>Ga0153922_1000435_pt1 | contig 17186 bp, 10 predicted proteins | sample TSNJ006MetaG_FD_104723 | JGI IMG/M metagenome (GOLD analysis project Ga0153922, IMG submission 104723) | Attine ant fungus gardens microbial communities from New Jersey, USA - TSNJ006 MetaG | ecosystem: Host-associated > Fungi > Mycelium > Unclassified | place: USA: New Jersey, Brendon T. Byrne... | reverse complement strand
GGCTTCAAATTCATGTCCAAAGGCACATTTCCACTTCAGCGGCTCATAGATGCTTCCGGTCACTGAGGACAAACAGGTGCCTCCGCGGTATTCTGCAGCAGCCTTCATATCTGAAATGTCCAGCTTTTCAAAATCCTTATTTTCGTCATAGCCGTGGTTCAGATAGATAGGAGTCATGTCAGGAACAGATGGATTGTAATCGTCCCAGTTTTTTGACATGGAAGTGACCACATCCTTACCTCCGTAGAAAGCATTCAGCCAATCGGGATGGTTATCTTCCAGCATCCATAATGGACCTCGGGGCATTCGGGCAAGGGCTCGGTTATTCTCCAGCATCTGGGATGCTGTCGGCATTTGGGCAGCAGCCTCAGGGCTGCTAAAAGCCGCCGCCATTTCGTTCTGTACACGTTCAATGTACTGCTGATAGGTCATCTTTCGGAATTTTAGGATATCGTTCAATTTATCCGAATCGGTGTAGAATTGTCCGTGAAAATTAAAACGGGCAAACCATTGGGGTTCAAAGAGATCCCGGATAGAAAGTTTCATCGGCTTATATATATCGGTGAAATACTGTGCACAGGTAACCCGGAAAGAAGGATCACCGCCGATGTTGTAAATCTTTCTCCAAAAGCTGTCAGGAACCCAGTCTTCGCAGATATTAGCCATCAGAATCCCGGATTCATAGGCGGTAACCCACTCCAATACATTGTCCAGAGGCTGATGAAACATAATTGGGTCTTTCACAGAAGTGGCCGGAAGGATACCGGTCTGCCGAAGACTGACCCACTTTTTCAGACCGGATTCTATGATTGCCCGTTCCGAAGCTATTTTTGAAACAGCATAATAGTCAAAAATGGAGCCCTTAATAGGATCTCCGCAGCGCCCCCAGTGGATGGGCGGCCTCCGGCAGCCGGTCTCGGCGACTGTACCAATATAAACTACACCGATTTCATCAGCGTTCTCTTGTTCTTTGACAGCGCGGATAATGTACCGGGTGGATCCATAGTTTATGTCTATGCATTGTTGTGGATCATTATCGGCCATAGGAGACACAAAAGCCCCGACATGCAGCACATAGTCTGCTCCGGTCACACATGCGAGGGTATTTTCATAATTTGTCATGTCTCCCCAGACAATCTCAAGGGCAGGATTGTTTTCAAAATCTTTCATCATATCTTTGTTCTTCTGGGAAGGACGCACCAAAATCCGTAGGATGAAACGATCGCTCCTGGTCAGAATTTCCTTCATGACTTCTTTGCCCATACCTCCAGAGGCACCAGTGAGAAAAACAGTTTGTTTGTTATTGTTTGCTGACATTAACATTACCTCCTTTATCATTTTTTTGGTATCTGTGTCCTGCAATAAATTCACTTTCAGTATAGCAGACCGAAAACAAAATGAATGGACAAAAATAGGGAAATATGTTAAAATCATATAGACACTAAAAGGGAATTTGGTTTCAATTTGGTAATTATGTATGGGGGTGAGTATAATGAAGAAGCCCAAATTGTTCAGTCAGACGGACCCGTATACAAGCGCTAATTATTATCAGGACAATCTGCATTATCTGGAGATTATAACAGAGAAGGATAGCTTGCGTAAAAAGCAGCCGCTCCATTTCCATGACGAACTTGAGTTTATATTTATCCTCGAAGGAACGGGAACCTTGCATGTAAACAGTGTTGAATATCCCGTCTCGGAAGGATGTCTGATACTGACATATTCTTTCCATGTGCATGCCCTTGAGCCAACAGCTGAAAAAGGACTGCGGTACGAACTATGCCGTTTTCCCCTCAGCTTGGCAATCTATCTGAATATCAGCAAGCAGTTTGCGCAAACCGAGATATCTGTGTTGGAATATGTCTCACCCTGTATATTACTTGACAAAGATAACCGCCGGCGAACAAGGGAAATTTTTCGGGAACTGCTTCACGAGAACGCATCCCGCAGCCACGGATACAACATGGCGCTGCTGTCTTGCATACTGCGCCTTATGGTGATACAAAACAGATGCGCCTATGAGATTATAGAACGATGTCAAACAGAGGAGCGGCCTCTTGCCTGGAGCGTACTGCAGTATTTACAGATGTATTTCCACTTTGACATTGACGCCGCTTCCGTGGGAAAGGTTTTTGATATCAGCGCAAGACTTGTAAACAGCACACTTCGTCTTCTCACAGGAATGAATTTTTCAGAAAATCTCGCTTTGGTGCGGATTCGCAATGCTTGTGCCCTAATGCAGTTTGAAGATCTTTCGCTTTCTTTTATCGCCCACTCGACGGGATATTCCTCTTTATCAAATTTTTTCAGACAGTTCAAAGAAATTAAAGGGGTAAAGCCTGCACAATACAAGGAGGTCATGCAATCAGGATCTCATCTGTCCCGTCAGCATTTTTCTAACAATGCTCATGAGGTGTTCTACTATATTACCGACCATTACCGGGAACCCCTTACCGCTTCCCTTGTTGCAAAAGAGTTATATTTGAGCGAAGATACCATGAATCATTCTCTGAAAAAAAGCTTTGGGATCAGTTTTTCACAGCTTTTGACCGTGGTGCGTCTTTGGGTAGCTTCCGGTCTGCTCTTGGGGACAGACTTACCGGTGTTTGACATTGCCATGAATATGGGATTTAATTCCATCCGCACGTTTAATAGAAAATTCCATTTGGAGTTTGGCACAACCCCCTCTGAATTTCGCAATAGCAGAAAAACACAACACTAAAAAGTAATCCCCTTCCAAACGTACTTTGATTGGCAGGATTGAGGGGAAAATCCCATTGAAGTAGTAGAGGAAATTATGAAATTGTGAAATAATAAGAAAAAATAGGATACATTGCATCAATGCAACTAATAGCAGCTAAGGGCTGCGATATTTTCAAACTGGATTGATAGATTTGTTTGCGCTGTTCATTGTATACTTGAGGCATAAATAAATCTTAGGAAGGTGTACAATGTTTAATGAGATCTGTATTTATGAAGCAAAAATTAATAAACAAGAAGAAATAGAGGAACTTATGAAAGAAGTTGCAGAATGTTATAAAAATCAGCCCGGTGTTATTGATGTTAAATATATTAAAAGAACACATAGACAAAAAGATTTCAATGCGGTCAAGATGGGAGAAAATCCAGTTCGATTAACTCGGAACACAGGAAAGGTTACTTATGTACTTTATTGGGTTGTTGATGATGATGAAACTCACGCAAGAGTTTCAAAAATTGGGATAGAAAAATTTTATAAGCGTTGGACACGTTGTTTAACAACTATGCCTAAAATCATATTGGGAGAAAATGTAGTATAATTTGTTCTAAAGTAATGCTGATTATGTTCCCGGTCATGGAGGTCAAATATTTTCTTAGGGGACTTGTGGCACAGGGCGCCTGGCAGGCGGTTAAAGATTAAAGAAATCGAAAATGAAATTACTGGAAATCAGTTTAAATTATTTTCATCTCCATTGCCATTCTGACAGCATCAGCACTGTTGACAGCACCAAGTTTGTTGTATATATTTTGCAGCGTACTTTTTACAGTGTTTACAGAAATGTTAAGGCTGATTGCAATTTCTTCCCGAGTGAGACCTTGGCTTAAATTATTAAGAACTTCTTTTTCTCGGTCTGAAAGAGGAATGCGTATAGTACTACCGGTATTGTTTTTAGCATTGTATCTTGTTTTATAATAAGCTTGTCGTTTGGCATAAGTGGAAGACTTGGAATATATATTATCCAGCCATTTATCAGGTATATTATGATCATTTGTCTTCTTTATGTTATCAATCATATTGCACATATGCTGTCCCATTTCCACAAATTGCATTATAAACTGACTTTCATTAACGATATTATAAATGGATTGGAGTTTAGCTGTACATTGCGGCATATTGCCAATATAGTAAAGTGAGATCGCATTGAAAATTCGGATGGATATTAATTCCACCCATAATCCTTTTTTCTGAAATAAATCATCAAGTTGTCTTGAGAAGGCTATTAATTCGTCATACCGTTTCTTTTCTAAAAAATAACAGGCTCTGATAAGTCGGTCTCTGCCAACGCTGATGGGAGGATGAGTTTTAAAATTCAATGAATCATTTAAAATCCATCTTGCAACCTTCTCTTCCCTTCCTATTCTGATAAAAAACCAACCTTCTGCAATGTCTAAGATACTTAACGAAGAAGTATAATCCTTGACATAATCCCTTAATTGTTCGATATAGTCCAGTGTGGCATCGTAATTGCCCTGGGCTGACGTTATCTTTATTAATAAGAAAAATGCACTGCAGACAATATCATTTTGTTCTTCTTCTTTGGCTCTGTAAATCGCTTCAAATACGGATTCCTGAGCTTTTTTTAAGTCGCCTTTGTTATATGCGACTTCAGCTGATGCTAAGTATTCAATACCGTATCCGAAGCCATGCATCATCTTTGAAGTATAGCGGGTAGCTTCGAAAAGATCTTTTTGAAATCTAATTATTTCCTTTTTCTCAAGACTATTAGAATTGATGGCATTATTGCTGTCAATGATCTTTGTATGTCTATAATCTCTCATACTGCCATCAGGTAAACAAGTATTTGCCATTTTATAATAATATACATAGCTATGATCCTTTTGAGTTTGCCTAACCAATGCTAACACGATATAAGCCTCGCCCAGAATCTCTTTGTTTTTCTTTGTGTCAGGCAGAATCTTTAGTTCTTCAATTAAATCCAGCAAATCCTCGGATGCTGATTCCAATTCCAGGTTATTTAGCAGATAAGATGCGCGGATGACTCGTGCCATGGGATGATTTTTGATAAATTCTTTAGGGAAGCTGTCTAAGAAACGAATATATAATGAAGTTATTTCTTTTGGTCGGCGACTGGGTGGTGTATCCAGCAGGATTTCCCAGACTTTTTCATAATGACCGCTCTTTTCATAATAGGTCATGGCATCAATATTTAGTTCATTTTTGGCATACCATTTAGCTGTAGCTAAATATACCTCATTAATATCCTGCTGATTAAGATAAATTTGTTTTTCATGCAAAAAGTCTAAGAATATATTATGCAAATGATATTTGCCTGTAAATGAGTTGTATTGAATAAACATATTCGTTTCCAGAATGTCCATCATGGTATTGATATTTTCATTAGAAAGCTCGTGAATAAGACCTGCCGGGAATTCATCTAATAAAGACAGTTTTATCAGAAGTTCCTGATGCAGGGGCGGGTAATTAGAGAATATCTCTTTTTCAATCAGTTGAAAGATCATAGGCTTTGCACGGGTAAGAGGATCGATCAATGATTTGTTATCTTTTTTCAGGTTCAAACCCACAAGATAAATTGCCAATGGCCACCCTCCTGTATAAGTTTGAATGCTTCTTGTTTCAGGCTCGGTTAATGAAACACCTTGCATTTTTAAATATTCATCAGTCTCATCTAGTGTAAAACATAGATCTGCTTCGGTAAGATGATTATTTAAATCACCCGGGAAATCTATCTTTTCCCGTGAGAGTAATATAATACAAGAATTCGCTATATTTGCGACAATGAGATTTTCTATAAAGCTAATAACAGATTCTTCATAAATAAGATGAAAATCATCAAAAACAAAGATAAATCGTCTTTCTTTATGAATAATATTTGCTAAAACTTGTAAAAACTGATCAAATGCCATCAAGGAATCAGGGAAATCCAATTGTACCAGGCATGCGTCAATATCGCTTTTTGGGAACGATAAGGAATAAAGAAATCTCCTCCAAAATCGTTCAGGCAGATTATCTAACTTGGAGAGCTGCAGCCATGCGACCTGGAAATTATTATGATCTAAAAACATTGATATGGCTTGTGTTTTCCCATATCCGGCACCAGCGGTAATTTTAACAAAATTATGTTCTGCTGTTTTAGATAATAAGTTGTCTATCCGGACCCTATGCAGTAGTCTCGGCTTTTTAGGCGGCGATGATACATTATTATTTATAGTATCAGACACAGAAATCACAACCTTTCCTGTTCACAACATTACTAATGTACATTTATCCGATGAATTATGTCCTTTAAGTTGAACTTTATAACAATAATGTTTTTCTAATACTTATATTATACATTTTTTCGTTATTTATTCAAGGAAACATTTCAGAAAAAATATTATTAAAACCACCTTTTAGGGTGTTGTTTGCGACAGATAGGAATGTTAATTTATAAGTGTAAAAAGTTGTCTGGACATCAGGTATCCGTATGCTGATTGCATTATTATTTGGAAGAAGGATACTGTTTTACATAAAATTTATAGATGAAAGTGATAAGTGCAGGAATATTTCCATCCTAGTATTTGACTAAGATTTAGAAGAAACAAATTAAAAAGAAGGAGGAAGATGACATGTTTATTAAAACTAAAAAGCCTATATCACTTATTTTGACCTTTTTGATGCTTCTGACAGTCTTACCATCGGAAGCTTTTGCAGCCGATTTAACCACTTTGGAGGATCAAATCACTAATCTGGGGGGAACGCGGTATTATAACGCAAACGGCTCAGAGGTCACAGAATCACCTATCCTCGGGAGCAATGCTGTCGTATCGGTTGCAAAGACAATTAAAGAGACAGCTGTTGAAAATGAATTTATGATAGACCTAGAAGTTAAGACTCCCGTAGATATTTCGGATGTGAATATGACAGGTGATGCAGCCGTGGTGCTTGTACTCGACATATCAGGGTCTATGAATGCCGATATGCCATCTTTAAAAAGTGCTGCGTGTAATTTCCTTGACAACTATATCGCGGAGGCAGGAGATGCTGTGCGTTATGTCTCGCTAGTTACTTTCGCCACCAATGCCAAAGTAAATAACATATGGTGCGATGTAACCGATTCAGCTAACCTAAGTAGCGTGAAGAATACGATCAAAGGTCTTTCAGCGGAGGGTGGTACTTATATGCAAGGTGGTCTTATGCTTGCTCGTAATCTCCTGCTTGCAAATGTATTTCCAAGTGGAGCAGGAGGCGAAACAATCATGAACCGCTCGGTAATCCTGTTTTCCGATGGTACCCCCAATGAATGGACGGGAACTTCAAATTACGTTGGCATTGCCAGCGTATCGAGTTCTAATAGTGGGTCTGCAATGGGTAAAAGTCGCGCAATAGACATGGCGCAAGCAATCAAAGACGTGTCGTCATTCACAATAGGCACAGGATCGAACGCAAAAACTTATGATAAATACACCAGCAACCTCTATACCATTTCATTCGGTAGTGGTGGTCCAACTGTCTGGTTGGAAGATAACATCGCTACTAACTCAGACTTTGCATATTCGGCTTCAAACCTAAGTGAACTGGACGATGCTTTCGGAGCTATTGCCGCACGTATTGAGAGCTGGCCGCAGGCATGGAGAGTCACTGACCCGATGGGTACAAACATTGAATTTATCTCTGATATTACCCAAAACGATCTTGATACAGGACTTCTGAAGTATGAAAATGATACGCTTTCGTGGGATTTGAAAAAGGCTATTCCGAGTTCCAATGATGACGGTATCAATGCATATAATTATTCCTACCGCATAAGGCTTAATACGACGAGTGATACTTTTACAGCCAACACTTCTTATCCTGCCAACGGAGAAACCGAGTTAACACTTGTCATGGTCGAAGATGGTAATATAATGAGCGACGCTATGACTGTGACCTTTTCTGTTCCAGAGGTCAAAGGGTATGCTGGAAGCTTTGATTTTACTAAGGTCGGCGGTAACGCCGACATCCTTTCCGGGTGTGTGTTTACTTTGACTGATCAGAATAAAGAGAGCCATTACTTTACGGACGTATCGAAAGACGGCACCGGCGAAGTGAGTTTTGAAAATATACCGTCTGGTCATACCTATTTGCTTAAAGAAACCTCAATGCCGGATGCATACAAAGGTACGTATCAGCTAAATTCGGAAATGTATACAGTTACAGTATCTTACGGAAATGTAATAATCAAGGATAGTAAAGAAAATGATGTTACTGATCATTTTAAATTCAATAATCCATTGCAGGCTCCCGAGAAAAAGATAGTGAGCGAAGCCGGTAAGGACGGCGCAGCGGTAGCGGTAGGCGATAAACTCACTTACGAGATCGGCTATGTGAACTACGAAGAAGATACGGCGACCATAGTCATAACGGATCAGCTGCCGGAGGGCGTGACCTTTATATCAGTTGATAATGACGGTGTATACGATAAAGCTACCCATACGATAACCTGGACCCTGACCGACCAAGACAGCGGAGCAAGCGGTAAAGTGAACCTGGTGGCAGAGGTCAACGAGAAGGCAGTCGTAAAGATAGAAAATAATGCTGAGGTACAGGTGGGCGATAATCCTTTACAGGTGACGAACACAGCGGAGAACCCTGTAACACCGGAGGAACCGATGAAAGAGTACCGCGTGGGATATATCTTCAAGTCAGACGATGGGAGTGCATTGCCCCCAGAAGTGTTGGCAATGCTGCCGGTGGACAGCAATACCTATGCAGACGGTGATACAGTAGCGGCGCTTACTCCGGATGAGACGATGGTGACGGTAACGGATGGAAGCTGGACATTCATTGGCTGGGACACAAACAGCGAGACGATTTCTGGCGGAGACCTGACCTTTGTCGGAACCTGGACATTTACCGGAAATGAAGAACCCGAGGAATATCATGCAGGCTACACGTTTGTATCCGGGGTATCGGGAAAAGCACTGCCACAGGAGGTATGGGCACAGCTGCCGACAGACGGCGGCACTTATGCAGACGGTGACACGGTAACCGCGCTTGTTCCTGGGCAGACAACGGTGACAGTGGCGGATGGAACCTGGACGTTTGAAAGCTGGGACGCAAACAGCAAGATAGTTTCCGGCGCAGACGTGATTTTTGCCGGAATCTGGACATTTACCGAAAATGGAGAACCAGAGGAGTATCATGCAGGTTATACGTTTGAATCCGCCGCACCGGGCAAGGCACTGCCACAGGAGGTATGGGTGCAGCTGCCGACAGACAGCGATACTTATGCAGACGGTGACACGGTAACCGCACTTGCTCCCGGGCAGACGACGGTGACGGCGGCGGATGGTACCTGGACATTTAACGGCTGGGATGCCAACAACAAGACGATTTTCAATGCGGATGTGATTTTTGTCGGAACTTGGACGTTTACCGCAAAAGAGGAACCGGATGAATACAATGTGAGCTACATCTTTAAATCGGATGATGGGACAGCGCTGCCACCGGAGGTGCTGGTGCTACTGCCTGTGGACGGCAATACTTATGTAGATGGGGACACGGTGACCGCGATCAATCCAGACCATACAACGGTGGAAACAGAGGACGGTACATGGACATTCACTGGTTGGGACAAAGACAGTGCAATAGTGGAAGGGGCAGATGTGATCTTCACGGGAATCTGGACATTTGAACCGAAGGCAGACCCGACCGACCCAACCGATCCGACCGACCCAACTGATCCAACCGATCCGACCGACCCGACCAATCCGACCGATCCGACCAACCCAACAGATCTGACATATCCGAAGAAACCGACAAGCGACACAAACAATAAAACAAATAATACAATAAGAACCAATAATAAAACGACGACCACCAGTAACGGCAGTTCTCCGAAGACCAGTGACACGAGCAGCATAGGGCTGTGGAGCACCCTGCTGTGTGTCACTCTGATCGGCATGGTGTGCCTGCTATGGGCAGTTCGTAGGAGAAAATACAGTGAATTAGGCATTGCAGCCAGGAAAGATTCAAAACAGATACGATAGTTAGCATAACAGATGGGAAATTAAGCGAAGTTTTTGACGGAATTTAATTAAGGGATTAGATAGGCTCCGAAAGCCTTATAAACACTGCATCTTCAAGTGAGCATAAGGCTTTTCGGGGTCTTTTTCGTATATCGGGGAATTTATCCATTCGGAGAAAATAGGGACACTCACTTACAAAGCGGGAAAGTGGTTTTACATTCGAGCAAAGTGAAAAGTGTTCAGTGTAAGTTGCACAAAAATTCTAAATGTAAATTGTGTAATATGGAGTTTTGTTCAAATATAATTGACAACCGATGCTTTTTTGTTGTATATTGAAATTGCTAAGCTTGTTAAACGTTTTCGTAAAAGGATAAATAAGAGATAAGGAAGTAATTATGGAAAAAAGAATAACAATAAAAGATATTGCAGAAGAGTGTAATGTTTCGATTACAACAGTTTCTCGGATATTGAATAACAAAAAAGGGTATTGTACACCAGAAACAGAAGAAAAAGTATTGAAAGCTGTGGAAAAGGCACATTATTATCCCAACCCCGCCGCCAGGTCACTTGTTACTAAGAAGACAAACTTAATTGGTGTCATTCTTCCTGATATTTATAATTATTTCTTTCAGGATTTTTTTAAAGGAGCAGAAGACTTTTTAAGAACTAAAGGGTATAACCTGGTGCTTTGTAACACTGATGGTGATACAGAAAAGGAAAAAGAATTCCTGAATAGCTTTAGTCAGGGGATCGTAGATGGTATTATGATCAGTACCTCCAATAAAGAGGATGACAACACTCCGATCCTAAAACTAGCCCATAATAAATTCCCCATTGTTACCGTAGAACGCTATGGAGAGGAATTAAAAGAGATTCCCCGTATTCTGGTGGCCAACCGGGAAGCGGAATGTATGGCCGTTCATGATTTATATGAAAAAGGCCATCGCAAGATCGCATTTATCTGCGGCCCTGAAAAAGCAGATAATGCCAAACGCAGATTCGAGGGCTATTGCCAGGGCCTTGAAGAAGTCGGAATTTCTTTTGATAAGGAACGGGTCTGTCGGGGAGATTATAAGCTGAATTCCGGTTACAAAGCGGCAAAAAAACTATTGGATTGCGGTAAAGATTTTACTGCAATTATTGCGTCTAACGACTTAATGGCAATTGGTGCTTGTAAGGCAATCATGGATGCGGGAAAATCCATACCGGACGACATCTCGGTGATTGGATATGATGGAACCGCATTGGCGGATCTGTTCCAGCCGACACTTTCAACGATGGTTCTCCATGGCTATGATATTGGAAAAACATCTGCAGAAAGTCTTTTGAAGATTATCCAAGGTAAGGAAGTAACAGATAAAAAAGTAGTATTTACACCTGAACTAAAATCAGGCGAAAGTGTCAGAGTAATAGATTAGGAGGCATGATTATATGGCGTTATCATCGCGTGAGCGCATTTTAATGGCGCTGAACCATGAAGAAACGGATCGGGTACCGATTGATTTGGGATCCTCCCGGTCAACAGGAATCAATGCAATCGCGTATAACCGGTTGAAGAAATATTTGGGTATTTCGTCAGAGACAATTCTTTTTGATGTAAAACAGCTTCTTGCGGAAGCGGATTTTGAACTATTAAAGATGATTGGCAGTGATGTGGTGATACTGCCTCGGCTGGCTCCGTCACTGGGTATTCCCGTCGATGAATACAAGCCCGGTGAACTGCCTTTAGGTGGTGGGTCGTGCATGCTGGCAAAGGGATATTATCCGGTTGAGCAAAGTGACGGCTCTTTGGGTGTCTATGATAAAGAGGGGCATTTGCTGGCGATCCGGCCAAAGCAGGGGATCTTTTATGATGAGGTGTACAATCCTTTGCTTGAAGCAGAAGAGGAAGCGGACATTGATAATAATCTAAAGCTGCCGGAGATAACCGATTATGAAATGGAATATCAAAGGCGAAGAGCAGCAAAGATATATAAAACTACAGATTTTGCAATTTCAGGAGCTACCAGTTTTAGCCTATTTGAAAAAGGATTGAAGGACTGGGGATATGAAAACTATCTTTTGAATCTGTATACCGAGCCGGAGCTTGTGGAGTATTATCTGGATAAGCTGACCGATGCATACATTATCATGATGGAACGCTATCTGGATGCAGTTGGGGACTTTGTGCAGATTGTTCAAAACAATGACGATTTTGGGTCCCAGAGATCAATGTTGATCTCACCTGAAATTTATAGAAAGTTTTTCAAGCCCAGACATGCAAAAATTATTCAGGCAATTAAGAAGAAAAAGCCGGATATCCGTATATCGCTGCATTGCTGTGGCAGTATTTATCCTATTATCGGAGATATTATTGAATCCGGTTTCGACATTCTCAATCCCATACAAAAAGAATGTGACAATATGGATCCGGTTACAATCAAACGGGAATTCGGGGATAAGGTCACCATCTGGGGAGGTGCGTGCAGTACCCAGACGACCATCACCCACGGGACAGTAGAGGACATTATCAATGAAGCGAAAGAGATGATTAAAATCTACGCTCCGGGAGGAGGATTTGTGTTTTCCCAGATACATAATATTCTGGCAGATATCCCACCTGAAAAAATCATTGCACTTTTTGATACGGCGAAGAAGTACGGAGTTTCAGAGTTTTATCGTGTAACATAAGGGGGGGGGGGAGAACAATGGAAAGTATGAAAATGGCCGTAATAGGGAGTTATGCAATTGGGATGACAATCACCTGTAATAATTTTCCGGCAAAAGGCGAAACAGTCCAAGGCTGCAATTTTGAACTGATGCACGGGGGAAAAGGATCGAACCAGGCAGTTGCAGCTACCAGGCTTGGAGGCGATGTCGTCTACAGCGGCTGCGTCGGAAATGATTCCTTTGGTGACAAATGCTTTCAATTGCACAAAAAAGAAAAGATGGACACATCTGGCATCAGGAGAAGTAAAAAAGGACTGTCCACTGGAGTTGGACTGGTATTGGTTAATGTGGAAGGTGAAAATGAGATAGTCATTGACCTTGCTGCAAATCTGGAACTTTCTTGTCAGGACATTGATGATATGATGCCTGTTCTGAGACAGTGCGGATTGGTTTTGATGCAATTGGAAATAAACATGGGAACAGTCCTTTATACGGCGAAGAAATGTCGGGAGGCGGGGATTTTATTTGTGCTGAACCCGGCGCCTTATCAGGAACTGCCTGAAATGCTTTTGGAATATTGTGATTATGTTATTCCGAATCAGACAGAGGCACGTCTGATGCTGGGATTAAGCAGTGACAGCATAGACTCAGATGAAGAAGTGGGAAGGCGTCTGAAAGATAAGGGGATTAAAAATATTGTGATGACCCTGGGGGGGAAAGGTGCGTTATTTGTCAATGAGCAGGAATCCAAAGTTATTTCCGGAATTTGTGTAAAGACAGTTGATACCACGGGAGCAGGGGATACATTTAGTGCAGCTTTTTGTGTGGCATTGGCAGAAGGGAAGTCACCAGAAGACGCTATTGCTTTTGGGAATGCAGCAGCGGGCCTGGCAGTCACGAAATATGGCGTGATTGATTCAATACCGAACAGAGAGACTGTAGAAGCATATCTGAAAAAGAAAGGATGTGAGAAGGAATGAAAGCAAAGGGAATTTTAAACAAAGAGCTCAGCGCGGCAATTGCAGACATGGGGCATGAACAGATTATGATCATAGGTGATGCAGGGATTCCGGTCAGCAATCCGGCTGCCAGAATTGATTTGGCAATTGCAGAGGAACTCCCGTCTATGATTCAGATATTGGGGTTGGTCATGGATGAAATGATCTATGAGAGGGTTATAGTAGCGGAGGAACAAAAGCGGTATAATCCCAGGCACTTTGAAGCGGTTTCAAAGTTAAGCAAAAAGTGCCGGGTGGAGACGATGGTACATAAGGAACTGTTTGAGACATACCTTGGTAAGGCAAAGTATATCGTCAGAACTGGAGGATTTGAGCCATTTGGAAATATTATTCTCCAGTCTGGCATTGATGCGGGAAGGTGGTTTGAGAAGGAAGGCTGTATTATTCCGGGATATTATGAGGAGCGGGTAGAATTCAGTGGGAAATAAGTAAATTATTTTTTATATTCTTAGAAAACGTTTTACAAACTTTAGCGAAAATAATCTTAGCAAAACTATTTTAATTTGGAGGTAAAATTATGTTTAAAAAGATATTAGCGATATTGTGCTGTGCGGTATTGAGTATTTCGTTGACTGCTTGTGGAGGAAATGAAAGTCCCGAGAAAACAGAAACAGAATCCACGAGTTCAACTGAATCTGAGCATAAGGAAAACAGTGATATGAAAATCGCAGTGGTGCTGCATGCGATGAATAGTTCCTTTTATACAAAGATGGCAGATGGTGCAAAGCAGGCCGGGGCAGATTTGGGTATTACGGTAGATGTGACATCACCGACAACAGCCAGCAATCTGTCTGAACAGGTGAGTATGCTGGAATCCTGTGTAGCAGCCGGTTACAATGGAATTGCAACTGTTACATGGGATGTTTCCGGATTTAATTCGGTCATTAAGAAAGCGGAAGATGCCGGAATTCCGGTGGTCGCATTCAATATGGACGCGGAAGACAGTGGAAGAAAAGCATTTGTGGGACAGGAGCATGAGGATGCCGGATACCAGCTTGGGAAATATATGTTTGATGAGGTCATGAACGGAGAAGGGAAGTATATGATTGCCAGTTGTGCACCAACGGATACGGCACTAATTGCCAGGGAAGCGGGGATTAAACGAGCCGCTGAAGAATTTCCGGGTATCGAATACATTTCGACGATTGACATTGGAACCGATCTTACAGGTGCTTATGGTGTGATAGAAAGTGCTTATTTGGCACATCCTGATGTAAATGCTATTCTGGGAGTAGACGTATTCAGTGAAGCGATTGGAAACTTCATATCAGCATATGAGATTTCAGGTGAGGTAAAAGGAGCTGGGTTTGATTTGACGGAAGGAACGTTAAAACATATCTCTAACAAAGATATGCAGCTTACAGTAGGTCAGAATCCATATCTGCAGGGTTATTATTCGGTTATAGAAATTTATGTGAATCTTACACATGATGCCCAATTCATCAACATTGGCACTGGAGCGCAGATGGTTACAATCGATAACGTTTCAGATGTTGAACCGGAATAAAAGCGGATAGGGGCCGGCATAATTCCGGCCCCATTCGGGAGGATAAGAGTGAGGTATAATTATGGGGAAATTTAAAATGAAATTTCGGGAATTAGGTGTGTTCAGTGTTTTGATTGCAATGGTTATGGCATTGTCCATTGTTTCGCCAGTTTTTTTAAAACCGGTAAACCTGGTAAATGTTATACGCCAAACAGTAGAGATTGGAATTATGGCCGTAGGGATGACATCTTTAATTATTGCTGGTGAGATGGATTTATCGGTAGGATCGATTTTCGGAGTAACTGCTATGCTTAGTGCATTGATGTTCCGAAGTGCTGTCAACCCAACACTGGTATTCGTTGTCTCCTTGCTTGCCGGAGGAGCCATAGGATTCTTAAATGGGTTTTTAGTAACTAAGGCAAAAATGCCTGCATTTATTGCCACACTTGGTACGATGCAGATTTTTAGAAGCGTGGCTTATGGTATTTCGGGCGGTGAAAGTATCAGCGTGTTTCCAGAGCGCGCCCTGAACAGCTGGGTATTTAAAATGGGGGGTTCTGTAGGAAATGTTCCGGTGCAGATTTTTATTATGATGGCTCTGTTTCTTGTCGCCGGAGTGATACTGGCCAAAACCCAGCTTGGCTTCAATGTATATGCCACAGGAGGAAATAAACGTGCGGCGAAACTGACAGGCATTAACACGGATAGAACAAAAATTATCTGTTTTGTATCCTCTGGTATATTATGCGCGTTGGCAGGTTTGATTAGTATTGCTTATCTGCAGTCGGTACCGACTACCGCAGGAAGCGGACGTGAGATGGATATAATTGCGGCGGTTATTCTCGGTGGTGCCGCGCTAAGCGGAGGTCGTGGAACGATTCTTGGGACGCTGATAGGTGCTATCATCATGAGTGTCGTTAAGAATGGAATGGTATTGTTAAGCGTACCAGTTTTTTGGCAGAGCGGTTTTATTGGAGTGATCATCATCCTTGCTGTTTTGCTGGATACATGGATGAAACGTAAGGAACAAAGAGAATAAGGGGGTATTCCTATGGAGACATATATTCAGTTTAAAAATGTCACAAAACAATTTGGCGTAACAGTGGCATTAAAGGATGTATCCTTTGAAATCCGAAAGGGCGAAGTACATTGTTTATGCGGAGAAAACGGAGCGGGAAAATCCACCTTGATCAATCTTTGTGCGGGTGTTTTTCAGCCAACGAGAGGTGAAATTCTGATCAACGGTGACTCCGTCCATATTCAGAATGTACAGCATTCAGAAAAACTGGGATTTTCTGTAGTACATCAGGAAATTCCACTATGTCCGAATATGACCATTGCACAAAATATTTTCCTGTCATCAAAAGAGGGGAAAAATGGTCTTTTTTTAAATCAAGTCTATATGCGGGAGAAAACAAAAGAACTACTAGAACTATTTCAGTTGAAACTGGATCCCGATCAGAAGATTGGCAGACTTAGTATCGCGGAGCAATCGATCATCCAGATTGCAAAAGCGGTATATTTTAAACCGCAGATTCTGATTTTAGACGAACCTACCGCGGCTTTAACAAATAACCAAAGAGAGGTCATGTTTCGAGTTGTCAGGAAACTGGTCAAGGAAAATCATACGACGGTAATCTATGTGTCCCACCGCCTGGAGGAAGTTATTGAACTAGGGGACAGGACGACGATTTTGCGGGATGGGAATTATATAGCAACAAAAGAGATTAAGGATATTAAAACAGAAGATATTGTAACCTTAATGGTAGGGAGAAAAATCGATCGATCCAAATTTAATGAAAGCTGTGCTACGGAAGAAGTCTTGATGCGGGTAGAAAACTTTTCGAAGAAAAGACAGTTTGAGAATATATCATTTGAGTTAAAACAAGGTGAGATTTTAGGATTTGCAGGCTTTGTCGGAGCCGGAAGGACAGAGGTGCTCTCGGCAGTGTTCGGGGCAAATAAGCCCGATTCAGGAGAGGTTTATATCAAAGGAGAAAAGGTAAACATTAAAAATCCTGCGGATGCAATCAAAAACCGCATTAGCATGATACCGGAGAATCGAAGGGATGATGGGCTCATTGCTTCGATGTCTGTAAAACAAAATGCACAGATGGTAATCTGGAATAAAATAAAAAGCGGATTCATCCGCAGCGAAAAGAAATCCCGGGCGATTATGGAGGAGATGAAAAAGAACTATTCCATTAAGGTCGATGATGTAGAAAATTCAATTATGACCTTAAGCGGTGGAAATCAGCAAAAGGTAATAATTGCCCGATGGATTGCAAACCATCCGGAGATTC
>Ga0153922_1000434_pt1 | contig 17191 bp, 16 predicted proteins | sample TSNJ006MetaG_FD_104723 | JGI IMG/M metagenome (GOLD analysis project Ga0153922, IMG submission 104723) | Attine ant fungus gardens microbial communities from New Jersey, USA - TSNJ006 MetaG | ecosystem: Host-associated > Fungi > Mycelium > Unclassified | place: USA: New Jersey, Brendon T. Byrne... | reverse complement strand
TCGCGGCATTCGGCAACGGCGCCGAGCTGACATCGGCCGGCGGGGACCGCGTCGTCGCCGATGTCGTCATCTTCGCCACCGGCTGGCGACACACGATGAAGTTCCTGGCCCCCGAGCTCGCGTCGACGATGCTGCGGGACGGCCGGTTCTGGCTCTACCGGCATATCCTGCCGCCCACCGAGCAACGCCTCGGCTTCGTCGGCTACGCCTCGTCGACGGCCTGCCAGCAGACCTCCGAGATTTCCGCGCCCTGGCTGTCCCAAGCCTTCCGCGGCGAGCTGCCGCTCCCTCCAGTCGACGGCATCGACGCCGAGATCCAGCGTGTGCTCGACTGGCTCGCCGACGTGTTCCCGGCACGGCGGGAGGGATACTTCGTCGGCCCGCACCTCGCGCACCACATCGACGATCTCCTTGGCGACATCGGCGTGCCGACCCGGCGAACATCCAACGTCGTCGCGGAGTACCTCGGGCGGTTCACACCCTCGCGTTACTCCGGCGTCGCCGAGCAACGACGCCTCGCGTCTCGAACACCATCGCCTCGGTGATCCGGTCGAAGCGGTAGTCGATCACGTCGGCGAAGTAGTTCTGCCGGACATTCCACGGTCGCTTGGTACCCGACTTCGGCAGCGCTCGCAGGTTCCGCAGGACGTAGCCCGCCTCGATGTCCCACGACAGTTTTTCGGGCATCGGCACGCCGTCGTGGTGCGGGTATGCCGACGTGTATCCGTGTGTCCGCATGAAAGCGAGCAGCTTCGCCGTTGCCCGCGCGGTCATATCGGCGCGCAGCGTCCACGACGCGTTGGTGTAGCCGATGCACCAGAACAGATTTGGGACGTCTTGCAGCATGTGCGCCTTGTAGACGAAGCGGTCCTGCGGCTTGATCTCCGCACCGTCGAGGCTCAACGCGACGCCGCCGAGCGCCTGCAGGTCCATGCCGGTCGCGGTGACGACGATGTCAGCGTCGACGTGCCGACCGGATGTCAATGCGATACCGCCGGCATCGAAGTGCTCGACCCGGTCGGTCACCATCTCGACGCGGCCGGCGCTGATCGCCTCGAACAGATCGCCGTCGACGGCCAGGCAGATCCGCTGGTCCCACGGTTGGTACGGCGGGTTGAAGTGCGTGCCGATGTCGTAGCCCCTCGGCAGCCGCTTAGCCTGCATCCGCCGGAAGAGGTACTTCATAAACGTGGGCGTCTTTCGCGCGAGGAACCAGCCGATGGCTTCCTGAAGCGCGTTGCGAAATCGAATCACAGAGTGGAAACCTCGCCGCTGCAGCACTTTTCGAAGACCCTCGGTCAGCGCGTCCGTTCTCGGAAACGTGCCGATGTAGCTCGGCGTGCGCTGCAGCATCACCACCTTGCCCGCCCGCTCGGCGAGCGCGGGGACCAGGGTGACGGCGGTCGCACCGCTGCCGATGACCACTACGACCTTGCCGCTGTAGTCCGTCTCCTCGGGCCAGTGCTGGGGATGAATGATGTCGCCGCAGAACTGCTCGACGCCCGGGAAGTCGGGAGTGTAGCCCCGGTCGTAGTTGTAATAGCCGGTCGCGAAGAAGAGGAAACGGCCGGTGAAGCTCGTGCCGTTGTCGGTGGACACGGTCCAGGTGTGGGTCTGCGAGTCCCAGCCGGCCGAGCCGACGCGATGGTCGAACCGGATGTGCTCGTAGATACCGTGCCTGCGCGCGGCGTCGATCATGTATTCGCGGATGTGGTTGCCGTCGGCGATCGCTTCGCGCCGCGGCCACGGCTCCCACGGGAAACTCAGCGTGAAGATGCTGCTGTCGGAGCGGATGCCGGGGTAGCGAAAGAGGTCCCAGGTGCCGCCGATGCTGGCGCGGCGCTCGAGGATGACGTACGCGTAGCCGGGGTTGCGTTCCTTGATCCGGTAGGCCGCGCCGATGCCGGAGATGCCGGCGCCGATGATGACGACATCGAAGTGCTCGGTCACGGTCTCAGTGTGACGCAGGCCGCAGGGCCGGCGCGTGGCAAGGTGGCGGTGTGGAGATGGGTGAGGCGCGACGGGCCTGGGAAGAGCATTACGGCGAACGCGACCGAGTGTGGAGTGGACGTGTCAACGTCCGGCTGGCCGAGCTGGTCGACGAGATGGCGCCCGGCCGCGCGCTGGATCTGGGCTGCGGGGAGGGCGCCGACGCGATGTGGCTGGCCGAACGCGGCTGGCGCGTCACGGCGGTGGACATCTCGCAGACCGCACTGGACCGCGCGGCCGCCGACGCGGCCGCCCGAGACGTGCACACCAGCATCGACTTTCAGCGGCACGACCTCACGGAGAGCTTTCCCGAGGGAGTCTTCGACCTGGTGTCCGCGCAGTTTCTGCATTCGACGGTGCCGATGGACCGTGCTGCGGTGCTGCGCCGCGCGGCCGCCGCGGTGGCCCCGGGCGGCACGTTGCTGGTGGTGGATCACGGCGCGGCACCGCCGTGGGCGTCGAAGCTCGACCACCATCATCACGAGTTCCCGAGCGCGGCACAGGTGGCGGAGTCGTTGAATCTCGATGAGACACAATGGGATCAGATCAAAGTGGAGGCGGTAGACCGCGACGCCGTGGGCCCGGAAGGCCAGCACGCGGTCCTCACCGACAACGTCATCGTGCTGAGCCGTGCCGCTGGATAGGCGCGCGTCCGGGCGGCTGCGGCGGGGCAGGCAGCAGCGGTTTTCGTTCCTTGACTGCGACCGTCGACGGCGAACTGGTGCAAAGAGTGAGCTCGTCGCCGGCGTGCCGGATCAGGAGCTCGCCCTCGGCGTCGCCGCGCAACGTGTAGGTGATGTCGCTGTGGTTGACGTCCACGGTGAGCCGAAAGCCCCTCCATCGCAGCCGGAATCGCAGCCGCCTGATTTCGGCGGGCAGGTGCGGGTCCAGGGCCAGCACGCCCTCGTCGTCGCGAAGGCCGCCGAAGCCGGCGACCAACGCGGTCCACGCTCCGGCGAGCGAGGCCATGTGCAAGCCGTCGCCGGTGTTGTGGTGAAGGTCACGGAGGTCGACGAGCGCGGCCTCGAAGAGGTAGTCGTGGGCGAGCTCGAGGTGCCCGACCTCGGCGCACAGCACCGCCTGGGTGCACGCGGACAGCGACGAATCGCGCACCGTGCGGCGTTCGTAGTAGTCGACATTGCGCGCCTTCTGCTCGGCGGTGAATGCGTGGCTCTGCCACTGCATGGCCAGCACGAGATCGGCCTGCTTGATCACTTGAGAGGGGTACAGGCGCACGTAGGCGTCGTGCAACAGCAGCGGGTACTCGGTGTTGTCGGTGAAGTCCCACTCCCGCAGCGTCGTGAAACCCTCGCATTGTTGATGCACGCCCAGCTCCTCGTCGTAAGGCAGGTGGGCTTTCTCGGCGGCGTCGCGCCACGCGGCCGTCTCCTCTGTGGTCACTCCCAACGCCGCGGCGGCGTCGGGGTGACGGGCGCACGCGTCGGTGGCCGTGCGTAGGTTGTGGGCGGCCATCAGGTTGGTGAAGACGTCGTCGCGCACGATCGCGGTGTACTCGTCGGGGCCGGTGACGCCGTCGAGGTGCCACACCCCGTGCCGGTCGTGGTGGCCGAGAGACAGCCACAGCCGCGCGGTTTCGACGAGCACCTCCAGCCCGCACTCGGTTTCCAGCGAGTCGTCGCCGGTCACGATGCGGTACCGCTCGAAGGCCATCGCGATGTCGGCGTTCACGTGCCAGGCCGCCGTGCCCGCGGGCCAGTACGCCCCGCACTCCTGGCCGCGGATGGTGCGCCAGGGGAAGGTGGCGCCCGCGAGGCCGAGCTCGGCGGCCCGGGCGCGGGCCAAATCCAATATCGACGCCCGCCATCGCAGTGCGTCGGCCGCGGCGTAGGGGGCGGTGTAGGTGAGCACCGGAAGCACGAATCCTTCGGTGTCCCAGAACGCGTGGCCGTCATAGCCGTTGCCGGTCAGGCCCTTGCCTGCGATCGCGCGTTGCTCGGCGCGCGCGCTGGCCTGCAGCACGTGGAACAGCCCGAACCGCACCGCTTGCTGGCAGAGCGGATCTCCCTCGACCTCGACGTCTGCGCAGTCCCAGAATTCGTCGAGGTATTTGCGCTGCGACTCCAGAAGTCCCTGCCAGCCGGTGTAGCGCGCCCCGGCGAGCGCCCCGGCCACCTGATCGGCCAGCGCGGGACGCGACCGCAGGCTCGACCACCCGTATGCCAGGTACTTGACGAGCCGTAACCGCTGACCGGGACGCAGGCCGCAGATCACGGTGGTGCGTGCCCAGTCCTCCTCGGTGTCGGTGTCCACTTCGACGCGCCCGGGCACGTCGACTTCGTGATCCATGGCCGCGGCCATCATCAGCCCGCTGGCCCGCGTTCGGTGGATCAAGACGGCTCGGCTCCCGGTGGCCCCGTGGTAGACCGCTTCGAGCGGGTACGTCAACGCGGCAGCCACCCGGGGGTCCCGCGACGGCGCCGGCTGGTCCTCGTTGGCGACGAGCTCGGATTGTGCTGTGGTGCGGACGAATTCGTCGCCCGCTTCGACAACGTATTCGATGGCCGCGACGCCGCGGTGCGCGAGTGAGACAAGGCGGGTCGAACGCACCCGCACTTCTTTGCCGGCCGGTGACTGCCAGTGCGCCGAACGGGTGAGTGTGCCGGCACGCATGTCCAGCACGCGTTCATGTGCGAGCAGTTTGCCGTAGCGCACGTCGAACGGCTCGTCGCCGACCAGCAGTCGGATGAGCTTGCCGTTGGTGACGTCGATGATGCTCTGGCCGTCCTCCGGGTAGCCGTAGCCGGCCTCGGCATACGGCAGGGGACGGGTTTCGTAGAACGAGTTGAGGTACGTGCCCGGCATGCCGTAGGGCTCGCCCTCGTCGAGGTTGCCGCGCAGCCCGATGTGACCGTTGGAGAGGGTGAAGACCGACTCGGATTGGGCCAGTCGGTCCAGGTTGAGGTGGGTCTCTCGGATGTGCCACGGCTCGACGGGAAAGTTGTCGTCGGTGATCATGATCCGCTCAGCAGGTCGCTCAGGTCGGTGACGACGATGTCGGCGCCGTTGTGCCGCAGCGCTTCTGACTGACCGACACGGTCGACGCCGACGACGAGCCCGAAGTGTCCGGCGTGGCCGGCCGCGACTCCGGAGAGCGCGTCTTCGAAGACGGCGGCCGCCTTGGGCGCCACGTCGAGCAGTTGCGCCGCCCGCAGATACGAGTCCGGGGCGGGCTTGCCGGGGATGTGTTCGGCCCGCATGGTGACGCCGTCGACGCGTTGCTCGACGAACACGTCGAGTCCGGTGACCTCGAGCACTTCGCGGGTGTTGGCGCTCGACGACACCACCGCGACGCCCAGGCCGGCCTTGCTGACCGCCTCGAGGTAGCGCCGCGACCCCTCGAAGACGTGGACGCCGTCGCGTTTCAGCGTCTCCAGGAACAGTTCGTTCTTGCGGTTGCCCAGGCCGTAAACGGTTTCGGCGGCCGGGTCGTCGTCGGGTTGGCCGTCGGGAAGGGTGATCCCGCGGCTGGCCAGGAAGGACCGGACGCCGTCTTCGCGTTTCTTGCCGTCGACGTGGGTCAGGTAGTCGTGGTCCGGGTCGAACGGCACGAACGGGTCGTTGAGTCGCTCTGCCCGCTGCCGCAGGTAGGCGTCGAACATCGCCTTCCAGGCCCGTTCGTGCACGCTGGCGGTGTCGGTGAGCACACCGTCGAGATCGAACAGGCAGGCGCGCACCTGCTCCGGTAAACCGAGCATCAGGCGAACGCTTGGTCTGCGTCCACGCCGACTATGCGCAGAAGATTCGCCACTTTGCGGTCGAGACCTTCGCCGACGGTGGTGACCGCGGCGATGCCCAGGCTGCCGAACGCGGAGCCGGGCGTGTCCATCGTGAAGACGGCGTGTCCGTCGGCGTTGCTGTACACCAGCATCCGCAGCGGCGCGTACAGCAGCGCCTTCGGGTCGTGGGTGAACATGGTTTCTGCGATCACGTGGTTGCCGACCAGGTACTCGATCGCGCGGGTGCGGTGCCCGGCCACGCCCAGTAGCGGTGCCCCGTCGATCTTTGCGTACCGCATCAGCTCGTTCGGGGCATTCTTGGCCACCGCCGCCCGCACGTCGTCCCAGTTGCCGCCGCTCTCGACGATGCGCTGCATGGGCAGCGGGTCATATGCCGGAGCCGCTTCCTCGAAGGCGCTTACGAACGTGTCGAAAGGCATGCCGGTGTTGATGTCGACCCGCGTCATGGTGTGCGGTTCGGTGTGGAAATCGGTCATGTTGCAAACGTAACCTCTGCGGGCCGACCATCGATCGGCTCATTGTGGCTCAGCGGTAATTGACGAACTGCAGGGCGACGTCGAGGTCGGCGTTTTTGAGCAAGGCGATGACGGCCTGCAGGTCGTCGCGTTTCTTGCTGCTGACGCGGACCTCGTCGCCCTGAATCTGGGTCTTGACATTCTTGGGCCCGTCGTCGCGGATGAGTTTGGTGATCTTCTTGGCAGCCTCGCTGGAGATGCCCTGCTTGAGGGTGCCCGTGACCTTGTAGGTCTTCCCGGAGGCTTGCGGCTCGTCGACATCGAAAGCTTTCATCGAGATGTCACGGCGGACGAGCTTCTCCCTGAAGACGTCGACGGCGGCCTTGGCGCGCTCCTCGGTGGAGGAGATGATTTCGATGGCTTCGTCCCCCTTCCAGGCGATCTTGGTGTCGGTGCCGCGGAAGTCGAAGCGGGTGGCCAGCTCCTTGGCGGCCTGGTTCAGCGCGTTGTCGACCTCCTGGCGATCGACCTTGCTGACGACATCGAACGATGAATCCGCCATTGGATTCGGTCCTCCTGGGTGGGTTTCTGCACGGGGTGTGGTGAGTACATCCTCGCTGTACCTTGCTACCCGACACAAAGGCCGGTTATCCCCAGCGCGACCATGATGCAGCCGGCCATCGCCAGCAGGGCCGCAAAGTCGCGGCGGCGACGTGTCCGGATCCAGTCACGGAACGTGTTCAACAGCGCGCCCGTCCTGGTGGGGGCGATGAGGTAGCTACCGAGCCGGAAGGCCGCCAGCGTGTTTGCGACGGCGACGAACGTGAGAAGGGCGCTGGCCTGCGTCACGGGTGTAGCTCCCGAGGCGGCGATGAGGACCAACAGTGCCAGGTAGTCGACCGAGGGCAACGATGCGCTCATACCCATGACTCCCGCGAACCATGGCGAGCCTCCCTGCAGGAGACTTCGCGCACGCGGGGACAGCTTGAACCTGCTCCCGGCCAAGTCTGTGGCCAGCAGCACCGCGATCATGAGTATCACCACGCCGATCACGATTTGGGCCTTGGAGCCGTCGGTGTGGGTTGCGCCGAAAGCCGACGATGACATGCGAACAACACAGGCAATCCCACGGTGATGCTCATCGCGAAACTACCGGCTATGAACGCGAGAAGTTGCACCGCTGGCCGTGGCTTGCTCAGCATGAGTGCTATCAGACCGATGCGGATGGGTTCGAAGTTCATCGCTGTGGCGAGCACCAGCACGCTGGCCCACATGGATGACAAAATCACCCGTCACCCACCCGCCACCGCCTTTGCTAACGGCCAGGCTAGGTCATTCGGCGTGCCCTCTGCGATGGTTCTGCCGGTTTGTGATCGGGGTACATGCTCGTTGTACCCTGCTAGTCACACCAAGGCAGGTTGCCCGAGCGGCCAATGGGAGCGGACTGTAAATCCGTCGGCGTATGCCTACCCAGGTTCGAATCCTGGACCTGCCACCGAGGTCAGGGGGGATTTCTCCGCGAGCCGCCTGCACCGCCGAGGGCGAACTTGTCGCGAAGTTGTCACATCTCGCGGCTAACTCTGCGTCGCGCCAAGCGAACACCGGTTCGACCCAGCAAGCAAATGAGCGAGCATGGCTGAGCGCGACTGCGCCGGTTTGGTGCGGGGCGTGGCGGCAACGCGCCTTGCACGTGTGGCGGACAGATGTCGTCGACCTGCCTCGCGTGCGGCGCGGTCGTGCGCGCCCCGCCGGTCGCGGCTGCTGCGCGGTGCTGCACTGCCCGGCGGCGGTGTGCTGAAACAAGGGGCGTCAACTCCGTTCGGTGGAGTGATTACGTCGACGCCCCAAGCAGTTGGCCAACTTACGGGTCGCTGCGGCGACGCAGCACACCCCAAAGCCACACCAAGCCCAACAGGACGAAGAAGCCGCCGAACAGGAGTGACACGATACCCAAGCTTGGCCCCGGATAGGCGGTGCCGCCACTCACCTGAACATGCTGGGTTGCGAATCCGCCGCCTTTTTCCGGAGTGAACGCTCCCACGATCGGGCCGGTGTGTGACCGTCCATCGATGCTCCACGTGGCGGTGCAGCCCGTGTTGTGGCCGGTGTGAGCGCCCATGCAGCTAATGATCGTCGCCGTCGTTGGTGTGCCGAATTGGTAACCAAAGAAATCCCGGGCTGAGTCGTAGAGAAAGTACAGCCCCACCCCTAGGGAAACGATGATCCAGACGGCCACCTTCCCGCGAGACCGGCGGCCATGCCCTGGGCCCACCAGCGAAATGGTGCCACCCCGGAGCCGCCGGTACAGAAATTCGCCCGCCGTCCTTCGATGGTTGGCGGGCCGAACTGGCTGCGCTGCGGACCTGTGCGATGAGTCGAACTGGTCGATTTCGTTGGCGCCCGGCCTCGGCCAGCAGCGTCAACACTGCCGCGAAGCCGGTCGCGTCGTTGCCGACCCGTCTGCGCGCCACCACGCGCCCATCGTCGTCGACCACCGCGACGTCGTGATGGTCAGTGGTTCAGTCAATTTCACAAACAGCGACAAGCCATTCCTTCTTCGATCGGCGATGGTGTTGTTCATAACGGACTACAAATCCGTCGGCGTGAGCCTGGGGGTCAAGTGGCCGGAGGTACAAATCCTGTCAGCCCGACCGCAGGTCATTCCTGAAGGAGCGGGGCCGGTCAAGACCAACCTCTGGGTTGTTGTGGTTCGTTTTGCGAGGTTCCTTGTCCTGGTTGTGCGCGTCGAAGTACGCGTCGGGGTCAAGGCTCGGGCGGAGCCCGACCGCTTAGCGGCCGTAAGGCCTTGACGCCGGCGCCCTTTGGCGCATGCTGTTTTGTGTAGGAAGGTCGAAATTGCTTGTGATGCTTTCGGCTTGGGTACCAAGGTGGTCGTTGGCGTCTTCAGTGCCGGTTTCCTGGCAATGGTTGATCGACAACGACCTCTGGGACGACAGCATCGGCATCCCGCCCGAGATGTACGACCAGCAGCCGACACGCCACGCCCAGACGCCGATGCAAACCACTATCGATGTTCGATCACCGACACCGTGCCGTCGCCCCAGTCGGTGACGTAGACGGTGTGGGAGCCCGGGTCCACCGCCACCCCGCCCGGGTGCTTGCCGACGGGCACGGTGGCGGTCACGGTGCGCGTCGAGCCGTCGATCACCGACACCGTGTCGTCGCCGCTGGTGACGTAGACGGTGTGGGTGCCCGGGTCCACCGCCACCCCGTACGGGTCCTTGCCGACGGGCACGGTGGCGGTCACGGCGCGCGTCGACCCGTCGATCACCGACACCGCGCCATCAACGCGGTTGGTGACGTAGACGGTGTGGGTGCCCGGGTCCACCGCCACCCCCCTCGGGTCCTTGCCGACGGGCACGGTGGCGGTCACAGTGCGCGTCGAGCCGTCAATCACCGACACCGTGTTGTCGCCGTAGTTGGTGACGTAGACGGTGTGGGTGCCCGGATCCACCGCCACCCCGTTCGGGCTGTTGCCGACGGGCACGGTGGCGGTCACGGTCCGCGTCGACCCGTCGATCACCGACACCGCGCCATCGACGTAGTTGGTGACGTAGGCGGTGTGGGTGCCCGGATCCACCGCCACCCCGTTCGGGCTCTTGACGGGCACGGTGGCGGTCACGGTGCGCGTCGAGCCGTCGATCACCGACACCGTGCCGTCGCTTTCGTTGGTGACGTAGACGGTGTGGGTGCCCGGGTCCACCGCCACCCCGCTCGGGTCCGTGCCGACGGGCACGGTGACGGTGACGGTGCGCGTCGACCCGTCGATCACCGACACCGCGCCATCGACGTAGTTGGTGACGTAGACGGTCTGGGTGCCCGGGTTCACCGCCACCCCCGCCGGAGTCTTGCCGACGGGCACCCTGGCGGTAGCCCTGTAAGTCGGACCAGTCGACGGCGCAGCCGAGCGGGAACTCGCCGCCGGACCCTGACCTCCGGACGGACCCCGACATCCAGATAGGAACACGGCCAACACGACGGCAGCGATGACCGCGAGCACGCCGGTGAGCACCGGTATCGGCACGAGCCGCCAGCGTCTTCGGGTTGGTTGATCATCGCCGCTGGCGGTCATATGCGCTCTCCTCGTCATCTTTTGTTTGTAGTGTGCGGCTGGTGCCTAACCGCCGTGTGCGAGCTCGTCGAGTGCGTTGTCGTCGAGCACTCCGACCAGCCGGTGAAGGTGCCCGAGCGCGTCGCTGATCTGATCGACCAACTCGCGGGCACGGGCGGCGCGGGCGCCTGTGCGTCGGGTCGCCGCCGCGAGCGCGTCCAGGCGCGCGACGAGGAGGGCGCCGCGGCATTCGCGTAGCGCTGTCAACGCGGGGGCCGGGTCGGTGGTGCGGGTGGTGGTCAGTACAGCAAGCTACCTCTCGAACCGGTTGCTACCGCCGCAATCGGCTGGCCAACATGTGGCCCATGTCGACCGATGTTGGTCTCAGAAATCGCCATTACCTGCTCTAACACTGTGCGCGATACTGGGATTGAACCAGTTGATGCGGACGGCCAGCCACACGTATCAAGCGGGTAGATTAATGACTTGTCAGCAACCACACCATGACCACGGACCCAGGACCGGCCAGCCAAACCTCGGCAATACGGCGGCCCCGGGGATTAGTAGGGGGTTACGCACGCGGACGCCCCTGCCCCGCGGTTTGACCTACTCGATGCGAGCGAGTCGACATGGGCGTTTGCTGTGTTGGTCAGCGTTGGTGGTGCCGGAAATGCACAGGTCAAAGCGTTCGATCGGTTGGGTAGCTAAGACCGTCATCGAAACTACTGCGGACTGAGAGCGGATCGGCCAGGCCGGTGCGCTTGCCAAGCCAATCCATGGCACGGCGGTTGCGGTTTTCGGTCCGCGGACGGTCTTACCGGCTTATCGTTTTTGCTGAACCGCAGTTGCCGGGAGGCTGATGTGGACGGGACGCCGTTACCCAGGGTTCGTGGGCCAAGCCGGTGCACCAAAGCGCGCTGATCGCTGGCGGCCGTTGCACTCCTCGCGGTGATTGCAGCGGCGGTGGGCTGCGGCAGCAACAGGCCATCACCGTCGTCGTCATCATCATCATCCGCGACACCACCGGGACGGTCCTATGCAGCTCAGGTGGTGATGCCGTTCACGGGCCTCAACGGCCCCAGGGGTGAGGCGGTGGATGGCGCCGGCAACCTCTACGTCACCGACTACGACAACAACCGGGTGCTGAAGCTGCCGGCCGGCTCGTCCACCCAGACGGAGCTGCCATTCACCGGCCTCAAATATCCCGAAGGGGTCGCGGTGGACTCCGCCGGCAGCGTGTACGTCGCCGAACCCGACAACAACCGGGTGCTGAAGCTGCCGGCCGGCTCGACCCGCCAGACAGTGTTGCCGTTCAGCAACCTCAATCGCCCCAACGGGTGGCGGTGGATTCCGCCGGCAACCTCTACGTCACCGACTGGGCCAACGGCCGGGTGCTGAAGTTGCCGGTGCCGTGATCGCCAGCGGACGGATCAGAACAGCGTTACTCGGCTCTTTGCTGACACGCTTGGTGGATAGCGCCAAGAATTTTTCGAGCCGTGCGCCCCGGAATGCGTACTCGGTGCGCGGAGGCCCCGCCGCCACGTAGCGTGTTTGGTTGGCTGCTATTGCCGGGAGGTTGGCGTGGACGGCACGCCGTTCGGACGCTACCGCCTGATCGAGTTGATCGGCCGCGGTGGCATGGGCGAGGTGTGGCGCGCCTATGACACCGCCATCGACCGGGTGGTGGCGCTGAAGCTGTTGCCCGCCAACTTCGCCGACGATCGGGTGTTCCAGGAGCGGTTCCGCCGGGAGGCCAAGGCCGCAGCCGGGCTCGACGAGCCCCATGTGGTGCCGATCCATGATTTCGGTGAGATCGAGGGTCGGCTGTATGTGACCATGCGGCTGATCGAGGGCCGCGACCTGCAGACGGTGCTGGCCGAGGGACCGCTGGCCCCGGAGCGCGCGGTGCGGATCATCGAGCAGGTGGCCAAGGCGCTGCATGCCGCGCACCGGATCGGGTTGATACACCGCGATATCAAGCCGTCCAACATCCTGATCGCCGAGGACGACTTCGCCTACCTCATCGATTTCGGGATCGCGCGCGCTGCCGGGGAGACGGGTCTGACGAGCACCGGGGCGACGATCGGGACGTGGTCGTACATGTCACCGGAGCGGTTTCAGAGCGGAACAGCAGACGCCCGCGCCGACATCTACGCACTGGCGTGTGTGCTCTATCAAGCACTGACTGGTCGTCCACCCTTCCCAGGCGACACCCTCGAGCAGATCGCCGTCGCTCACATGCTCGCCCCACCCCCACGACCCTCAGATCAGGACGGTGTTCCCGCCGCGATGAACGACGTCATCGCGACCGGGATGGCGAAGAACCCGGCGGAGCGGTATGCCACCACGGTGGAGTTGGCGCGCGCCGCTCACGATGCGACGACGGTGCTGTTTCCGCGACCGGGGCCGACCGTGCCGGTGCCCTCATCGTCCCGACGCGACCAGCCCGCCGCGGGCCTGATTCACGGCGAAGACACCCAACTGGCGGCTACCGGCGCCGCCCCCGTGTGGCAACCACCATCGGGACCGCCACCACCTTGGGCACAGCCCAATGTGCAGCGGCCGATGTGGCGGCGTCCCCGCATCGTGATTCCGGCGCTGCTGGCCGTCGTGGTGCTGATCGGCGGCGGTGTCTTCGCCGCTGTCAAGGCGTCGAAGTTACATAACCAGCCCGCCAGCGCCGCGCCGCCCGCCAGCGCCGCGCCGCCCGCCAGCGCCGCGCCGCCCGCCGCCGCGGCGCCCAGCACCGGTCCGTTCACCGGCACCTACGCCGCCAACTTCGAGCCGTACACCGATCTCGACGGAAAACCGTTGGAGGGTGCGACGCCCGCAACCGAAACGTGGGGCCTCCGATCGGCGTGCCCTTCCACCGGGTGCATGGCGACAGCATCACGGCGAAGCGGTCAAGCCACAAACCTATCGACGTTGGTGTTCGACGATGTCGGCGGACGCTGGGTGGCCGTAGGCGTCAGCCCGGGAACTTGCTTTGACGTTCCCGCCGAAGTGTGGGAGGTGTTCACGCTGCAACCACGATCCGATGGCACCCTCTCCGGCGAGTACACCACCACTAACAGCAATGGTTGCGCCAGCAAGCGAGCCGTGACCTTCACACGCACCGCAGACGTCGACATCACAAGCCTTCCCGACCCAGCCACCGAAGCGCCGCGGGTGGTTTCGCCAGCCGCGGCGCTCCACGGCCAGTACCACCACACGAGGACCGTCCCCGCAACCGGCGAGGTATTTGAGTTCGACGACGTTTTCCGAACCGACTGTCTTCGCACTGGCGATCGGTGCATAAGCAATGCCCACTCACCAGGGACCAGTGACGCGCCGCTGGTATTCGGCGGCGGGAAGTGGGTCCGGGACACCGAGCACGGCGAGCCCTGTTCGCTCGGCGGCATAGCGCACCTCAAAAGGACCGCGATCTACCCGCTGCCTGCACCGCCGCAGGATCCGATCACGCTGCTCACCGGGCACGGCCACGACGAATCGACCGGATCCGCCTGCATCGGTGCTGATTTCGACGACAAATTTGTGCGCACCGGCGATTAGAGCCTGGTGCCCTGGATGGTGGCGGTCATGACGAGGCTTTCAAGTGTTGCCAGCACCCGATCGTGTGTCCGTTCACGTTTAGTTCACGCTGTCCGATTTTGTCTCGTAGAAACTGCCTTTGAGCTGCATTAACGCTGGTGCGCGATACTGGGATCGAACCAGTCGACGCGATGGATAATGCTTCGCGAGCCGCGTTCACGACCGGCACCGAAGCATCACTCGAGTTGGGTGTCGAAATTCGCGGCACGGCGGACCCGCGAATGTTTAGGATCCCTTCGGCCGCATGATCGTTCAACCGGCAAACGGTTTGTCGCGTGATCCCGGGTGGCCTTGGTACCGAGAATTGTCACGACGTTGTCACGCGTCGACTGAGACGAAAGAGGACAGACTGGTACCACCATGGACGATCGGCCCAGGCTGGGGCATGTCGCTGAGACAGCAGGCAACATACCGAGACACGATCAGACGGACTGTAAATCCGTCGGCGTTAGCCTACCCAGGTTCGAATCCTGGACCTGCCACCCAGGTCAGAGGCCATTTCCGTCTGACGCGACCACCTTCAGATTGCAGACCGCCCGCAGACCGCCCGCAGTAGGAGTACCGAATGGAAGCGGCGACCGTTTCGGCGATCGCGTCCAGCGTCGCGGCCGCCGCTGCGTGGTTTGCCTTCGCGAGCGGGCCAAAAAGGATTGGCAGCGCACTACCGTCCTTCAATGTGCGGTCATAATCCTGCAGTTGTGCCAGGAACGACACAATCGAGAACATGAGTTGCTAGAAGGAGATCTGACACCGAACGCGGTCAAGAAGGCCAGGAGTGAGCTGCAAGACATCTCAGATCGGATCCAGAAAGCCCACATTCAATTGTCGCTCGTAGCGACCCAAAAGATAGCCAAGGCGTCGCGGGACATCGTGGATCTGATGGGTGATTTGGACTCGGATATCGTCTTCTTCGACCACGACCACCCACGTGGCGGACGATCTGGTGGAGCAGTTCAAAATGTCGACGTTTACCGTGGTGCCGTCGGCGAGCGAGCGGGCTGCGGTCAGCCGCGCAGCGGTGTGAGGGTGCTCAGAGAGTACTCCGTGACGGCGATCAACGCGGCCTTCGCCGAGTGGCGATCACGAGCATCGACGGTGATCACCGGGATGTGGTCGGGCAGGGTCAGCGCCTTGCGGACCGCGTGCGTAGGATGCCCTGGCGCACCGTCGAATTCATTGACGGCGATCAGAAACGGCAGGTTACGCGCCGCAAAGAAGTCGGCGGCGGCGAAGCTGTCTTGCAACCGCCGGACATCTGCCAGAATAATCGCGCCGATCGCGCCACGGACCAGGTCGTCCCACACGAACCAGAACCGGCGCTGGCCCGGCGTGCCGAACAGGTAGAGCACCAGGTCCTCATCGAGGGTGACGCGGCCGAAGTCCATTTCCACTGTCGTGGTGTTCTTCATCGGGGTGGCTTCAAGGCCGTCCATCCCCGCAGACGCGTTGGTGACCAGCGCCTCGGTGCGCAGCGGCATGATTTCCGAGACCGCGCCGACGAACGTCGTTTTGCCGGCCCCGAACCCGCCGGAGATGACGATCTTCGTCGAGGCGGCGCCCCACCCCTCAGAGTGCTCGTAGGCCACGCAGGGTCCTTCTTATCAGTTCACGTCGTTCGTCGATTGTCATCGAGTCACCGAGGGGGGCGTGCACCCGCAAATAACCCTGTGTCACCAGGTCGCCGACCAGGAACCGCGTCGCACCGAGCGGCAAGGACAGACGAGCGGCGATCTCTGCGACCGAGGGGCTGTGTACGCACCACGTCAGGATCTGGCCCCGCACATCATTTCTCGGCCAGCGCGGCGGCTTCGCTGTGGTGTTGAGCGCTTCGACCTTAGCCTCGAGTGCCAGTTCGACACCAGAGTCGGTACGGCCTGCCGTCAGCGTGTATGGCCGGACCAGGCTCGGCTCGTCCGCGGTTTCCGGTTCTGTGAACCAGTCGCCGATCGGTTCGCCCTTGCCCTTCGACTGCTGATGCGCGTCGGTGTGCTTCTCCCGGACATGTGGCGAACTATGCGGCACGTTTTGGTTCTCCAAGAACCACAAGGTCTGGTCGGCGTGCACCGATGCGCGCAGCTCGCTGGAGACGACCTTGAGTACGGTGCGGTCGGTGTCGATGACGAATGTGGTCCGTCTGACCGGCAGCAGCCGGGCCAGCAGGCCACGGCGCCGAGTGTGCCGGCCACGCCGGTCCGCCTGACGCGCCACGACGGATCTACGCAGCTTGGCGAGCCTGCCTCGGCGCACCCCGAACAGCTCGGACACCACGCCGTCCGCGTCGGAGAGCAGCGGATAGTCGAACGAGCGCTGTTGGGCGAAGTGGGCCTGCTTGTCGACGGTGTCGGTGCTGATGCCCACCCGCTGGGCGCCCACCCTGGCGAATTCGTTGCTCAGGTCCCGAAAATGACAAGCCTGGGCTGTACAGATCGGTGAGGACGCTATTGGGAAGAAGAACAGCACAACCGGCCCTTCGGAAAGGAGCGCCGACAGTGTCCGAGGCCGACCGGTGTGATCATACAGAGTAAAGTCAGGCGCCTTCTCGCCCGCGATCATCGGCAAAGAGTAACGCTGGGAAGCTCTGCGCGACGCACGACTCGGATAATTCGGTCATCGCCGAACAGCTACCAGGTGGGAACCGTGATCGGCTCGGCCACGCCGAGGATGCCGGGAACGATCCGCGGGTCGGTGTTCACCGCGGTGCGCTTCTCAGCCATCCACGCCATGACCCTGGCGACCGCCGGTCATGACCGGCCCTGCGTGGACGATGTGACTACCGCCATGGGATTCCGTCAAACCGGAGCCTAGGGATGAGCCGCGAGCGACTGCGGTTCGACGGTCTACGCGCCGCCGCTGTCGGCAACATGCCGGGCTGATGGGACCGGCCGTGGTGCGATTAACGCAGACCACCGCCCGCAGATCGCCCGCAGTTGGTTGCGATGGTTGCGCGAAGCTACGCCAAACACAGCATCCTGATGTGATGAAGGAGCGGGGCCTCCGCTCCTCGTGTCCGTCCCGAGCGCGCATGCTCGGGGTGTTCACGTTTGTACGACGAAAGGAGGCCCCTGTGAGTGAAGTGTATTCGGGTCGGCAGTTTGTTGGTATGGATCTGCATCGGCGCCGGTCGGCGTTGGTGCGGATGACCGAATTGGGCGAGCATTTGGAAACGGTGCGGATCGTCAACACCGCCGATCGGTTGGCCGATGTGATGTCTCGGGCCGGGGAGTCGCCGGAGGTGGTTCTGGAAGCAACCTACGGCTGGTACTGGGCGGCGGATGCGCTGGCTGAGCTGGGTGCGAGCGCCGCGTAGGCGGCGTCGAGGGTGGCGG
>Ga0153922_1000433_pt1 | contig 17204 bp, 10 predicted proteins | sample TSNJ006MetaG_FD_104723 | JGI IMG/M metagenome (GOLD analysis project Ga0153922, IMG submission 104723) | Attine ant fungus gardens microbial communities from New Jersey, USA - TSNJ006 MetaG | ecosystem: Host-associated > Fungi > Mycelium > Unclassified | place: USA: New Jersey, Brendon T. Byrne... | reverse complement strand
GGATATGCAGGTCAAGGGCTTCCTGATCGAGAAGGGAACCCCTGGGTACGATGCGCGCCCGATTGAGGGGAAGGGGGCGCTGCGTGCCCTGTGGCAGGCCGACATCGACCTGACCGACATGCGCGTCCCGGTCGGAAACCGGCTGCCCTTGGCGAACAGCTTCAACGATGCCGCCAAGGTGCTCAAGGCGACCCGGGCCTCCTGCGCCTGGTCGGCGCTCGGCCATGCGGTCGCCGGCTACGACGCCGCTCTCAACTACGCCTTGCAGCGCACCCAGTTCGGCAAGCCGCTGGCGCGGTTCCAGATCGTGCAGGAGAAGCTGGTGCGGATGCTGTGCGAGATAACCACCATGCAGCTGTACTGCGCACGCTTCGGGCAACTCGACGACACCGATGAGCTCTCCGACACGATCGCGGCCCTGGGCAAGCTCAACAACACCGTCAAGGCCCGCGAGGTCCTTGCCGAGGCGCGCAATCTGCTGGGCGGTAACGGCATTCTGCTGGAGAACCACGTGATCCGTCACATGGCCGACATCGAGGCCATCTACACCTACGAGGGCACCGAGACGATTCAGACGCTGCTCGTCGGCAGGGACATCACCGGGTTGAGCGCGTTCACCTGAGCCGCGGCAAAGAGGAGCCAACCGATGGGCTTTCCCAGCGATTCCTTGTCTGGTCTGATCGCCCGCGACAAGGTCGTCACCGCGGAGGAAGCCGTCGCGCTGATCCGTGACGGCGACACCGTCGTCGCGGAGGGTTTCGCCGGGCAATGCTTTGCCGAAGAGCTGACCCTGGCGCTGGAGGCGCGGTTTCTGCAATCCGGCTCCCCTCGCGATCTGACGCTGGCGTTCGCCGTGGCACAAGGTGATCGGCAGGGCCGCGGGTTCGATCGGCTGTGCTATGAAGGTCTGCTCAAGCGGGCCATCGGGGGCCACTGGGGAATGTCAGGGGACCTCGGCAAGATGGCCGTCGACGGCAAGATCGAGGCCTACAACCTTCCGCAGGGGGTAATCGCCCAACTGTTCCGCGATACCGCCGCGGGTAAACCCGGGCTGCTCACGCGGGTCGGCCTCGACACGTTTGTCGACCCACGCAACGGCGGCGGGAAGATCAACGACAAGACCACCGAAGACCGCGTCGAGCTGATGTCCATCGACGGTCAGGAGTACCTGTTCTACAAGGCGTTCGAGCGGCTGGATGTCGCGTTCCTCCGCGGCACCACCGCCGACCCGAACGGCAACGTCACGATGGAGCGTGAGGCGCTGTTCCTCGAGTCCCTCGCCATCGCGACGGCGGTCCACAACTCCGGCGGCCTGGTGATCGTCCAGGTCGAACGGATCGCCGACGTCGGTGCGCTGAACCCGAAGGATGTGAAGATCCCGGGCGTGCTCGTCGACTGCGTGGTCGTGTCGACGCCCGAGCACCATTCACAGACCTGGGGAACCCAGTACTCCCCCGCGCTCAGCGGAGAGCTGCGAGTCCCGCTGTCCTCGATACCGCCGCTCGAGTTGTCCGTCCGCAAGGTCATCGCCCGGCGCGCCGCGATGGAACTGCGACCCAACTCCGTGGTCAACCTCGGCATCGGTATCCCCGAGGGCATCGCCAGTGTGGCCGCCGAGGAGCACATCCTCAGCTATATCATCCTCACCGCGGAACCCGGAGTCATCGGCGGAATGCCTACCGGCGGAGCAGATTTCGGTTCCGCCATCAACGGCGACGCCATCCTCGAACAGCCCGCCCAGTTCGACTTCTACGACGGCGGCGGTCTCGATGCGGCGTTTCTCGGCATGGCGCAGGCCGATGCCCAGGGCAACGTCAACGTCAGCAGGTTCGGGCCGAAGCTCGCCGGATCCGGCGGGTTCATCAACATCAGCCAAAACGCGAAAAAGCTGGTGTTCCTCGGCACCTTCCTGGCGCCCAGCCGCACCGAGGTCGTCGACGGTCGCATCGCCGTCACCGACGGGGTTGCCGCAGCGAAGTTCCTCGATGCTGTCGAACAGCGCACCTTTTCCGGCCAATACGCCGCCGCTGCCGGACAGCCCGTGCTGTACGTGACCGAACGCTGCGTGTTCCGGCTCACCTCCAACGGCCTGGAAATGATCGAGATCGCCCCCGGCGTCGATCTGGAGAGGGATGTGCTGGCCCACGTCGGGTTCACACCCATCATCGACGGCGAGCCAAAGTTGATGGACGAGAGGCTTTTCCGCGACGAGCCCATCGGGCTCAAGGACGATCTTTTGACCGTGCCATTAGAAGCGCGTTTCATCTACGACGCGGACCGCAACATCTTCTTCCTCAACATGGAGGGGGTGTCGGTGTCCACCCACGCACAAGCCGAGGCGATCGTCGCCGAGATCGAGAAACGCTTGGCCGCGGTCAGCAAGAAGGTGCACGTCGCGGTCAACTACGACAACTTCTATCTTGCCCCCGACCTGGCCGACATATACGCGGCCACCGTGCGTAGCCTTGCCGACCGCTACTACGAAAGCGTCACCCGATACACCACCAGCTCATTCATGCGGCTCAAGCTCAGCGGACACCTCTCTCAGCGAGGACTCGCCCCACACATCTACGAAAGCCGCCAGGAGGCGCTGAACTGGCTGACCAGGTAGCGACTTGCCTGGCGTCACGGACGGTTTCTGAATGATTCGATCACCGGGGCTAATTCGGCGGCATTGGCGATCAGGTCGACGTGGCCGCCCCGGTGCAGATGCATCGTCGTGTGCGGCAGGAGGAAAGCCATGATCTTCGCGTTCGCCACCGGGACGATCGGATCGTCGAGCCCGGCGACGACCAAGGTTTCCTGCCGGACAAACGGCAACGCGAAGATGCTTGTCCAGACCATTCCCGCGAGCAGCTGATGCAGGTACCCGATACGCGAACCGGCCATCAGCTGGCGGTCGAACAGCTTCTCGATCATTGACGGATCATTGCGAACAGTGCCCCCGTACAGGTCACCGGCGATCGACGCGGCGTAGTGGTGGTCGAGGAACCGCCGGGGCGTCAGCATCTTCGCCAGCACCCACGGCCGGCCCGGCACCATGAAGGCGCCCGTGCCGGTCGAGACGAGAATCAGCCGGCGGCAGCGTCGAGGGTTCTGAAAAGCGAACTGCTGAGCCAGCGCGCCGCCCCAGGACAACCCGAGGATGTCGATGCCCTGGCCGTCGAGGCCGAGCTTCTTCAGAAGGCCTCCCACGACCGCCGCCATATACGGGAACCCGTAGGGCAACGGCGAAACAGGCGATGCGCCGGTGCCGGGCACGTCGAACCGCACCACGGTGGAATCCGGGTTCAGGCACTCGACCAGCGGGTCCAGCACCTCCAGACTCGCACCGATGCCGTTGCACAACACCAGCGGTACCCCAGTGCCCATGCGGATGTTGACGCGGATCTGCTGCCCGAGGATCGGGATGAGGTCTTCCACGCTGAGCCTCTCAGATAGTGCCTCGGTCATGGGTACAACACAATGACGTCGGCTACGCAGGCGGGGCGTTCCTCGCCGTCGATCTCATAGGTCACGGTGAATACCGATTCAACGCCCGAGGTCTTCTGTTTCGCGCTCATCAACGAGACGGCTGCGCGGATCTGCGACCCGACGCGGACCGGCGCCGGGAAGCGGACCTTGTTGAGGCCGTAGTTCAACGCCGCGGTGATTTCACGGATCTCCAAGACACGCGAGATCACCACGGGCGCCAGCGAAAGCGTCAAGTACCCGTGCGCAATGGTCCCCTGATACGGGCCTTTGGCCGCGCGCTCCAGGTCGGTGTGGATCCACTGGTGATCCCCGGTCGCGTCGGCAAACTGGTCCACCTGCTCCTGGGTGACCTTCATCCAGTCGGTGGTGCCGATACGCTGGCCGACCAGCCTGAGCAGATCCGCCGGTTCTTCGAGAACGGTTGTCATAGATGACCTCTCATGACTCAGTGCTCGAGCACGTAGCTACCCGGCGCCGGTTCCAACGGCGTCAGGCCCGCTCCCCCGAGCGACCGCGGCGCGTCTTTTTTCCCACCGCTGCGTTCGGCCAGCCACGAGACGAAATCGGGCCACCAAGAATCCGTGTGCTGCTCGGCCGACTCCACCCACGCGGACGGATCGGCCTCCTCGACGCCACCCACCCGGTACGTGGCCCGGGGGTTGCCGGGCGGGTTGACCAGCGACGCAATATGCCCGCTGGAGGACAGGACGAAACGCAGATCCTTGCTGCCCAGCAGCCGAGCGCTGCGGTAGCACGCTTGCCACGGCGAGATATGGTCGGCGATCCCGGCGATTACAAACGCGTCTGTGGTCACTAGTCCCAAATCCACCGGGGTGCCGAGCATGCTGACCGCCCCCGGTGTCAGAAGCGAGTTGTGCAGGCCCATCGTGATCATGTCGCGGTGCAGCGCCGCGGCCATCCGGGTGGTGTCGGCGTTCCAGAAAAGCACGTCGAAGGCGGCCGGCGACTTGCCCTCGACGTAGTTGTTCACCCAGTAGCGCCACACCAGGTCGTTCGGTCGCAGCCACGCGAACACCTCCGCCAACGCCCGGCCGTCGAGGTATCCCTTTCTGGCCGACAACGCGATCGCGATGTTGGCGGCCTCCTCATCGATCGCGGCCGCGGCGAAGCCCGCCTTTGTCTGGTCGAGCACCGTCACCATCAGAGTCAAGCCCGCGAGCCGGTCGCCCTCCCCGGTCGCATTGAGATGCGCGGCCGTCATCGTGGCCAGGATCCCGCCCGAGCACGTGGCCGCCAGGTGCGTGCGATCTGATCCGGAGATCTTCTCGACCGCGTCCAACGCGTTCAGGATCGCGTGGCCGTACGCGTCGAAGCCCCAATTCCGCTGTTCCGCTGTCGGATTCCGCCATGACATCGCGAACACCTGCACACCCTGTTTCACGAAGTACTCGATCATGCTGCGGCCCGGCGAGATGTCCATGATGTAGAACTTGTTGATCACCGGTGGGACCATCACCAGAGGTACGGTGAAGACCTTGTCCGACTGCGGCGCGTATTGGATCAGCTCGAATTCCTCACAGCGGAACACGACGGATCCCGGTGTAACTGCAATGGTTTCGCCGAGCGTGAAGGCGTCGGGCTCCACCATCGACGGCACCCGCGGCGCCGACCTCATGTCGCTGGCGAAGTGCCGAAGCCCCCGAATCGCGCTCAGCCCGCCGGTGTCGATCAGTGCCTTCCACCCGAGCGGGTTCAACACCGGGTTGTTGCTCGGCGACAGTCCTTCGGTGAGGACGTCCAACACGAATCGCATCCGCTCGGCGTCGCGCCAGTCGAGATGCGCATCCGAAAACAGTTGATTCACGGTGTCGTCGGCCGCCAGATAGGCCTGCATCGTGCGCTTGAGCAACGGATTTCCCCGCCACGCGGGGTCGGCGAATCGCTTGTCTCCCTTACCGGGTGCCCGCTCGGAGCGGCCCTCTGCGATCGACACCAATTCTCGCGACAGCGCCGCGGCCCGCGATGCCACCGTGCGAGGCTTTCTGGCGAGGTTCAGGGCGAATCGGCTCCAGGACGTGTTGGGCATCATCCGTTCTGCCATGCCCACGGCCGAGCTGGTCAACAGCAGGTCCAGCGGCGCGGCGAGCTCGTCGGCGCTTGGGTTCGTCGTCGCTACCACAGTGGTATGCCTCCTCCAATGGCAGTGGTTTCACTTCGCGGGGCGGTGCCTTTTGCGGGCTTTGCGCAGAGCCGCCGAGCCTACGGCGACCTTCGTCCCTGCCCGCCGCCCTTCGCAATGTTCGGTCGAACACCATCGCCGCGGTGACGTTGTATCCACACACAACAGAGACGATTGCGCGCGGCGCAACAATGAGGTAGCTGTCAATCGGGGTGGCTCAGGTTCTCTAGATGGCGCTTCTCCGGCTGCCACATGAGACGGCGGTGGACTTCGAATGCCAACGAGAGCTCGGCAATATCGCGTGGTTGCGCCAGTGACCGCCCCGTGCGCTGCTCTATGCGATGAAGTCGGTAACGAACGGTGTTGGGGTGGCAGAAAAGCAATTCGCCGGCGGCGCGCAGTGATCCATCGCTTTCCAGCCACACCCTAAACGTGTCGAACAGGATATCGCGCTCATTATCGGCAAGTTCAGCAAAGCATTCGATGGTGGGAGTCACGAGCTTCACCATGATCTCCGGTGCGCTCACCGCGGCCGTCGAGAGTATCGAACCATCGAAGGAGGAAACCCGCAGCCCCGGCTCGGCGCGGCCACGCAACATCACCCGCGCGAACCGGAGGGCTTGCGCCGTTTCGCGCAGGTCGTCGAAGCGCGAGCTCACCCCCACCCGATCCGTCGCCATCCGCGCCAACAACGCAAGCACATTGCTCATGTGCTTATCGCTCTTGACGTGAACGATCCCCACCTGCAGGTCGGGAAGCAGCCGCCACGCCGAGAACACGTCCATGCTTCGCAACTTCGGTTCGATCCCGGGGAGCGCTTCAGTGCCGACGACAGCAACCTCGGCGGCGATGACCACGAAGGGCCCCTCACTGGGCAACCGAAGGTAATCCGCGGCCTCCCAGACACTCGATTGCTCGAACAGCCGTCCCTGCAGCACCGAGTCGATGAGGACCGAGCGCTCGGACTCGTCGTCGAACGCCCGACGGCTCTGCTCATCGCGGTACGCGGCCGCCATCGTGGCCGTGAAGACGTCCTGGGCAGCAAATATCTTCGCGGTCAGCAAACGAACGGCGTCGCCGTTGTGGTTCGACCGGGCCGCGGACTCCTTCATCGCGGCGTCCCACACCCCGTGGAATCCGACGCGATACGCCTCCATCACCGACGCCAGCGGCACGCCGTCGCGGGCGCGCTCGGTGCCGAGTGTGGCCGCAGCCGACGTGTCGAATTCGGTGTCTTCGGTTATCGCCTCAAGAACCGGCCGAATGTTCGACGCGCAGCCGTCAACGACCATCTCCAACGGCACAGGGGCGGTGGCCTGATAAAGCCGCACCTCTTTGGTGATGGCGGTTGCAAGATCGGCTGCGAGTTCGTCGGCTCGCTCGTAGAGCGCCTCGGTAACCTCAGCGACCTGTTCCCGCGTGGCATCGCCATTCATGCGCGGAAGGCTAAGTCGCACCAGCGTCATTGCCATTGTCCTCTGTCGACGAAGACAAGCGTGACCATTGTAGGTCCGAGATGACAGACGCGACGACGCTACCGCACATCCGGCTGGAGCACGGCCTGCCCGTACCACTGGCAGGCCAGCAGGGCGATCTCGACGTCGAGGCGATCCCCTTCGATATCGCGGCCGCGCCGCGCGATGGCGCGACCGACACGGTACCTCACGGTGTTGAAGTGCAGGTTGAGCTCTTCGGCCGCCAGTTTGTAGCTCGAACCGCAGCGCAGGAAGACCCTCAGCGTCTCGCGCAGGCGGGCGTCGTTCTCGTTGTCGCCCGACAGATCACCGAGCACGCCTACCACCCAGTGGCGCGTCTCGCCGATGTCGCCGCCGAGCAGGGCGGCCGCCGACAAGCCCGGGTCGGTCGCGGCGATCACCGTCGGGTCCGGCCGGCCGCCGGCCACCGCGACGCCGCGGGCCGCCTCCGCTTCCCGGTGCGCCCGCCGAAATCCTTCGACGCCGGAGGAGACCGTGCCGATGGCCACGCTCGGTGTATCGGGGCGCTTCCGGGCGAATTGACGGACAGTCTCCATCGCGCCGGCCGGTGCCGAACGGTACGGAAGCCATCCCCAACCGGTCATTTGATCGGCGGCCACGAACAGGGGGGCCGAGCCGGCGTCGGTCGCTTGGCCCAGTTCGCGCAGGAAGCGCTGCGCCCGGCCGAGTTCGTCACCCGTCGCGCCGATGTCCGGATACCACATCACGACGGCGACGTGATGCCACCGCAACGGATAGCGGATCGTGTTGCTGGTCGAGTCGACGTCGACGACCTTCCGTCCCTCCAAGACCTCACGGACCCGCAGGGCGCGAATGCTGTTCTGGTTTTCCAGCCATCGTTCGCGCTCGTCCTCGTACACGACGACGACCTGCTGGGACATCGAGTCGATGTACTCGAACATCGTGGCAGAGATCGCCTCGAGCGCGTCAAAGCGGGTCTGCGCAGACATGTCGGCCGCCCGCAGTTCGCGGAGCACGAGCTCGTTCATGCGACGCTGCCCCACCCGGTATGCGCGCACCAGCGCATTGACCGGCACGCCCTGTTGCGCCAGCCGTCGCGCATATTCGAGGGCCGCGGTCGGCGCTTCGACACGCTCGACCGCGATGTCGTGGCGCAGCGCGTTCAGGAGAGTGTCGACGTTGCCCTCAACGCTCGCGCCGAGCAATTCGATGGTCCGCGCATCGCCGCGCAGCTCGGGGATGTCGTCTTCGAGGGACCCTCGAATGAGTGCCGACACTTCGGCCAGGCGGCTATGCATCAGCTCGGCTGTCTCGGCGACAAAGGTGGCCACGTCGACGCCGTCGCCGGGACCTGGGTTGGTCACCCCATGACCGTAAATCCTGCCGCGGCCGACGGTGGGCGATTCGCCGTGGCCAGCCTGTTGTGCCCGCAAGACAACGGCGATTGCCGTCTTCATTCGCTCGCGACTAACTCAGCCCATGATGACTATCTACGGTCATCACAGTCCAGCGCAACACAGGAGGACGTGCCATGAACCTGTCGGCCCTGCCCGATCGGCGCGCAGCCGAGAACCCTTCCAGCCCTGCGGTTGCCGACGATGACATCGACCTGAACAACGCCGCGTTCCTGACCGCCGTGCAACGCGCCGCCGCTTCGCTGCACCGCCGCGGTGTGTCCGCCGGCGACGTGGTGGCGATCATGCTGCCCAACACGGCCAGCTTTGTCGTCGCGTTGTTCGCGGCCTGGCGTCTGGGCGCGGCCGTCACACCCATGAACCCGTCGCTGCGGCCCGCAGAGGTGTCTTACCAGGTCTCGGACGCCGCGGCCAAGGTGCTGGTCGCCCACGCGACGCCCGAATTTGACACCCGCGCGGGCGCGGTGGTGACGACGGACGATCTGGCCTCCGCCGAGCCCGGCCCGGACCTGCTGACCCCACCTTCGCCCCCGGATGACGCGCTGGCTTTGCTCATCTACACCAGCGGCACGACGGGCCGGCCCAAGGGTGTGATGCTCGATCACGCCAACCTCAACGCGATGTGCGGGTCGGTGATCGACGGTTTCATGCTGACTTCTGCGGATCACAGTCTGCTGATCCTGCCGCTATTTCATGTCAACGGAATCGTCGCGGGGACCCTGTCGCCGCTGCTGGCCGGAGGCCGGGCGACGGTCGCAGGCCGGTTCAAGCCGGACACGTTTTTCGATCGGATCGAGCGCACCAGGGCGACGTACTTCTCAGCCGTACCAACGATTTACACGATGCTGTGCGGTCTGCCCGACACCGTGAGGCCCGACACGTCGTCGGTGCGGTTCGCGGTCTGCGGTGCGGCGCCGGCCAGTGTCGAACTGCTGGAGGGCTTCGAGGCGCGCTACGGCATTCCGTTGATCGAGGGGTACGGACTGTCGGAAGGGTCGTGCGCGAGCACGTGCAATCCGCTTGATGGCAAACGCAAGGCGGGCACCGTCGGACTCCCCCTGCCCGGCCAGACGATCCGGCTCGTTGACGCGGCGGGCGACCCGGTGCCCGACGGCGAAGCCGGAGAGGTTGTGATCAAGGGTCCCAACGTGATGCGGGGCTACTTGAACCGGCCCGAGGAGACCGCCAAGACGATCATCGACGGCTGGCTGCACACCGGCGACGTGGGCCGGTTCGACGAGGACGGCTATCTTGTTCTCGTCGACCGCGCGAAGGACATGATCATCCGCGGTGGCGAGAACATCTACCCCCGCGAAATCGAGACGGTGGTGCACCAACTACCGCAGATCGCCGAAGCGGCCGTGGTGGGGCGTGAAAATGCGATGTACGGCGAGGAGCCGGTGCTGTTCGTGTCGCTGCATCCCGGCAAGTCGATCAGCGTCGACACGATTCGTGCGCACCTCAGCGATTCGTTGTCGAAATACAAACTGCCCGTGGAGATCACGATTCTCGGTGACCTTCCCAAAAACCCGGTCGGCAAGATCGACAAACCGTCGCTACGCCGACGGCTCCCGCCCGCGAACTGACAACACAGCAATCACGACACTGCAAAGGAGCACATCATGGGATTCACGAAACCGGACCTTCCCCAAGTTGAACCGGACACGTTTCTGCAGAAGCCGCTGATGGAGCGGGTGCGGTTTTTCGCGACGAACTGGGCCGAGCATGGGTTCGGGGCGCCGCGGATGGTGCACACCATCTACATCGTGAAGCTGGTCTTCTTCTACGCGCTCGGTGGCGTCCTCGCGGCGACGCTGACCTCGGGATTCACCGATTTTTGGCATGTCTCACACTGGTGGAACCAGCCGATCATCTTCGAGAAGTTCATCCTCTGGACGGTGCTGCTCGAGACCATCGGGGTCGCCGGATCGTGGGGACCGCTGGCCGGCAAGGTCAAACCGATGACCGGCGGCATCCGGTTCTGGGCCAGACCGGGCACCATCAGGCTGCGCCCGTGGAAGTGGGTCCCGTTCACCGCCGGGGACCGTCGCACATGGTTTGACGTGGTTGTCTACGTCGCCCTGATGATCAGCGTCGCTGTTCCGCTGGTTTTGCCCGGGGTGCACAGCGATTCGCTGTCGGCCGCGATGCCGGGCAACTCACCGGGCCTGGTGAATCCGGCCCTGTTGATCGCGCCGATCGTGCTGCTGGTGCTGATGGGGCTTCGGGACAAGATCATCTTTCTGGGGGCACGGGGAGAGCAGTACCTTCCGGCACTGTTCATCTTCACCGTGTTCCCGCTCGTCAACATGATCATCGCGCTCAAGCTGTTGATTGTGGTGGTGTGGGTGGGCGCCGGAGTGTCGAAGTTCGGCAAGCACTTCTCCAACGTCATTCCGCCAATGGTCAGCAACAGCCCCTCGCTTCCGTTCAAGTGGCTCAAGCGCGCTCACTACCGCGACTTCCCGCGCGATCTGCGGCCATCGCGGGTCGCCGACATTATGGCGCACGTCGCAGGGACGACCGTGGAGATCATCGCGCCGCTGGTGTTGCTGTTCTCAACGAACAAATGGCTGACGATCATTGCCGTGGTGATGATGGTCGCGTTCCACCTGTTCATCATCTCGACATTCCCGCTCGCGGTCCCGCTGGAATGGAACGTGCTGTTCTCGTACGCGACGATCTTCCTGTTCCTCGGGTTCCCGGCCTGGAGCGGCTACTCCGTGATCGACATGTCCCCAGCGTGGCTGGCAATCGTGGTGACAGCGGCGCTGCTGTTTTACCCGATCCTGGGTAACTTCCGGCCCGACAAGGTGTCGTTCCTGCCGTCGATGCGCCAGTACGCCGGCAACTGGGCGTCGGCGTTGTGGGCGTTCGCGCCGGGCGCCGAGGCGAAGCTGGACAACGTGACCCGGTACGCGAAGAACCAGGTCGACCAGTTCGTCGATTCCGGTTACGAGCCGGTCTGGGCCGAGATCACCATGCAGCAAGGCCTCGGCTGGCGCAGCATGCACAGTCAGGGGCGGGGCCTGTTCTCCGTGCTGGTGAAGAACCTGCCGGACATCGACACCCGCACGGTGCGCGAGGCCGAGTTCGCCTGCAACTCGCTGATCGGGTTCAACTTCGGCGACGGTCATCTGCACACCGAGGACATGATCGCCGCCGTTCAGAGGGAGGCGGCGTTCGATCCTGGCGAGCTCATCGTGGTGTGGGTGGAGTCCCAGGCCTGGGGCAGCAAGGTCCAGCACTACAAGGTGATCGACGCGGCGCTCGGGGTGATCGAGCGAGGCACGTGGAAGGTGGCCGACGCCGTCGAAGAGCAGCCATGGCTGCCCAACGGCCCGATCCCCCTCACCGTCACATGGTCGCTCGCCGGCAAGAAGGCCGCGCCACGTCACGCGGCGGTGCGCGACGAGGAGGACCATGATCACGGGGCCCTGACATGACAACCGCGGTCGTCGTGGGGGCCGGCCCGAATGGGCTGGCCTCCGCGATCACCCTCGCCAAGGCCGGCGTGGAGGTGACCGTGTTGGAGGGCGCCGACGAAATCGGCGGCGGCACGCGCAGCAGCGAGGCCATCGTTCCGGGGCTGCTGCAGGACCACTGTTCCGCGATCCACCCGATGGCCGTCGGCTCCCAGTTCCTCAACGGCCTGGGCCTTGACCGCTACGGCTTGTCGTGGCGGCTGCCCGAGATCGATTGCGTCCATCCGCTCGACGACGGCAGTGCCGGGGTGCTGTACAAGTCGGTGGAGGCCACGATCGACGGTCTGGGCGACGACCGCTCGCGGTGGCGGCGGCTGTTCTGCTGGTCGTCTTCGCGGTTCGACACGCTCTCCGAGGACATCATGCACCCGCTGGTGGGCCTACCCCGGCATCCGTTGATGATGGCCCGATTCGGTGCGCCCACCGTGCTGCCCGCGACCGCACTTGCCCACTGGTTTCAGACTCCGCAGGCACGAGCCCTGTTCGGTGGCGTTGCGGCACATGCGTTTCGGCCGCTGCACTACCCCATGACGTCGGCCATCGGGTTGGGCATCATCACCGCCGGCCACCGACACGGGTGGGCCGTGGCGGCCGGCGGATCGCAATCGATCGCCAACGCGCTGGCAGCGCTGCTGGCCGATCTTGGCGGCAAGATCGAAACCGGCACTCGTGTCGAAGCGTCCTCGCAGCTTCCGCACGCCGACATCACGATGTTCGACCTGGCACCGGACGCTGTCGCAGGAATTCTCGGCGATCGCCTCCCGGCCCGCGTTGCGCGTGCATATCGGCGTTTCCGGCAGGGCCCCGGCGCGTTCAAGGTGGACTTCGCGGTGGAAGGCGGTGTCCCGTGGACCAACGTCAGCGCGCGCAAGGCCGGCACGGTGCACGTCGTCGGCACGTTCGACGAACTCGCAGCCACCGAGCGTGACGTCCACGCGGGACGCATGCCGGAGCGGCCATTCGTGTTGGTCGGACAGCAGTACCTGGCCGACCCACAGCGGTCCGTCGGCAGCATCCACCCGGTCTGGTCTTACGCGCATGTACCCAATGGGTATACGGGGGACGCCACGGAGGCGATCGTCAGCCAGATCGAGCGGTTCGCACCGGGATTCCGTGACCGCATCGTGGGATACACGGTGCGCAGCACGACCCAGATGGCCGGCTACAACCCGAACTATGTCGGCGGCGACATCATGACCGGGTCCAAGGACATCCGCCAGTTGATGTTCGGACCACGAATCACTCTGTCGCCGTATCAAATTGGCGTACCCGGAATGTACATCTGTTCCGCGGCGACACCGCCCGGACCAGGCGCCCACGGCATGTGCGGGGCCAACGCCGCCGCGGTGGCGCTGGCGCAGCTCGCCAAGACCCAACCCCACGAGAAGAGGCATGTGTCATATCGGGGATAGTGTGCGGTTTCAGTGAGGACGGTGACCGTCAATGGCTGAGGGTGATCCGCACGCCACGCAACAGGCCCTGCTCAGCGGCATTCCTGCGGAACTTCGCGACGCAGGGTTCGATGACGTCGCCGAAGTCGGACACGGCGGCTTCGGGGTGGTCTATCGCTGCACGCAACCGTCGTTGGACCGCACCGTCGCGGTCAAGGTCTTGACATCTGATCTCGACGCGGACAACCTCGAACGCTTTCTCCGTGAACAACGCGCGATGGGCCGGCTGTCCGGTCACCCCAACATCGTGACCATTCTGCAGGTCGGCACGACGTCGGCGGGCCGACCGTTCATCGTCATGCCGTACCACGCCAAGGATTCGCTCGAGGCGGTTATCCGCAGGCACGGACCGCTCGATTGGATCGAGGGGGTGAGCCTGGGCGTGAAGCTGGCGGGCGCGCTGCACGCAGCGCACAGCATCGAAACGTTGCACCGCGACGTCAAACCCGGCAATATCCTGCTCTCCGATTACGGCGAACCCCAGCTCACCGACTTCGGGATCGCGAGGATCTCCGGGGGCTTTCAGACGTCGACAGGAGTGATCACCGGCTCACCTGCGTTCACAGCCCCCGAGGTGCTCGAGGGCGCAACGCCGACGCCGCAGTCGGACATCTACTCGCTCGGCGCGACCTTATTCTGCGCGATGACCGGCCACGCGGCCTTCGAGCGGCGTAGCGGCGAGAAGGTGATCGCGCAATTTCTGCGGATCACGTCGCAGCCGATTCCCGACCTGCGCGAGAAGGGGCTGCCCGCCGACGTCGGCGCCGCCATCGAGCGGGCGATGTCCCGCGACCCGATTGACCGCCCCGCGACCGCGGACGAGTTCGGCGAGGAGCTTCGCGCCATTCAGCGCAACCACGGGGTGTTCGTCGACGAAATGGCTCATCCGGTCGAGCTTGGCGTGGAAAAGCGCAAAGCTCCCGTCGGGCAGTCCCCGCATCGGTGGCACACCACAGCGACCCCGACACCACCCACCCCGGCGACCAAGTACCGTCCCCCGGTCGCCACCAGATCGCTGGTCGCCCGCGAACGGCTCACCGAAGTGGTTCACGCCGCCGGGCGGCGTCGACTGATCCTCATCCATGCGCCGTCCGGTTACGGCAAAAGCACGCTGGCCGCCCAGTGGCGGGAGGAACTCACCCGCGGCGGGATCGCCGTGGCCTGGCTGACGATCGACGACGACGACAACAACGAGGTGTGGTTCCTGGCGCATGTGCTCGAGGCGGTCCGCCCCGTCCGCCCGGCCCTGGCGGGGTCATTGAGTCAGGTACTCGAGGAACACGGTGACGACGCCGGCCGGTACGTCTTGACGTCGTTGATCGACGAGATCCACGCAAGCGACGACCCGATCACCCTTGTCGTCGATGACTGGCAGCGAGTATCGAACGGGGAGACGATCGCCGCCCTAGGTTTTCTGCTCGACCACGGATGCCATCACCTGCAGATCATCGTCACCGGTTGGTCGGGTGCGGGACTACCGTTGAGCAGATTGCGGCTGCGCGACGAGCTGGTGGAAATTGGTGCGGAGACTTTGCGTTTCGATGCCGACGAGGCGCGTTCGTTGCTCAACGACGTCGGTGGGCTTTCGCTGTCGGGCAGCGATGTGGATGCGCTCAACGCGTCGACCGACGGGTGGGCCGCCGGTCTGCAGCTCGCGGCGCTTTCCCTGCGCGGCGGCACAGATGCGTCCACCCTCCTGACCGGGCTGAGTGCGACAGGCGACGTCATCGGCGAATTTCTCGCCGAGAACGTGCTGTCGTGTTTGGAGCCCCAGATCATCGATTTTGTGCTCTCGACATCGATCACGGAGCGGGTCTGCGGCCCTTTGGCGTCCGCGCTGGCGCACGTGAAGCGAGGTCAGGCGATGCTCGAAGACGTCGCGCAGCGCGGCCTGTTTTTGCAGCGGGTCGACAACGATCCCAACTGGTTTCGTTACCACCAGATGTTCGCGGAATTCCTGCGCCGCCGGCTCGAGCGCGACAGCCCCGATCGGATCGAGGAACTTCACCGGACAGCGGCGGCCTGGTTCGCCGACAACGGTTATCTCAACGAGGCCGTGAACCATGCTCTGATCATTGGTGACTCGACGCTCGCCGTCGACATGGTCGAAAAGGACGAGACCAACCTCCTTGAGCAATCGAAGATGACGACCCTGCTGGAGATCATCAAAAAGTTGCCTTCACATCTGCTGGTCTCCCGCGCACGAGTGCAACTCGCGATCGCATGGGCGAATATGCTGCTGCAACGCACCGCGCCGGCGGACGACGCACTGGACCGCTTCGAGGCGGCTCTGGACAGCACCGACCTGACAGAAGCGGTGCGAGTGGATCTGCGGGTGGAGGCCGACGTGCTTCGCGGATGCGCCGACATGTTCGCCGACCGCACGGACCGTCTCGATGCCTTTGTCGCCGAGGCATTTTCGAGACCCGACACCTTCCACCCGCGGGTGCCCGGGGTCGCCGGAAACCTCGCGGCGTTCGCCGCGATCTACCGCTTCGAGTTCGACGATGCGCGCCGCTTCCTGGCATGGGCGGCGCCCTACCACGACATGATGGGGCCGTTCGCCAGCGTCTTTGCCCACTGCTTCCGCGGCATCGCGGCCAAATATCAGCTCGACATCCCGACCGCGCACGCCGAGTTCCGCGACGCATTCGACATCGGTGTCGGCGTCGGCCCGCACTCGCACGCCGCACGATTGGCCGGTGCCCTGCTGGGGGAACTGCTCTACGAGACCGGCGACCTGGATGAGGCGACCCGGCTGCTGGACGAGAGCTATCAGCTTGGGCCGGAGGGCGGCGGGGTGACCTATCTGGCGGCGCGGTACGCGACAGGAGCCCGCGTCAAGGCGGCGAGCGGGGATCGCGATGCCGCGGCCGAGCGCCTGGCCGCGGGCATGGAAGCAGCCACGCAGCTGTGGCTGCCACGGCTCGCGGCCGCGGTCATCAACGAGCGGATCCGCTTGGGGATGCCGATCGAGCCGGCGGTGGAGGCGCGGCTGCGCTCGGAGCGCATCATTCCGCGCGACGACGGAATCGCGATGATGACGGCCGAACTCGACGAGGATTCGGCGGTGCGGCTGCTGTCGGCCAGCGGCGCGGCGGATGACGGGGTGGAGGCGCGCCGACGCGCGGCCGATCTGCTCGCCGGCATCGACGCCCAACGAAGGCCGCTGGCGGCGCTGCGTTCTCAGTTGTTGCTGGCCGAAACGGTGGTCGCCACAGGCGAATCCGCGGACACGAGCGATGTCGCAAGACGCTGCGCGTCGCTTGGATTGGCGGGTTTGCTCGCAGATGCCCGACTTGGTTAGGGCAGCTTGTCGACGAGCTGTTCCACCGAGACGCGTGGCCCGGTGAAGAACGGGATCTCGACCCTGGTGTGGCGACGCGCGTCGGTGGCACGCAAGTCCCGCATCAGGTCGACGATCCGGTGCAGCTCGGGTGCCTCGAACGCGAGGATCCACTCGTAGTCGCCCAGCGCGAACGCGGCGACCGTGTTCGCGCGCACGTCCGGGTACTCCCGAGCCATCTGCCCGTGCTCGGCGAGCATCGCCCGACGTTCCGCGTCGGGCAGCAGGTACCACTCGTACGACCGGTCGAACGGATACACGCACACGTAGGGCCGGGGCTCCTCCTCGGCGAGGAACGCCGGGACGTGGCTCCGCGCCATGCCGCCGGAGCCCAGCATACCGACGACCGCAGCGTTCTCTCTGGCCATCATCTTCGCGCCGATGCCGGAGTCGGCGCCGACGCGGAAGTGTTGGAGCTCGCCGTCGTTGAGGATCG
>Ga0153922_1000432_pt1 | contig 17227 bp, 16 predicted proteins | sample TSNJ006MetaG_FD_104723 | JGI IMG/M metagenome (GOLD analysis project Ga0153922, IMG submission 104723) | Attine ant fungus gardens microbial communities from New Jersey, USA - TSNJ006 MetaG | ecosystem: Host-associated > Fungi > Mycelium > Unclassified | place: USA: New Jersey, Brendon T. Byrne... | reverse complement strand
GCTTCGCGGTCGATCGCCGCACACCGGGCCGCAGCCGCCAACAGCGCGTCATAGGCGATCACCGCGTCCTCGAACGCAATCGAACTCATGTTCGAACACTATCGCGCCCCACCGACACCCCGCCCCTTACCCCAAGTTATCCACACCCGAAGATTCATCCACAGCCCCCCGCGGGTCACCCCAACTCCAACAAGGCGCTGTCAGCCCCCTTGCATAACCTCCGAGGCATGGCTAATTGGATTAACACCGTCAGCCGCGACCACGTCCAACAAGGCGTACGCGGCCGCTTCACGCAGGCCAGTCACGGCAGGCCGCACATGCTGCGCCGAATGGCCCGGGGCGATTTCGTCGTCTTCTATTCGCCCAAGACGGCACACCCCGACGGCGAACCCCTTCAGGCGTTCACCGCCGTGGGGCAGATCGCCGACGATGAGCCGTATCGGGTCGACCTGCCGGAATTTGCGCCCTGGCGCCGGAACGTCGACTTCCTCGTGAGCAACGAGACGCCGATCCGCCCGCTCATCGACGACCTACATTTCATCGAAGACAAGACGCGCTGGGGTTACCGGTTCCGGTTCGGAGTCTTCAAGATCGACGATCATGACCTCGCCCTGATAAGGCAAGCCATGACCGGATGACGGGCGTAGCGTCGCGACAGTGAGCAACCTTGATGCCGCGCCGCTCGAAGAGAGCTGCTCGGCTTCTCGCCACGCGGGTATCGAGGTGCTCCACGCTCGCGACGTCCCGCTCGGCGGTCCTCGCGCTATGCACGTGCGCCGCACTCTTCCGCAACGGCAGCGCTCGCTGGTCGGCGCGTGGTGCTTCGCCGACCACTACGGCCCGAGTGACGTACGCCACTCCCCCGGAATGGTTGTCCCACCGCACCCGCACACCGGATTGCAAACGGTCAGTTGGCTTTTCGACGGCGAGATCGAGCACCGCGACAGCGGCGGAGTCCACGCGTTCGTGCGTCCCGGAGAGGTGAATCTCATGACGGCCGGTGCGGGCATCTGCCATTCCGAGGTGTCGACGGCAGCGACCGAGTTCCTGCACGGTGTCCAGCTGTGGGTGGCGTTGCCGGATTCCGGTCGCGACACCGCGCGAGACTTCGCTCACCATGTGCCACAGCCGCTTTCGCTCGATGGGGCCCGCCTGCGCGTATTCCTGGGCGAACTGCATGGCGTCAGATCGCCGGTGCGCACCTTCACTCCCCTGCTGGGTGCGCAGGTCGACATCGACGCGGGCGCGGACGTCACGATCGACGTCGATCCGCAGTTCGAACACGGGGTGCTGCTCGACCAGGGCGATGTCGAAGTGGCGGGCGTTCCGATCAACATCGGCGATCTTGCCTGCCAGGGCGTCGGCCGAAAAACCTTGCACATCGACAACACCGGGTCCTCCGCCGCCCGGGTGCTGCTGCTTGGCGGGACGCCGTTCGCCGAAGAGTTGGTGATGTGGTGGAACTTCGTCGGTCGTAGCCACGACGACATCGTTTTGTACCGCGAATTGTGGGAATCCCGAAACGACCGCTTCGGCGCCGTGGCGGGTTATGTCGGCACGCCCACGCGACTGCCCGCCCCTCCCCTGCCGACCACACCCCTGAAACCTCGGCCTGCTCCGCGCCCCTCTCCCGACACACCCGAGAGAAAGGACCAATGATGGCAACGGACAAGGCCGGCGCCGAGACGACCGTGTCCCAAGAGGCCGACCGCTTCACGATCAGCGTCGAGGGGCGACCCGTCGGATTCACCGAATTCGCCGACCGCGACGGTCAGCGTGTGTTCATCCACACGGAGGTCGCCCCCGAATTCGGGGGACGCGGCCTGGCGAGGATCCTCGTCGGCGAGGCGCTGGAGACGACAAAGAACGACGGGCTCCGGGTGGTCGCCTTGTGCGAAATGGTGGCCGCATACCTCGAAAAGCACGCGGAGTTCACTGACGTCGTCGATCCGGTCACTCCCGCCATCAAAGAATGGCTCACCAGCGCCGGCTGACCGAGTCGCCTGCTAGCGTCGGGTGTCGCTGCCGCTTAACGGACCTCAGGCACAGGGGGAAAGGGGACCAAAATGGTGCAGCTGTGCTCGACGAGGCTGCTTGTCATGTTCGGCGGCCTGGCGTTGTCGTTGACCGCCGGGGTTGGGGTCGCGTCCGCAGGTCCGGATCTCGGACCGCTCATCAACACAACATGCAATTACTCGCAGGTGGTGGCGGCACTGCAGGCGAAAACGCCCGATCTGGCCAACGCGTTATCCGCAAATCCACCGGCACAAGCCGGGCTGCGCCAATTCCTCGCCTTGACGCCGGACCAGCGCCGCCAATATGTCAATAATGCCCAGCAGATCCCTCAGCCCCTCCTCGACGTGATCGGGACCTGCAACAATTACTGAGCGGCCGACCGGCCTCCATCACGCGATTCAAGACATTCGGTGGGCGAAGGGGGACTTGAACCCCCACGTCCCGAAGGACACTGGCACCTGAAGCCAGCGCGTCTGCCATTCCGCCACTCGCCCGAAATAACCGAACGAGGCTATCACGACGGCGGCTCTGCGCCCCAACTCTAGAATGTGGCGACAATGGCGCCGCCAGTGACCCCGAAAGTCCACTTGACGTGCACCGATTGGATTCTCAGAGTTCTCCCGGTCCCGCTGCGGTGACCTGGACCGATACCATGCAGATTGACGAAGTGGTGGTACGACACGCGCAGGGACGCGACAAGGAACAGAAAAGATCAGACAAGATCAGACAAGATCAGACAAGTTGGGAAGGGCGGTGACATGGGCTTCGTGCAGCGCATCGAGCGCAAGCTCGAAGTCACCGTCGACGATTTGTCTGCGCGGGTGTTCGGTGGTGCCATCGTTCCGCAAGAAGTGGAAACGGCGCTCAGGCGTGCGGCCTCCGACGGGGTGCAGACCCTGGACGGCGGTCACCTGCTTGTGCCAAACGAATACGTGATTACGCTTAGTGAACCCGACTTCACGAAGGCGGTGGCCGATCCGCATCTCACGTCCGATACGTTCGCCAAGCACCTAGTTGGGTATATCTACGAGCAGGGATGGCAAACGTATGGTGATGTGGTTGTCCGATTCGAGCAGTCGCCGAAACTCCACACTGGTCAGTTTCGCGCCCGCGCTGCGGTCAACCCCGACGCCACGCCGGCCCCCCCAGAACAACCTCACGCGCTCGACGCAGAACCAGGAGTAGCACCGATGACTGACAACCCCAGCTACCGCGGCGGCCAGGGACAGGGGCGGCCTGCCGATGAGTATTACGACGAACGCTACGGCCAGGCGCAGGACGACCCGCGCGGCGGTCCCCCGCCCGACCCGCGGGGTGTCTACCCCCCCGACCAGGGCGGGTATCCGCCGCAGGGTCAGCAGGGCTACCCACCCCCGGGGGGCTACCCGGAGCAGGGCGGCTACCCCGAGCAGGGCGGCTACCCCGAGCAGGGCGGCTACCCGCCGCAGGGTCAGCAGGGCTACCCCGAGCAGGGCGGCTACCCGCCGCAGGGTCAGCAGGGCTACCCCGAACAGGGCGGCTACCCGCCGCAGGCCTACACGATGGCGTACGACCAGCGTCCGCCCGCACCGGGTTACGGCGGTGCCCCAGCTGGCCCCGGCGGCCCAGGTGCCCCCGCCCCCGCCGGTCCTCCCCCCGGACCTCCGGGCGGATACGAGCAGCAGTACCGCCAGGGTCCCCCTCCGGGTTACGGCGGTCAGCCCGGTTACGGCAACGAGTACGGCGACTACGGTCGTCCGCCCGGCCCGCCGCCCGGACGGCACGAGGCCTACGGCAGGCCCGAACCGCAGCCCGGCTATGGCGACTACGAGCAGGGTGGCTACCAACAACAGGGTCAGCCCTATGGCCAGCCCGACTACGGTCAGCCCGACTATGGTCGCTACGACGCGCCGGGCGGGTATGGCGCTCCCCAGGCCGGCGAGTACGAGTACGGCCAGGGCGGCTACGCACCCGGCGGCTACGGCCAGAACGACTACGCGCCTGCCGGCCACACAAGCGTCACGCTTCAACTCGACGACGGCAGTGGCCGCACCTACCAACTGCGGGAAGGCGCCAACGTGATCGGCCGCGGCCAGGACGCGCAGTTCCGGCTGCCCGACACCGGGGTCTCCCGGCGCCACCTCGAGATCCGGTGGGATGGCCAGGCGGCGCTGCTGCAGGACCTCAACTCCACCAACGGCACCACCGTTAACAATCAACCGGTGCAGGAGTGGCAACTGGCCGACGGTGACGTCATCCGCCTTGGGCACTCCGAGATCGTCGTGCGCATGCACTGAAGCTGCATACGCGCCCCCGCATCGACCACTGTCCAAGTATCGTGACGTTGCTGATGGGCAGTCGATCTCACCCCGCGTCGCGGGTGCGACTGCAACGGAACCAGGACAAGGGGGCGCCAGATGCAGGGGTTGGTGCTGCAACTGTCGCGCGCCGGCTTCCTTTTGCTGCTGTGGTTGTTTATCTGGACGGTGTTGCGCATTCTGCGCACCGACATCTACGCGCCGACGGGTGCGGTGATGGTTCGCCGCGGCCTTGCGCTGCCCGGCTCCCTCTTGCCCAGGGGCCAGCGCCGCCGCCACGCGCGGTTCCTCGTCGTCACCGACGGTGCACTCGCTGGTACCCGCATCACATTGGGCAATCAGCCGGTGCTCATCGGGCGCGCCGATGACTCCACTCTGGTGCTGACTGACGATTACGCGTCGACCCGCCACGCGCGCTTGTCCCAGCATGGCGCCGAGTGGTACGTCGAAGACCTAGGATCGACCAACGGCACATATCTCGATAGGGACAAGGTGACGACGGCGGTACGCGTTCCGATCGGCACGCCGGTTCGAATCGGCAAGACTGTAATTGAGTTGCGCCCGTGACGCTTGTCCTCCGTTATGCGGCGCGCAGCGACCGCGGGCTGGTCCGCGCCAACAACGAAGATTCCGTATATGCGGGCGCGCGTCTGCTTGCGCTGGCCGATGGGATGGGCGGGCACGCCGCCGGAGAGGTCGCCTCACAACTGGTGATCGCCGCGCTGGCACATCTCGACGACGACGAGCCCGGCGGCGACCTGCTGGCCAAGCTCGACCAGGCGGTGCGGGAAGGCAACGCGGCGATCGCTGCCCACGTGGAGAACGATCCCGAACTCGAAGGCATGGGCACCACTCTCACCGCAATCCTGTTTGCTGGCAATAAACTTGGGCTCGTCCACATCGGCGACTCCCGCGGCTATCTCCTGCGCGACGGTGAGCTCAACCAGATCACCAAGGACGACACCTTCGTGCAAACCCTCGTCGACGAGGGCCGCATCACCGCCGAAGAAGCCCACAGTCATCCCCAGCGGTCGCTGATCATGCGCGCGCTGACCGGCCACGAAGTGGAACCGACGCTGATCATGCGGGAGGCCCGCGCTGGCGATCGTTATCTGCTGTGTTCGGACGGCCTGTCCGACCCGGTCAGCCACGAGACCATCCTCGACGCTTTACACCTGCCCGACGTGGGCGAAAGTGCCGACCGGCTCATCGAATTGGCGTTGCGCGGCGGCGGTCCAGACAACGTTACCGTGGTCGTCGCCGATGTCGTCGACTACGACTACGGCCAGACCCAGCCGATCCTCGCAGGCGCCGTTTCCGGGGACGACGAGACCATCACCCCACCGAACACCTCGGCCGGACGAGCGTCGGCAATCAATCCGAATCGCAGCATTGTGGCCAAACGCGTTGTGGCGGAACCGGATTTGCCCACTAAGCGGCCCCGACTGTGGCGGCGGTTCACGATCGCCGCCTTCGTGCTGACCATCCTCGTGGTGGCGGCCTTGATCACCGGGCAGATCATCATCCGCAGCAACTATTACGTCACCGCAAGCGGCGGCAATGTGTTGATCATGCGCGGGATTCAAGGCTCGCTGCTCGGCTACCCACTTCAGGAGCGGCACCTGCTCGGCTGCATCAACGACCGAAACGACTTGTCGCTCATCAGCGTCGGTCAATCACAGAACGGCTGTCGCCTGCTCAAGGTTGACGACTTGAACAAGTCCGCTCGGGCACAGGTCGCCGCCGGCTTACCGGCGGGCAGCCTCGACGACGCGATCAACCAGATGCACAAGCTGGTGCAGCAATCCTTGTTGCCGCTGTGCGTGGCCGAGCCGCAACCACCGGCCGCGCCACCCCCGGCCGCACCGCCCCCGCCCCCGCCGCCGGCCGCCTCGCAGCCCCCGCAGCCCCCGCCCCCGTTATGGCAGCCGACCCAGCCGCCCCGGACCGCACCGAAAGTCCCCGCGAGCACACCGGCACCGTCGCCCACCCTCACCGGAACCGAGCCGACGCCGGGCGACACGGGCCCGCCGCCTTCACCTTCAGTGCCTACACCTTCCGTACAGTCGCCGGCGCCGACCGCACCGAGCACGGTGACCTCCCTTCCCCCACAACAGCAACCGGGCACGAATTGCCGGACCGCGACATGACCACCCAGCCGCAACCCGTGGTCGCGGTGACGCCGGCGCTACCCAATCGACGCAACTCCGAGCTGATGTTGCTCGGATTCGCCACCGCGCTCACCGCGGTGGCGTTGTTGATCGTCGAAGCGAACCAGGAACAAGGAATCCGTTGGGATTTGGCGCAGTCCGTGCTCGCCTATCTTGCGATGTTCGGGGCGGCGCACATGGCGATCCGTCGCTACGCTCCGTACGCCGATCCGCTGTTGCTTCCCATTGTCGCTGTGCTGAATGGGCTCGGGCTGGTGATGATCCACCGGCTCGATCTCGCGAACGGGACATCCGGTGCCGCGCAGGGCCCGAGCGCGAACCAGCAGATGTTGTGGACTTTGGTCGGCGTGGCGGCGTTCACAGTGGTGGTCGTCTTCCTCAAGGACCACCGACTGCTGGCCCGCTACGGCTACGTGTGTGGCGTGTGCGGCCTGATTTTCTTGGTGATTCCGGCGTTGCTCCCGTCGTCGATATCGGAGGTCTATGGCGCGAAGATCTGGATTCGCCTGCCGGGCTTCTCAATTCAGCCCGCCGAGTTCTCGAAGATCCTCCTGCTGATCTTCTTCGCCGCCGTGCTGGTCGCGAAGCGGGGGGTGTTCACCAGCGCGGGCAAGCACTTCCTCGGCATGAATCTGCCGCGGCCCCGGGATCTCGCTCCGCTGCTGGCCGCGTGGATCATCTCGGTCGGCGTGATGGTCTTCGAGAAGGACCTCGGCGCATCACTGTTGCTGTACGCATCTTTTCTGGTGATTGTGTACATCGCCACCGCACGGCTCAGCTGGGTTGTGATCGGGCTGACCTTGTTCACCGCGGGAAGCGTTGCGGCGTATTACATGTTCGGACACGTCAGAATCCGGGTACAGAACTGGATCGACCCGTTCGTCGACCCCGACAACACCGGCTATCAGATGGTGCAGTCGATGTTCAGCTTCGCCACCGGGGGCGTGTTCGGCACGGGGCTGGGCAACGGCCAGCCGGGCGCCGTGCCGGAGGCGGCGACGGACTTCATCATCGCCGTCGTGGGCGAAGAACTCGGCCTGGTCGGACTGGCCGGCGTCTTGATGCTGTACACGATTCTGCTCATCCGGGGTCTTCGCACGGCGATTGCGGTGCGGGACAGCTTCGGCAAGCTGCTGGCCGCCGGGCTCGCGTCGACACTGGCGATTCAGCTGTTCATCGTCGTCGGCGGCGTCACGAAGCTGATCCCGCTCACCGGGCTGACGACGCCTTGGATGTCGTACGGCGGGTCGTCGCTGCTGGCCAACTACGTGCTGCTGGCGATTCTCGTGCGGATTTCACATGCGGCACGGCGGCCGATCGTCACCCGCCGCCGCAAGACCACTCCGATCGCCACGGCAAGCACTGAGGTGATCGAGCGCGTATGAACACCTCGCTGCGACGGGTGGCGATGACGATCATGGCGTTGATCGTCCTGCTGCTGGTGAACGCGACGATCACGCAGGTCTTCCGGGCCGACGGGCTGCGGTCCGATCCACGTAATCAGCGGGTGCTGCTCGACGAGTACTCGCGTCAGAGGGGCCAGATCTCGGCGGGCGGTCAGCCACTCGCCAACTCGGTCTCGACCTCGGGTCGCTTCCGGTACCTGCGGGTCTATCCCGATCCGTTCGTGTACGCACCGGTGACCGGCTTTTATTCGCTGCGGTATTCGAGCACGGGGTTGGAGCGCGCCGAGGATTCGATACTCAACGGCTCCGACGAACGGCTCTTCGGCCGTCGGCTCGCGGATTTCTTCACCGGCCGTGATCCACGCGGTGGGAATGTCGACACGACGATCAAACCCCAAGTGCAGCAGGCGGCTTGGGATGCGATGTCACACGGCTGCGGCGGTGGGCCTTGTACGGGCGCAGTCGTCGCGCTCGAACCGTCGACCGGCAAGATCCTCGCGATGGTCTCGTCACCGTCCTACGATCCCAATCTGCTGGCGTCGCATGACATTGAGGCGCAGGCACAGGTATGGCAGAAGCTGCGCGACGATCCAGGCAATCCGATGCTGAATCGGGCCATCTCCGAGACGTATCCGCCCGGGTCGACGTTCAAGGTGATCACCACCGCCGCGGCCCTGCAAGCCGGCGCTACCGAAGACGACCAGCTCACCGCGTACCCGTCGATCCAATTGCCCAACAGTACAGCGACTTTGGAGAACTTCGGCGGGACGCCGTGCGGCAGCGGCCCCACCGTCTCGCTGAAGGAAGCGTTCGCGAAATCCTGCAACACCGCGTTCGTACAGCTCGGCATCAAGACGGGCGTCGATGCGCTGCGCGGCACCGCGATGGCGTTCGGCCTCGACGAGCCCCCCAGCCCGATCCCGTTGCAGGTCGCACAGTCCACCTTGGGACCCGTCGCCGACGAGGCCGCCCTGGGCATGTCCAGCATTGGGCAGAAGGACGTTGCTCTCACGCCGCTGCAGAATGCGGTGGTGGCGGCCACCATCGCGAACAGGGGGATCACGATGCAGCCCTACCTGGTCGACAGCCTCACCGCGCCAGACCTCACGAGGCTGAGCAGCACCCAGCCACAGGAACTGCGGCGTGCAGTGTCAGAACAGGTCGCGGCTAAGCTGACTGAACTGATGATCGGTGCCGAACAGGTGACACAGCAGAACGGAGCCATTCCCGGCGTGCAGATCGCGTCCAAGACCGGGACGGCCGAGCACGGCACCGACCCGCGCAGCACGCCACCGCACGCCTGGTACATCGCGTTCGCGCCTGCACAAAGCCCCACGGTTGCCGTCGCGGTGGTGGTGGAGAACGGCGGCAACCGGCTGTCGGCCACGGGTGGCGCGCTCGCCGCGCCGATCGGCCGCGCGGTGATCGCGGCGGCGCTGCGGGAGGGTACATGAGCCCGCGCGTAGGGGTCACGCTGTCCGGCCGCTACCGGCTGCAACGGCTCATCGCCACCGGTGGGATGGGTCAGGTCTGGGAGGCCGTCGACAGCCGGCTTGGTCGCCGGGTGGCGGTCAAGGTGCTCAAGGCGGAGTTCTCGTCGGACCCCGAGTTCATCGAACGGTTTCGCGCCGAGGCGCGCACCACCGCGATGCTCAACCATCCCGGTATCGCCAGTGTGTACGACTACGGCGAGACCGAGATGGACGCCGACGGCCGCACCGCCTATCTCGTCATGGAGTTGGTCAACGGCGAACCGTTGAACTCGGTGCTCAAACGCACGGGACGGCTGTCGCTGCGACATTCGCTTGACATGCTCGAGCAGACCGGCCGTGCCCTGCAAGTCGCCCATACCGCGGGGCTGGTGCACCGCGACGTCAAGCCCGGCAACATCCTGATCACCCCGACCGGTCAGGTGAAGATCACCGACTTCGGCATCGCCAAGGCCGTGGACGCCGCCCCCGTAACGCAGACCGGGATGGTGATGGGCACGGCGCAGTACATCGCCCCGGAGCAGGCGCTGGGACAGGATGCCACCGCCGCCAGCGACGTGTACTCCCTGGGCGTTGTCGGTTACGAATCGGTCTCGGGCAAGCGGCCTTTCACCGGTGACGGCGCACTGACCGTCGCGGTGAAGCACATCAAGGAGGCGCCGGCTCCGCTGCCTGCCGATTTGCCGCCGAACGTGCGCGAGCTGATCGACATCACCCTCACCAAGGACCCGGGGGCGCGCTACCGCAACGGCGGCCAGTTCGCCGACGCGGTCGCCGCCGTGCGTGCGGGCCGCCGACCGCCGCGCCCGAATCAGGCGCCGTCGATCAGCCGGGCGCGGCCGGCCGCCATCCCGACCGGAGCACAGGCGCGCGCGGCTGCCGATCTCCCCGGGCGCGCCGGCCCGCCTGCCGGAGCGCGGGTTCGTCCCACCAGCGGATCGCACCGCCCACCCCCGCCACGGCGCACGTTCTCGTCGGGTCAGCGGGCGTTGCTGTGGGCGGCCGGGGTACTCGGCGCGCTGGCGATTGTGATCGCGGTGCTGTTGGTCGTCCAATACCGCGACAAACAAGATCAGAATCGTCAACCGCCACCGGAGACCACGGTCACCCAATCCGCTCCGGCCACGCCCCAGGATTGGACGCCGACCCCCCGCGTCGGTAAGGCTGGACCAAACAGCGGCTACTCCCGCAACGAGCCCGTGTTCCCCTGGCCGCCCACGCACGACGAGAACTGACGCACGACGAGAACCCGCGATGACGACCCCCCAGCACCTGTCCGACCGCTACGAGGTCGGCGAGATCCTCGGCTTCGGAGGGATGTCCGAGGTTCATCTGGCACGCGATCTGCGTTTGCACCGTGATGTGGCGGTCAAGGTGCTGCGCGCCGATCTCGCCCGTGATCCGAGCTTTTATCTGCGGTTCCGCCGAGAGGCGCAGAACGCGGCCGCGCTGAACCATCCGGCGATCGTCGCGGTCTACGACACGGGCGAGGCGGAAACGGCGTCGGGGCCGTTGCCCTACATCGTGATGGAGTACGTCGACGGCATCACGTTGCGGGACATTGTGCACAACGATGGTCCGATTCCGCCTCGCAAGGCCATCGAGATCATCGCGGACGCCTGCCAGGCGCTGAACTTTTCCCATCAGCACGGCATCATTCACCGCGACGTCAAGCCCGCCAACATCATGATCAGTCGCACGGGCGCCGTGAAGGTGATGGATTTCGGCATCGCGCGCGCGCTAAGCGACAGCCACAGCGTCACCCAGACCGCGGCCGTCATCGGCACCGCCCAGTACCTGTCCCCCGAGCAGGCCCGTGGCGACTCCGTCGACGCTCGCTCCGATGTCTACTCGCTGGGCTGCGTGCTCTACGAAATCATCACCGGCGAACCCCCTTTTGTCGGCGATTCACCGGTCGCGGTGGCCTATCAACACGTCCGCGAACCGCCGGTGCCGCCATCCGGACGCCATGACGGCATCTCGCCCGACCTCGACGCCGTCGTGCTCAAGGCCCTGGCCAAGAATCCCGATAACCGCTACCAGACTGCTGCCGAGATGCGCACCGACCTGGTTCGGGTGCACAACGGTGAACAACCCGAGGCACCCAAGGTGATGACCGACGCCGAGCGCACCAGCCTGCTGTCGTCGGCCGCGCCTCGCACGTCGCAGCCCATCGCAGTGCCGGCGCGCCCGCAACCCGCGCCACGCTTCACCCGCAGATCGGTGCGGCGGTGGTCAATCGTGGTCGCGGCGTTGGCCGTGCTGACGGTCGTCGTCGCCTACGCGATCAACGCGATCAACACTCCGACCCACTCCGTTCAAGTCCCCACCGTCAAAGGTCTGTTGGCGGCCGACGCGACCGTGACGCTCAAGAACAGGGGCTTCGAGCCCATCACGCAGCAGCAGCCCAACAACACGGTCGCACCCGAGCATGTCATCGACACCAACCCCCGTGCCGGCGACAACGTTGACCAAGGCTCGACGGTCACGATGACCGTGTCGACCGGTCCGGAGCAGCGTCCGGTCCCCGACGTGTCCAATCTGAGCTTTGCCGATGCCGCAGCCAAGCTGCAGGCGGCGGGCTTCGGCAAGTTCAAGCAAGTCCCCACACCGTCAAGTCCCGAGCAAATCGGCAAGGTCTTAGGGACCTACCCGAAGGCCAACGACACCGCGCCGGTGACGTTCGAGATATCCGTGCTCGTCGGCACCGGGCCGGCGAGCGTCGCCGTCCCCGACGTCGCCGGCCAGACGGAGGATCAGGCCAAGGCCACTCTCACCCAGGCCGGCTTCACCAATGTAATCTCCGTGCCAACAGACAGCCTGAAGCAGGCCGGCGCGGTGATCGGCACCAGTCCGCCTGCGGCACAGTCGATTCCCAAGGACCAAGTGATCCAGATACAGGTGTCGAAGGGCAACCAGTTCACGATGCCCGACCTCACCGGCATGTTCTGGACGGACGCCGAACCGGATTTGCGCTCGCAGGGGTGGACCGGCATCTTGATCAAGGGCGCCGATGTGCCCGGCCCCGACGACAAGCGCAACAAGGTCGTCTACCAGAGCCCAGCGCCGAACACCCCCGTCAACCGCGACGCCAACATCACGCTGAAGTTCGGCGCATAGGGAGCAGCGCCGCGCGCACGGTGTCGGCGACCTCGTTCTCCAGCCGACTCACCAGCTCTTCGTCGGGCCGTGTGCCGCAGAACTCGAGCCAGTTCGCCAGCATCCGGTGACCGCCCTGCGTCAAAATCGACTCCGGGTGAAACTGCACCCCGTGGATCGGTAGCTTCCCGTGCTGCACCCCCATGATCACGCCATTGCCCGTATGGGCCGTGACCTCTAGCTCACCCGGCACCGTGTCGGGCAGCACGGTCAACGAGTGGTACCGGGTAGCCACGAACGGGTTCGGAAGGCCCCGCAGCACACCGACATTGGTGTGATACACGCTGCTGGTCTTGCCGTGCAGCAGTTCCGGTGCGCGGTCGACGGTGGCGCCGAACGCGACACCGATCGCCTGGTGGCCCAGGCACACGCCGAGCAGCGGGGTGCGCGTCTCGGCACACGCGCGCACTACCGGTATTGACGCACCGGCCCGCTCCGGCGTCCCGGGCCCGGGACTGAGCAGCACGCCGTCGAAATCCGCGGCGACATCCACCGGGTCGGCCAGGTTCGCGTCGTCGTTGCGCCATACCCGCGCCTCGACGCCGAGCTGGCCGAGGTACTGGACAAGGTTGAACACGAAACTGTCGTAGTTGTCGACGACCAATACCCGCATCACGTCAGGTTAACGGTGCCGGTCCACCGCCGGTTCATGACCAGCTCATCGCTGCCATCTGCTCTTCGCGCAAGCGCTCATCGCCGCTATCTGCTCTTCGCGCAAGCGCTCATCGCCGCTATCTGCTCTTCGCGCAAGCGCTCATCGCCCGGCCGGCTGGGCGTAGTGCATCCCGACCGGCTCGGTGTAGCCGACGACCTGCACATCCGATCGCACGTCTTCGGTGTAGCCCAGCCCGAACCGGACCACGTACTGCTTGTACAGGATGACGAGCGGCGCCGCGGCCAGTGCCGCCTGCATCTTGGAGACCTCGCCGATCGCGGTCACTGTGTAGGGCGGACTGTACGTTCTGCCGTTGAGCAGCAACGTGTTTCCGACGCACCGCGGTGCCGAGGTGGCGATCAGCCGTTGATCCTGCATCTGGATCGCCTCCGCACCGGCGCTCCACAGCGCGTTGAGGACTGCCTCGACGTCCTGCTCGTGCACGACGAGATCATCCGGCGAGGCGTCGCGCGGGAATCGCCCGTTGGCGTCGCGTTGGGCGTCGGTGAGCGTCACCACCAGCCCGGGCCCCCGCAGCGCGACCAGGCCGGCGTCGGCGGCAGCCGGCGCGGAACTGGCCAGCAGGGCTGCCACCCCGGCGTCGTTTTCGGCCGGCCCGGCGCGGGCGGCGTCAACCTGGGTGACCAGCGCGTCCCGCTGTGCGCTTAGCCGGTCGACGGCCTGTTGCGCTTCGCGGACAAGGTCCACCAGCCGCGGTGAATCGCTGCGGCGAATGTCGGTACCCCCCGATACGCCGTGGGTCGTGGCGAGCAGCAGACCCGCCAGCAGACACACCGCCGGCACACCGAAGCGCCAGCCTGTGCGCCGCGTCGTCACGTGTGCATCCTCTCTCATCCGGCGCCTGGGTTAGTCTCTTTGCATCAGCTGCGGGAGAGGAGCCCATGCCGAAGTCGAAGGTCCGCAAGAAAACCGACTTTACGGTCAGGTCGGTGAGTCGCACGCCGGTCAAGGTGAAGGCGGGCCCTTCCAGCGTGTGGTTCGTCGCACTCTTCGTCAGCCTGATGCTGATCGGGCTGTTGTGGCTGTTGGTGTTCCAGCTCGGGGCCACCGGGGCCGACGTGCCGAGCGTGCTGATGTGGATGGCCAAGTGGGGGCCGTGGAACTACGCGATCGCTTTTGCTTTCATGATCACCGGCTTGTTGCTCACAATGCGGTGGCACTGAGTCGCCCACCGGCGCCAGCGTGGCACACAATGTTTCCGGCATGTTTCCGCACTCGCAACGTTGCCGTCACTCAATCACACCGTTGTGATTCATCCCCATTGTTGATAGCACCTGTGGATAAGTTCATTAGGTCTGGTAACGGCATGTGTATGGGCCGTGCCGCAAACTGAATGGGGCCCCAACCCAGTAGCCATCGCCGCATGCGGGCTGCTCGGAATTGTGCTGTGCGTCGCAGCTGTGACGCTGGTCACAGATGCCCCGGGCCGGGTTCTCGGGGGGATTGCCGCCGTGGGGTTGCTCGTATTTGCCGGCTTCTCGTTTCGCGCCCGGCCCAAGCTGGCAATCACGCAAGAGGGCCTGGTCATCCGCGGATGGTGGCATACCAGCGTGCTCACGAAGGCCGCGATCGCGCACATCCGGATCACCGAATTCCGCCGGCTCGCGCGAAAAGTGCGCTTGCTCGAAGTGGACACCCTCGACGGTGGGCTAACGGTCTTCACCCGATGGGATCTGGGCACCGACCCGATCGACGTGCTCGATGCGCTGACCGCGGCGGGATACGCCGGGCGCTGACGTACGCCGCTGCGCCTACTCGACGGTCACAGAGTTGATCACCACCGCATCGGTCGGCTGGTCGCGGCCGTCGGTCGCGGTGCCGGCGATCGCGTCCACCACCCGCTGCGAGTCCGGGTCGATGACCTCGCCGAAGATCGTGTGCTTGCGATTCAGGTGGGGCGTTTTGCCGACCGTGATGAAGAATTGCGACCCGTTGGTGCCCGGTCCGGCGTTGGCCATCGCCAACAGGTACGGTCTGTCGAACTGCAACTCCGGATGGAACTCATCGGCGAACTGGTAGCCCGGGCCGCCGCGGCCGGTACCGGTCGGATCGCCGCCCTGGATCATGAATCCGTCGATCACGCGGTGGAAGACCGCACCGTCGTAGAACGGCCCCGACATGCCGCCCGACGCGTTCTTCGTGCTGTATTCCTTTGTGCCATCTGCCAATCCGACAAAGTTCGCCACCGTCTTGGGCGCGTGGTTGCCGAACAGCGCGATCTTGATGTCTCCGCGATTGGTGTGCAGGGTAGCCGTTACGGTCTGAATGGGGCTCGTCGTCACGGGATGCCAGTGTGCCACGTTCGTTCGGCCGGTCTGCGGGGCACCGTCGGATACGCTCGAGCCATGACCTCCGAAACCCGGCTGACATCGACGCAGCGTCTGACCCGAGGCTTGCACTACACCGCTGTTGGTCCCATCGACATCACTCGCGGCACCGTCGGACTGGGTCTTCACTCCGCGTACTTGGCGGGCGGCGCGCTGCGCCACCGGTATCAGGCCCGCCGTGCAGCCGACCGGCTCGCGGATGAACTGAACGCGGCGCAGGAGGTCGTCGCGGCCCTGCCCCAGACGCTGCAGGAAGCCCGTCGGCCCAAGCACGGGCGCCGGCGGCGGCTCGTGCTTCTTATAGCGCTCGGGGTGGCGGCGCTTGCCGGCGGTGCGGTCGCGTTCTCGATCGTCCGCCGGTCGATGCAACCTGACCCCTCGCCGCGCCCCCCCAGCGTGGAGGTTGCGCCCCGACCCTAGCGCCAACCAAACGTGAACTCCTTCGCCTCGCCGCTGCAGCGTGCGTGTCGATTTATTGTCCCGAGGGTTCCCGACCGCTATCGTCTCATGTCACGTGAGGAGTGATCTCCGAGGAAGCCCTACAAGGCGCCGCATCTCGCTAACACCGCGATCCCGTGACATGGCTGGGGAGAAGATGCAAGTTATCGGTCGAGTACTGATAGCTCAAATGGCTACTCTGGGAGCGTTGTTCATGTCCACCGGTACGGCTCATGCCGGTCTGGACAACGAGCTCAGTGTGGTGGACGGCCAGGGCCGGACGTTGGATATCCAGCAGTGGGACACCTTCCTCAACGGGGTGTTTCCGTTGGACCGCAACCGGCTGACGCGTGAGTGGTTCCACTCGGGCCGGGCGGTCTATCACGTGACCGGACCGGGCGCCGACAAGTTCGCCGGCACGTTGGAGTTGGGGTATCAGATTGGTTTCCCGTGGTCGCTGGGGGTTGGGGTGAACTTCACCTACACGACGCCCAACATTAACCTAGACCAGACGACCCTCCCCGGCGGTCCGTTGACGGTGACCAGCCCTGCGCTGTTCCCGGGCGTGTCGATCACCGCCAATCTGGGTAACGGCCCGGGCATTCAGGAGGTGCAGACGTTCTCGGTGGACGTGACCGGTCCCAATGGTGTTGTGGCGGTGAGCAATGCGCACGGCGCGGTGACCGGTGCGGCCGGTGGTGTGCTGCTGCGTCCGTTCGCGCGGTTGATCTCCAAGGCCGGTGACAGCGTCGCCACCTACGGCGACCCCTGGGACATGAACTGATTCGTCCCATCGACCGAGAGATCGGCCTCGGCACCTGTGGAGCCTAGGGGATTTGAACCCCTGACTTCTGCCTTGCAAAGGCGAATCCGACTGCTGTTCAACCACTTACAGTGGTGGCGAGGTGCAGGTCGGCGGGCTGTTGCCACACCGCATCGGGCGCGGGTTGGGTCGGGTCGGGCAGGGTGGGCGCGGGTGTGGGCGTCGCCGGGGGCGCGTCGCCGAGCAGGGTGGGTTCGCTGGGTGGTGCCAGCGGCGTGGTGATGGCGTCGTGGGCGGCGTTGGCTAACTCGACGGTGGTGGCATACCGGTTGTCGGGGTCTTTGGCCATCCCGGTGGCGATCACCTCGTCGAATTGCGCGGGCACATTCGGCTGGGTGGCTGATGGTTGGGGCGGCGGAGTGTTGAGGTGCGCGGCGACCAGCCCCGCCATCGTGTCCCCGGCAAACGGCGGGCGTCCGGTCAG
>Ga0153922_1000430_pt1 | contig 17241 bp, 20 predicted proteins | sample TSNJ006MetaG_FD_104723 | JGI IMG/M metagenome (GOLD analysis project Ga0153922, IMG submission 104723) | Attine ant fungus gardens microbial communities from New Jersey, USA - TSNJ006 MetaG | ecosystem: Host-associated > Fungi > Mycelium > Unclassified | place: USA: New Jersey, Brendon T. Byrne... | reverse complement strand
TTCAACAGAATCAAAGAGTTTCTTATATTACTTGTGCACAGCCTCGATGAATTTGAAACCATCATCACGATTTACTGCTGACTCCATTCTTTCACATTAATAAGCTCGAAAAATATCTAGCGGAGGTTATTCTGTCAAGCTATGAATTCGTACATATGTAGCATAAGGTACCATCAGTACAACTCGCATTACCGCAACCCTAAAAATACTCCAATCATAAAACGATCGGTTATCGACTCTTCAACTGACTATTTATATAGGGGAGCAACCGTTCCATGTACCAGATTATGCCAAGAGGTAGGATGTTCATCAAGGAAGTGTTTCACCTTCTCCTCCTGTGTGGCATTCAACGCGAACGAAACAGGTTCTGTGATCAGCCCCTGGCAGCGTCGAGAGCTAATGCCAATCAATTTCAAACAAAGATCTCGTGAAATGAAAAAACTCACATGCAAAGCGAACAAGTAAAATTGCCGTTTTCGTCTTCTTCTGTGAAAATATCTAAGCAGGAACTAATAGATCGCATTCCGTCGGGTCCAATCTCATCGTCATCATTCTTCTCCACATCCGGAATCGCAGGCCTATTGGAAGCACCCGGGACTGCGGCTGCAGCTTTGGGCGAGGTGGAAATCGTAGCAGAAGCTGTAACAGGTGTAACAGCTGTGGTGGTACTTGTTTGCCGGTCAGGAAGTATATGTCCATCCACACTGTCCAACCGTGGTTTCTTTCGCATCTGGCTCAGAAGCGGAACCTCCACCTCGTCTATATCCATCATGTTCCCGGATTTCTGAACCATCACTTGCCCTTCAACTGTAGGCGATTCAGCCACATTTATGGTAGTGCCTGACACAGCATCAAGTGGCGTCATGACTTCAGACACTCCTTCAGACGGACCAGCTGAACCTCTTGAGCTCAACGACGTTATACGAAGCGTACGCAAATACTCGTCACTCATTGGAGACCGGAAGTTATTGGGATAAGAGGTATCCGGAATCAAGTCAGCTGTTGAACGCACTTGTGAAACAGGCAAAAGTTCTGTATTAAACGATCTCCGATGATAGTACTGTGAAGTGGCAGCTGGGAGATCTGACATGCTTGCAGGGATACTTTCGACCGTTTTTGGCCTTGATGCTGGTCTACTCAACCCCAGTGTCGAAGATGAGGTCGCAGACGAGGGTGCATTTGTATAAACTACCGATGAAGGTAAGGGTTTTCCTGAAGGCCTGATCATGGATGTGGACGCAATCTGTGGTGTAATTATGGGGGGTGCAGAAACCGGGTGGCCAGGTTGTATACGGATTTGTGGCTGAGATTGGGGTTGATTAGGAAGATGAAGTTGCACTGGTGGTCTTAGTAATGGAAAAGATGCTTGACGCCTGGGCACATAGGAAGGGGCCACCATCATTGCAGGATGTGAATCTGTGGAAGGTACGTTGTTGACCGCTCCTTGAGTGATATGATTGATATTTGCCGTCCAATGTCCTTGTGCATTCACCTATGAAAGTAAAATCGGCAATCACGTAAAAGTGTGGAAACCATATGCACACCTCTGTTGCACCTTGTGATAGTCTTCTTGATGGAATTGATGCTGATCTCTAAATTCACGTCGTGAGAAAGACATCTCATAACGTACGACAATTGCATACCGATGATGCTAAGACTTTGAATCCTGTTAGATCTTGTTCCTTTGTATTTAGGAAGCATGTACTTACAGGCTGGTTTGTGATGTCGCATTTTCTGGTCCGGGGAGGAGCCATCTCGCTGATTGCCTTGTTGTCTCTGCATCAAAGATTTGGACATACTAATGCTGGGATGATTCTGATTAAAATCAGGTGGTGGAATATGCTGTCCAGAGGCCAGCTCCTGCTGTTGCCACGAGGGACCTTGGATAGAGTGATGAACGGACTGACCGCTCGGCAGAGTTCTATGTAAAGATGGCTGCACCAGAATTGAATTTGACGAGGAAAGAGTATGGGATTGGAGCCCGATAATATGGTTTCTAAGTCGCACACAGTCGTTCTGCAGCCTAAGGCATTCCTGCTGAAGTTGTGCATATTCTGTGTGACCAACTGCTAAATTTTTCTCCCTGGCCAGGATTACCTGGTTCTCTCTCTGTAGCGTCACGACTTGTTGCTCCAGAGCCTGTACTTTTTGATTGTAAAACTTCTGTATGTGTTCCTGTTTTTCATGAGCGTCTTTGATTATTAGGGTGAGTCGTCGGTTATCCTCAAGGAGAATTCGATTTTCATTTATAACAGGTTGGATATCTACATTTAGAGGCACAGTCGAGGGTTCTCGCAGATAGCCATTAGTCGTCCTTGAGGCACAAGGTGTCTGAGCCACAGGTGGCAAGCTAGAACCAGGATTAGTTGGAAGGAGTATCATGGTTTATGCCAACAAGATAACAGACCTGTGACTATTGGGAACTTCATTTACATGTTGATGAGGAGCTTCAGAAGGTTGCTGAACGTTCATTAGAATGTGGAAAAGGAAAAAAAAAAAATGACGCGTGCTTAATTAAGGCTCCGCCGCTGCGGTCCGTTCCCTGCCGAAATTACAGCCTCCATTGCTGTATTAGCGAGGTCAGTTCGAGCATGAACGTTCAACCCATAAACCCAGGATATGACTAGTATTGTTGCTTGCGCCACAACGCAGTCAGGGGTCACTTTTTGATCGTCGGCACATTGGCAGCAAGTTACAAAGAATACCATCACGTTACTAATATATACAGTCAGTGGATCATCTTCCAGTGTTCTCCCAGTGTTTCGCGTGTTTCGCCTTATTAGTACTACAGTTAAGGTAAGATTGTTACAACATGAGCCACACTGCTGTCCTTCAATCTAAATCTAAGTTTTACAGGTAGCAATATCATACGCTATATTGTTAGATTATGTCATAGAGCAGACGTTATAAAAAGCGCAAAAATAGGCTCAATGTGGTCGTGCCTTACTCATCACGCAGGTCATGTATGGTAAGAATGATGGTGCATCACTTGATTATGCTATCCGTTGGGAGCAAGAGGTATAGCAGGTCGGGGTATTGAAGACTCATGTGAGTCGTTCCTGGGTTCCCGTGGGAGATGTGAGTAGACGGGCGATGTTGACCGTGTGGGAAAATGCGAGCCCAATACAGGCGGAGTGCCATTCTCGTAGGTAGGGGGAGGAGGGAAGTACACGGGGAGTGGGGTTAGTTCGCGCCTGAGAGGATGAGGGGTCCGGTCCATCTCTGCGAGTTCTCTGTCTAGCTGGTGACGTTCGAGTATGGCGACTATACGATCACGCTTGGGAGTGACGCCGTAAATGTAGCAGCAACGAGAACAGCCCACGACGACTGCGAGTCCCAGGAGGCCACCCAACACTTCAAAAAATATATGTATTGGTAACCCATGATTGTGGCGATGTGGGCGATCGCTGACTGTGGCATCTGGGGGGATTGGAACATGGACAGTAGTAGGTGAGGTCTGGTGGGCAGGCGGAGATCTGGTGGTAGGAGGAAACCTGTGGAGTGTGCTGGAATGGGAGGGAAGATGCGGATGGGAAGAGCGGGAGGAAAGATCGTGGATGGAGGCCGCAACAAAGCTAGCCAAGATAAGCTAAGCAGGGTGGGGAGGCGGGAAAGGCGTTACCTGGCGAATAAGACGACAAAAGAAAGGCGCATTGCCGAGTCTGCCGAGTCTGCCGAGTGTATGACAGCAAGATCATAGACACGTGATAAGTCACGGTCACTGTTCCGTACCTCGGATATTGCAAGCAATTTGTTCCGGGCCTCGGACGTTGCTTTCTAAGCCCGGCACGTGGGCTTACTGAGGTCTTTCCATGTCCTCGATAAGTGTTTCCATCTTGTCTCTTCCGCAATGGGTACTCTCCACCATCCAGCCGTCGCTGAAACAGCTGATACTGCTCTCTTCAACATGCTTACAGCGCCCACCCGTCCAACGGCTAAATCTTTTCTACAAAGAAGAGACGCCGTCCTTGACCCTCTGCTGATCGCTGCGGCTGCTGCTTCAGGACCCCATGTCACCCGCAACCATTATCATCATGATTTTTTTCCAGGTGTTGCAGTTCCCCGAGCAGAGGGTGCTTGGGACTGGACAAAATGGTCTGCCGATGACTCCGGCCACAAATCCGAAAGAAAGCGTCTTGCATATGTGAGCAGACAGACTCCTCGCCGTCAACGCCTTATCGCTGCATCTCTCGGCGACTGCAAAGAAAATAATTTTCTGCATGGTTTTGACTCTCTTAAGACCGCGGACAACCTCCCACAGACATACGAGAAACACTCTTCACCACTCATTTCCACTCACCACCAATGCCAACCGCTTACCCAGACTTCACCCACCGTACATGTTAAGTGCATGGCACGCACCCGTGTGCCAACCCCACATGGTCCGGTCTTCTTGCATCTCTATCACAACAATCGCGATAACAAGGAGCACCTAGCCATTGTCATCGATCCTGCCCAATTTTCCGAAGGTATATCCCCAGCTATTCCAATCCGTTCGCATTCGTTAGATGCTGCATGGAGCGAAAATGAAACAGAAATGGATCGTATCGCCCGGGGTGCTTACGTCGGACGTTTATCTCCGACATCACAGTATGCTTCTGATCCGTCCTTACCTGTTCAGTTCTCGTCCTCCCAACTTCACAAATCAGCTATTCCTCCGCCTCTTATTCGTATTCATTCTGAATGCTTCACTGGTGAGACCATTGGGAGTATGCGCTGTGACTGTGGCGAGCAACTAGATGAAGCCATCCGACAGATCTCATTACCTATCACCGTTCCTTCTGATCATCCATCCGCAAATCCTACTGTCATTCCAGGCCGCGGTGCTGTCATTTATCTTCGGCAGGAGGGCCGAGGAATTGGCCTTTTGTCTAAAATCCGTGCATACAACTTACAGGATCTGGGTCATGATACGGTCACTGCCAACCTCATGCTCGGTCACAAAGCCGATGAGCGTGGATACGAGATTGCAGCCGCCATTCTACGCGACCTAAGCCTAGATTCGGAGGGGTCGGCTTCCAAAGGAGTCAGAGTCTTGACCAATAACCCCGATAAAGTGAAAGCCTTGGAAGAGGAAGGGATTAGGATAGCTGAACGCGTACCCATGATACCACGGAGCTGGCAGCAGTGTAAGCACAAGGAAGAGGACAGAGAGGCGCAGACAATGGCGCAGAAGAAGGAAAAAGAGAAGATGTTGGGTGCTACATTGATAGGTGGCAATGCTGTATATGGTGAAGATCTCGATAAATATTTGCGAACCAAGGTTTTGCGAATGGGGCACATGTTGCCCCTCTGGCTGGAAGATACCGTTTGACTTTCTATTTATTAGTTTATTTAGATAACCACTGAGATGTACCGTTACATAGACTTCTCAACAGGGGCTGGGATCAGGGTTGGATAAATTTCAGGGTTGGAGTTCGGTTTCTCATTCTTACCTTCACTCACTCCTCTGTGTTTGACACCTTACTGGGCATCGGCCCACTGAACTACGCGTTCTTTACTACACTCGCTTGACCTTGGCCCAAGATGCTGGACAGATATCAGAACCTTGACGGAGGAATGGTGTATACGCTCGAAAAGGAGAAAGCACGACGAAGGAAATCAATGCTGATGGTCCGTCGCCACCAAACATCTCTCGAATTTATCCGGGACTCACAACTTCTCCTCGCACGTTCTTGCCTACCGTAAAATTCAGGTCCTATGTTCCATCTTCGTGCTTCTGTTGCTCGTCGGTGGCGGCGTTGTTACATGGTATTTGCTCAGCCATCGCGTCAAAAGCTCTGCAGGCTCTGGCAGCTCTGGCTCTAGATTAGACGTTGGTTCCGATCCAAGCCAATTCAAACAAGACAAACGTCTGCACAAGTCCTTCTACGGTATTGCATATACGCCAGAGGGTGCCCTTATGCCCAATTGTGGAGCCCAGCTTGGTGCGTTGCCATCGTGGTACGGCATGGACTGTTAGTGTATGACGCTGAAAACTTAATCCCTAGAAAATATCATCAGAGACGTCCAGGTACGTTCCGCTCCTCTCCGTCCAAACCATAACGGACTCATCCTTCAACAGTTAATGTCGCAGCTCACAAGTCGAGTCCGCCTCTATGGGGCAGACTGCAATCAAACCGCTCTCGTTGTACGTCACTCTAACTTTCTAAAAATATCTTCAACATATTTATATCGTCGACACAGCTTGAAGCGATTAAGCAGACCAAAGTCGACATGCAGGTCTATGTCGGCAACTATGTCGTATCAGATGATATTGCCATATACCAGAGGCAGCGTAATGCTATCAAAGACGCTCTTCAAACTTATGGTGCCGATCATGTGGCTGGAATCACCGTTGGAAATGAGTTCATGCTCAAGTACGGTGCAACTCGTGAAGGATAGACGCGACGCTGACATGACATAGCTATCTAACTAGTCATAGCTCTCAGAACCCAGAGAGCAGCATTGGTAGACAAGGTAGTATCTCAATACAGACATGAAGCGAGTGCATTGATTCCCATCACCTCAGGTGCTACTATCCTCAAAGCAGATATTGATGATACTCGCCAAATGATCGCGGATCTGCAACTTCCTAAGGCTGTTCAGATTGGGAACTCTGATGCCGGTAGTTTCTTCAGCAAAGAAGTTCTCGAAGATGTCAATTACGGCGTTCGTTTGTGCCTCTTAGTACATGTCGTAATCATGCTGATATCTGAAGATAGATGTCAAACGTACATGCATGGTTTGCCAACACCACTGCAGAAGCTGCAGCGCCTTGGGTCTTCAAATTCTTTGACGAAATGAATGTTCAACCCGCTTCACAGCTTCCGAACAAGCCTAAGATGTATATTGCTGAAACTGGATGGCCGACAGTATGAGGTTATTGACTGTTATGATTGACACCATTAGTGACAAATGCGGATAGAAATCATCCGATGCTGGCAATGCAAACAACGGGGGTTCAGATGCTTCTGTGGCCAGTCTTCAGGTGAGGGTGTCTCTTTTTGCAGGAGAGAAGTCAACTACCTGCTTTCCAGATTTTCCTTGACAATTTTGTATGTCAAGCTAACCAGAACGGCATTGGATATTTCTTCTTTGAGTTCTGTGATGAGATATGGAAAGATGACGTCTATGGTGGAGTCGAGGGCTGGTGGGGTCTTTTCAATGGCGAGTATGTGGATTGTCCGATATCAGGGATTTGAACGCATTCACTGACCACCCTACTTAGTCGAACGCTCAAAGACCTTAAAATCCCTGACTGCCCTGCACTCTAAAATCCTAGAGTTTGTACTACGTTTTTTCCACATTGACTATCTACGATACCAGGGACCTTATAGGACTATATTCTCTTAGCATCACTGTTTCTTCTTTGTAAACATTAATGCTCATTGAATGACGGACTAGCTGTGATAGATGCGAATCATAAGTGAAATAGCCCGAAACCCTGGATCACATAGGTTATTGATTCTAGATCAAATGTTCTGGAAGAGTGAAACTCATTGGCTCAGTGCCAATTAGATGTATCTGAAAGATCTGGACAAGATACCAAGCTTTGTATACTTTAGAAGACATTTTTAGTGGCTTTTCCATTGTCTACGCTAGTGTATGATACCATCAGTCAGCGTTTTTTGATGGATGATAATATTGCTGCTCAGAAAGTGGACATCAAATGAAGGAAAACATGTAAAATTACAATTTTGTCTATTTGCCCGGACCTATGCCTGTGACACCTACAACTATAGCATCAAGATGTACACGTATCATTTTGTTATGGAAAACAAAGAATGGAGCTTTTCCCAATCACGGATGGATACATTGTCGGAGGGAAGTAGGAAATTATTCACTCAACAGGAAAGAAGACACTGGAAGTCTCCCTTAGTATTTCAGCCATTGAAACTTCAGTCACAATATCCGCAAGATATATCCATAACTCAACAGGAAACATGAGCACATCATGAAAATAAATATATGAATTAAGTTTTTTTCTCGTACACTCAACCTCAATTGTCCTTTCAGAACATGTTGGCCAGCTTACTGGCAGCTTCTCTTGCATCCAGCCTCGGTCTTGTCGGTTGCATGCGTGTGGTTTGTTGTGATCTGACTTGAGACAGAGGATCAATTCCAGCGGCTTGCTGACCTTGAAACGTAGATGTATTCGATGGTGACGTCGCGGTAACTTGAGCACTACTACGTAGTGGATCAAAAGTCTGTGACGATCCTACCAACGTCGCGGTTGTTGGTTGAGACGTAGAGGCTACTGCAGGCCGAGTTCTTGAGCCATCGTCGAAGCGATCGAGAGGAGGTGCATGGAGTGGCGACTGATATGAAGAGGATCCCACGCCAGGAAGTTGTACTGGAGCAACTTTTGTCTGTTGGGTAGGTGGTGGGAGAACCTGCGTTCCAGGGGAGACAAGAGTTGGTGTTGAGACTGCCGTCTGTTGAGGGGCGACGAGAAAACTCGGGCTCAAGGGATCATCTAGCCCTGGAAAGGCTTGGACCTGAGACGGAGCAGACTGTCGTGACTGTGAGTTTGCCAGAGGATCAACCGATAGAGCTGGTTTGGAGCGTGGATTGAAAGTAGCAGAAGATGTGGGAGGAGTTCCTACACGGCCACCGTTTGTCGTTGGCGCTATTGGGGCAGAACGAGGATAGTCAGAATAATCCTCGAGAGGAAGAATGACTTTGGGCTTTGGCGGCCCGGTGGATGGAGAGGAAACCTTCTTCGCAGCGTTGGCAACATCACTTCGGAGAGTTTCCAGCTCCCTCAGCGACTGTCGTTCGTACACCAGAGAAGATCTTGCATGCTCAATGAGTGCTGTTGTGATGTCATCGTTTGCGTTACGATTATGAGTCCGAAGAGCCTGATGTAGATTTTGTGAAATGCCTTCTGCTCTCTTTGCGAGGGTTTGTTCGTATCGATCTGCCTGAAGAGCTGCCTGAGATAAAATATGACAAGGTTAATCACATTACATGCCTCTGCCATATCCGCCAATGCTTCGTCTACTTTCTCAGGCCGGATATTGGAGCTTGCTTTCAAGCGTTCTATGTGTCGGCGTTTAGAAATTGTCGCCTTGACAGCAGCTTGATATTCCTCGAGAACGCCAGTTCGCATTTGAAGGGTCTCTTTTGCGGACTTGGCATTCATTCCTTGATAACCAAGTGAGTCCGCTACAATGACACATTCACTAATAGCTTGTGCATGATCTAGGTCTCCAAGGCTGTGCCAAACTCGTCCAAATTTTCGCAAGGCATTTCCAAGAGGTGGATGGGCCTCGTTAGTCGCAACATTTATGAGCTTGTTACCCATTTCCGAATGTGAAGTAGCGAGGGCTATGGTAGTTCATGACGGGATTAAACAAGGTACCGCGACTCGGAACGAATGCTCACCTTTTCTCGTGATGGCTAGTCTATCCACAACCTTAGCAGCATCAAAGAATTGAGTTTCGAGTTTTGTTAATTCGAAACGAGTACGTTGCAAATCTTCATCTTCATCTGGGACCTGTCGTCGGATCAGGCTGAAGCCCGACGAGGTTTTTTTACGAGGTTTAGGAGTAGGTTGGTAACCAAAATCACTTTCTATGAAAGCGCGGACGTCTTCATCATTGACAAGGATAGGATCTTCGCAGACCCGAGTCATCCACCGCTGCAACATAATTTTAACGAGACGATCATCCTCTTCGTCCGTAGGCGCAGACGTCTGTGCCAGCGGCAGCGCTGCAATGATGGTCTGTGGGTTGTTGAGGACAATGGATTCATAGAATTGTTGGAATTCCAGGTACGATCGCGAAACATTGCGATATTTGGTGCCAGTGAAATTACTCAGATTGGTCTATTAGAAGCCTCATGGATAGGATTCGTGATCTCATGCTTTATAAACTTACTTGTGCGTCAAATTTGATCAAGATATCTCGTCGATTGCGGTCAAGACCAGTGACCCTGACTTTCAGATATGGTTCGCGTCGCTCAAATGTAGCACCATTGGAGAGCACTGCTTCGTTCGGAGAAATGAACCCTGGTTCTGATTGTCCGTAAATTTGAGGTTCTCTGCCGTAGAGACCAGGGGTTGGGCCTTTGTCGGGTGTAGAGGAACCGGGGGTATTAGCGGGTCGAAGATTAGGAATCGGAGAGCCTGGTGGGCGAGGGATCGCTGGCCAGGAAGGAGTCTGGGAAGAAACTTCGCCACCAAATGCAACGGTAGAGTTGAGAGGATCAAACATAGTCGATGGGCTTTAGGCTACTACGCTCTACTTTGATACAAATGTTGTTACGTAACATAAACTACATTTCAGCTGTCCTCGTCCTTGTCTTGACTATGGCTACTGACGACAAATTGCCAGACAACAACACACCCGATGCTGAAAAAAGTTCTTCACCCCAGGAAACAAATGACTCTCAGACACATCAACCTCTGGACGATAGAGCGCTGTTAGTTTCCAAAGCTAAATCCTTTCTTCAATCCCCGCAAATATCTGGTCAAGACCTATCTTCAAAACGTGAATTTCTCCGAGAGAAAGGCTTCCACGAGGTAGAAATTGACCATTTATTGCATGATGTAGTGAGTGTTTATGCCTTGGAGAGAAGAAACCAGGATTTGAACTTGAGGTTAGCCGGCTTCTGCCCCTCTAATCCCCCCACGCACATATCCGCAACCTCCTCCCTCTCCCCTCCCCAATCTTTTACTTGGCTTGTTAAGAATCTTCTCGTGGCTTGCAGGCGGGTCGGCGGTTCTCCTCTTCATATATCATGTGAGCACGCTTGCCAAAGAGGTCCATAAAATATCTCTTGACCTTTCATAGCGCTTTCTTTTACCCCGAATTGCTCGATCATACATGGCAAGACATTCCCTCAAAAACCATCATCTCACTCTGATGCGACGACTAACAACTTCACTGTCAACGTTCAGAGAAACTCGAGCAGAAGTTTTGTCTGTTCTTCCGAAGGCCGATCCTTGGAGAGAGCCCCTACCATATTCTAAATGCTCTTGTATAGATGATGTAACTACATCCTTCGGCGAGCAGGAGGTCAAGCTGGATGTCGTTCCTCTTGTGACAACACTGCGCTGCGGCCTGGCTGATTTCACCAAAGGAGAAAAAAACGGGTTAAAACCTACGACCGAGGAACTTTTTCACTATCTGGAAGAGAAAGTCCCCTGGTTACTTTCTCCTGACGGCTTGAAATATGAGGTAAGGAGTGGACCTTGTTTCCAACGCCTGGATCGTGATTCTAATCTTACGTTAGCAACGTCTCTGGGAATCGCTCTCGAGTTGCCCTCTTTTCTCCGCTGACCCTGCTTTACCTCTCCCTTCTGTGGAACAACAGTCCCAGTCACCTTCACGCTGGAGCTACATACCTCCTCCGCTTCTGAATCCTTCTCCGATACTTGTGTCGCTTTCCTCGTTGAAATTGGCGCTTTCGAAAGGCCAATCATCCAAGCCCAACACTTTTCGAACCACCCTAGAAGCTTTGTCTGAACTTACGGGGTATATCAGCTCCCAGCTTTTCATGCCTTATCGGCTTCCCACGAATGGTATCGGTATAGTGGGTAATCTAGGTCCAGTTGAGGAGTCGTTGCGAAAGGAGATTCGTGCTCTTAAAGGATTGGTTTTGAATAGGTAAGGAAAATTGCTCTGATAGAACCTCACCTAATCCTGTTATTTAGACGTTCTTTCATGCCATTTATCCCCCGCGCGTCTACGGTTGCGACGACCTAATAAACGTTATTAGCATGTACAACTGTTTAACCCACAGCCACCTGCTTTAACATTGGCCCTTGTTATCATCTTTGCTATCCAATCTCGTGAATTGAGCCCATTACGATTCGTAGCCAAATCATTTCAGAACTGAGGATATTCATGACTCACTCAGCCACTAGGATCTGATTGCTTGGTGCTGGCGTCCATTTCCGATGTTTTGCTCAAAGATACTGATTTGGCGGCGCTCCTGCTGTGTCTCTCTCTACACAGATGTGCAGCCTCATCGGAAAGGCCAATAAGTTGTTGCCCTTTAAAAGACCTTTGGCATTTACTTGCTGTCACCCAAACCAACCTCACCCATTTCACTGAAAATGATTCTTAGTTTCTTCAAAAGGGATTCGGTAAGGTGATCATCTTTTGTTGCCTTGTCATATCTAAGTGGTGATTATAGAAGAGAGTTTGCCCCTCATGCCTTAGGCCTGCGAAAGAGTAAGCCTTGCCCCCTGGAGTCGTATGAATGGTCGCTTACTGCCAGACGCCTACAGCTGCAAATGCGGCCGAAAATATCTTGTAGCTTTCAATATTGGAACCTGTAGGAAAGACATAGCTTTGCAAGTGAGTCAGTTTCTGGCATCAAGTAGTAAAACTGATGTTTTGGGTCGCCTAGTAGATTCCCTAGTTCCCGTTTCACCTGCAATGTTCTCTATCCTTATTCTTCATCTAGAGTATTATATTATCCCTCATATATTAGCTCTAGTAGAACTCTCTTCGTTCATGATTAATCCATAGTTTTTTCCTGTATCCCTTTTTTAAATACTATATACTACTTAATATTTCGCTGATACATTGTTGCACAGCGTCAAGGAACATATCTGATTCTAAGGATTTATTGCTCATGAATTTTGATCGCGGCCAAACAAAGTTTCAGTAGCATGTGGACCTTCCTCAAGTGTGCCTACCGCTCAACGTCAGCATCCGTATATCGTTTCTCAGAATACCTGAACATCCCTGTTCATGAACGAGACCTCGTCAACCCAAAACGATTAATCCCTTACAACTGTCATTCAAACCACAGATTACCTGAAATGGAGATGGCTGTTGAAGAATCTAGAGGAAGGACTACAGCAGATACTATCGGTATTTTCAACGTTACGTTTCTCGGGACCGCGTCCGCGCAGCCATCTGCGACTAGGAATCATTCTTCACTGGCGTTGCGACTTGGGGCCGATGTTTGGCTTTTCGACTGCGGCGAGGCTACTCAGCACCAGATTTCAAAATCGAGAACGGTAAAGAGAAGCAGGATAAATAAAATATTTATCACACACACACACGGTAAGTATCTTGATCTCCAGCACAATTGTCTCTTCACTACCTCTGGTGTATGAAAAGGAGTATGTGCACGTCCTATGCCTTTCGGTTTGCTCACAGCAATCGTTTTTAGGCGACCATATATTCGGTATATGCCCTCTTTTGGCCAGTTGTATGAACGGATCTGGGGGTACTGCGGAGGGGACCGAAGATTCCCGCATGCAAACGAAGTCGACTTGCCTACCAGTAAGTTTAATTTTCCACGACAATCACGTTTTTGATACTATTGACAGATAGCCACTTGAGATCTATGGACCCTTGGGGACCCGAGCATACATCCGTAATGCGCTGTCCTTCACTCACTCAAACTTGGATGGCACCTATGTTGTCCATGAGCTCCGTTCTCCGACAGATCCTCAATACGGCGATGGAACTGCGCTCTCCCGATCTTTGTATGAGCTAGAAGGCCAAAACATCTCTCAGGTGAACGGGATATGGGAAAGCATCTATTCAGATGCTTTGATCTCTGTGTCTGCAGCGCCCATTTGCCACTCAGTTCCTTGTATTGGTTATGTCATAAACGAGTCACCAGTGCCAGGAAAAATCGATCCTTCAAGATATGTCCCGCACCTCAAGAGGACCAATACTCCAATATCGGTTATGCGACAACTTCAACAAGGTCTTTCCATCGAACTGTCCGACGGGACAGTGCTACACGGGCCTCCACGAAGGCAAGGTCGTAAACTTGTAATTCTAGGTGATACATACGATCCTTCATCGATCGCAACCCTCGCAAGGGATGCAGATATTTTGATCCATGAAGCAACAAATGCACATCTCCCTGGAATAGATCCCAACACCAAACCCACGGATACATATGACTCAGTAGAGGAACGAGCTAGATCAAGGGGACATTCAACACCGCAGATGGCTGGTGCCTTTGCGAAACGAATACGCGCCAAGAAGCTCATATTGAATCATTTCTCTGCGCGATATGCAGGTGATGAATCAGATGATTCCAAAAAAATAATGGAAGCTATTAGCAATCTAGCAACAGAGAAGTATGGGTACGAAGTAATCTGTGCTCGAGACCTTATGAGTTTTGATGTAGTACCTAGCAGATAGTTTTGACTCAGGTAAGAAATGCAAATTCAAAGTTCTACTTCACTATCATCAGGGGGTTCGGAGAGTTCACTGCTCCCGTCAAAGGTTTCACCCTCCTCCAATTCCTCTACAAGTGGTTTCTTCTTCACTGCCGCCTCTTTTTCCTTGGGATCCTCCTCCAATTCTCCCATCTCGATGTCATCATCGAGATCGGGATCAGTTATTTTTTGTGACTCGGATCCATTCAAAAATTTATCTTCTTCAGCGTCCTCCCTAGTAGATGGTGTCGGCATGACTGAATTATCCCGCGTTGAGATTTCTATGATGGTTTCTATTGATTGTCCTCCTGCTACTTCTGGAACAGGTGATGTTCGAAGAGAAGGAGTTCCAGAATCAAAGTCTTTGTCTCTTCCGAAGTGTCGTATGGATACGAGCTCATGAACAATGAGGTCAAGGGCGCTCTTATGGCCTTGAATTGCCTTCTCTTGAGTTTCGTTCTCGGAACGGATGGCAGTCATGTCATTCTCGAGAGATGCTATTTCTCTAACACCGACGTAAGCACGATAATGGACGTGTCACCTTTTGGACTCAACTGCTCGAGCTCCTCCCTGGAAGGTAAAGTATAGATCTTCTCCGCCACAACGTCATACTCCATCTTTCGTCGGCGAAGTATTTGTGCCTGTTCTAATGCTACTTTCAGTTCTTTGATTTGGTTCCCTAATGACTCGTGTTCCTGTTCTGATTGATCATGTATGAGCTGCCACAGCCATTGGAGTGATTAATTGTAGTAATACCAATATTCTGCCTCTCCTTCTGATACTCTTCGACTTGTCTAGTCTCAGCTTCACATGTCATCACACTCTTCTTCAATAGCAATTGCAGTGAAGCAAGTTCAATCAGAAAGGCCTCCTTAGTATCGTTGATTGACCTTATCTGGGCTGTGTCGTCCAGCTTAGTCGAGGCGGTACTGGCATTGATGAGATTGTGGAATTTTTTAATGACGCGTTTCAGAGGTCGTTCATCGTTTGTAATGCGTGCAAGAACGATGTTATCTATAGTACCAGTTGAATATCATCTATCAGCCCGTATTTAGTGGAGATTTGGAACTAGAAGGCATGTGTTACCTTCCTCCTCCATCGTAAGTGACGGAATTAGGGTGATGGGCGTTGCCATTGTAGTCAGCGGGACAGCCCTTGGTCGACGTAGAGAGCAAGAACAAGTGAGAGTCGCCGCGACAGGATTCGCTGCGTGACATGTACCATTTTTAGAAACTGTCAATAAGCTGAAATGTATAATACTTTTTCTTGGACTAATGCGTTGTAGGACATATCTGAGACGCAGTGTAGACTTGCAGCCGAGCACCACAGAACTCAGCTCATTGCATTGTCCTATCATCAAGGAAGTTCGGCGCTAAAGTAAGAACATCAGGGTTCAGCGGCCGTCTAGGATAGTACTGTAAATGGTTCTAGGTTTGACCGAATTTACCTAAGGAGTTATGGAGAATAGCTCAATCCCAAAGATGAGAAAACTGAAAACGAACTGAAAACAATAACTATGAAACCAATTGCCTGTCAACTGCTTGTGTGATGGCCAGGGAACGTTTTACCAACTCGTCGAACATGGTCACTACTTAATGAGCGTGCGGCAAGGTATATGTCACCAGCACAAAACTTCAGCCTGATGTGGTGCTATATGCAGAATTTAGATGTACGGGCATCAGGCTAAAAATCGAGGCAAGGGGTATAATCAAGCAACTTTATGAACTCTATGTTTTGAATTGCATGTTTCACCCAATTTTGGCGGACATTTATGGGAACTTCAACTCTCGGTATTCAATTATTACTGAGCTCATTAGTAGAAAATGAAGAAAGTTTTATTAGACAAGCATACTTTTATTAGTCAAATTTTTGTTAAGGTCAAATTAAAAGAAAGGATTATGATATGAATTCACAGCAGTTTGAGATTCTTTATAAAGTCACTTCTTCCTGTTTCTGCAAAGATATACCTATCCCCTTCTCGCCTGCCCCGCCAATGTGATTTTTCGCCGCGCCTCTTCCGCTAGATTCGCCCAGAATGCGACCTCCTGCTGATATTTTGGATGAGCCGTGTGGTGTACAGTTTTCTAGATTGTGCAAGTTAGACACAGAGAGCAACAAAAACTTCATCGAACACACGTCAAAACCCTGTAAAACACCTTCAATGATGATTGACATTGTGGTAGCTTTGCTAAGGAGATCTGGAATCCTTATAGTATGTCGGATTATCAGGTTCGTCAGCTCGTTCCGTATTTTAAGGAGGCTAAGCCATCGTCAGTATCACCAAGGTCAAAGTGTTAGTTGACGTACTTGTCAAAAATCATTGTCTCCTCATCGCTGACGGTCAAGTACACAAAGGCATTGAAAAGCACAACATATTTCTGACACATCTATCAGAAGCGTCAGCTCGTATTCTGTGTTTCTTTGTATCCATAATCACAGCGGTCAACATTGCATCAGTCGTGACCGTGGCACGACTGAAGTATCCTCCAGTCGTCCCTTCTGCTAATTTCTTCAAAACTTCGGTGTTCTCGGACATAGATTCCCGGAATACAGGCCACATTTGGATCAGTATGCTAAAAATGAAATGCTCGCCTGGTGGGCAGCGTCGTTTTTGAATTTCAGTAACGACATTCTCGGATAATCGAATCATCGTCAGTAATGATATGACAGGTGGCTTAGGTTCTAAGACCGATCGTACGAATGTCTGTTGAACCATAGAAATGAGATGGAAGACTAATAGACGCGAATAGAAGATTCACCCTGCAATAATCAAGCACGGGGTCAAAAATCTGTCTCCATAAGGAATCATAAGTCGCCTGTTCCTCCTTCGAATTCGGGATCATAGCGAGATCGCTGAATGTCATAGAACCACTTCGCTGTCTACCACAGTCTGAGGTAGATGAATTCAGTTCCAGAAGTACTCCTTCTGGCGAAAGTAATTCTCTGGGTGTAAGAGATAACTTGGACTCGTCGACGATGATTGACGGTGCCAGCTTGAAGAAAGCTGATAGAAAGGTGTATTCTGCGGTTGTGTTGTCCATCAAGACAAGTATCAAAGATCTATACGTAGCCTCTACTGGTTGCTTCTATGTTAATAGTCAGATATTAGAATGTTG
>Ga0153922_1000428_pt1 | contig 17290 bp, 19 predicted proteins | sample TSNJ006MetaG_FD_104723 | JGI IMG/M metagenome (GOLD analysis project Ga0153922, IMG submission 104723) | Attine ant fungus gardens microbial communities from New Jersey, USA - TSNJ006 MetaG | ecosystem: Host-associated > Fungi > Mycelium > Unclassified | place: USA: New Jersey, Brendon T. Byrne... | reverse complement strand
TTCTTCGCGCAAGCGCTCATCACTGCTCTCGGTTCTTCGCGCAAGCGCTCATCACTGCTCTCGGTTCTTCGCGCAAGCGCTCATCACTGCTCTCGGTTCTTCGCGCAAGCGCTCATCACTGCGTCCGCAGGACGAACCCCACTCCACGCACGGTGTGCAACAGTCGCGGCGCGCCGCCAGACTCAAGCTTGCGGCGCAGGTACCCGATGAACACGTCGACGACATTGGTGTCCGCGGCGAAGTCATAACCCCAGACCAGCTCGAGCAGCTGCGCGCGCGACAACACCGCGGTCTTGTGCTCGGCGAGAACGGCAAGAAGGTCGAACTCTCGCTTGGTCAGGTCGACGTCGACGCCGTTGACACGCGCCCGCCTGCCCGGGATGTCCACCTCGAGCGGGCCCACCTGGATGGTCTCCGAGCTGAATGTCGCCGTGGACCCGCGGCGGCGCAGCAACGCGCGCACGCGCGCTACCAATTCGGCCAAGACGAACGGTTTGACCAGGTAATCGTCGGCGCCGGCCTCCAAACCCGCCACCCGGTCGTCCACCGAGCTGCGGGCCGACAGCACACAGACCGGCACATCGTTGTCCATCGCCCGCAACGCGGTGACCACGCTAACCCCGTCGAGCACAGGCATGTTGATGTCGAGCACGATCGCATCGGGGCGCGTCTCGGTGGCGCTGCGCAGCGCCTCCGCGCCGTCGACAGCCGTGGCCACGTCGAACCCGGACAGCCGGAGTCCACGCTCCAGCGACGCGAGCACGTCGGGGTCATCGTCCACCACGAGCACACGGGGCGAGGCCGCACCACTGTCCATGCAAGCAATTTTGCCTGATGAACAGCTGCAGGTGAGGTAGGCGCGTGAGGGGACCCCGAAGGGATGCCGGAATCGGGCGCCACGGCAAACCGGCATTATTTGTTATGGTGTTATCATCTGAAAGTGACTTTGCCGTTTACGTCGCGTCTGATTGTCGAACCTGACGACGGCTTGCAACCCGTCATCGAATTTATTCAATCGGCGGAATCGGCTCTTCTGGTGAAACAATTTACGTTCACCGAGGACAGTATCATCGAGGCGGTTATCGAACGCAAGAATGCCGGTGTCGACGTACGCGTCATGCTGAACTCCCAACGGTCGGGCGGCGATCGCGCCAACGACGAGACTTTCGCGAAATTCAAGAGCGCCTCGGTGAATGTGCAGTGGGCCAGTCCCAAGTTTTACGTCACGCACGAGAAATCGATCGTGGTGGACGGAAAAGCAGCACTCATCGCGACGTTCAATCTCTGCACGAAATACTTTTCGCTCACCCGCGACTACGGTGTCATCACGCAGGAGCCATATCGAGTGGCTCAGATAACCGAGGTTTTCGATGCTGATTGGGAGCATCGCGACTGGGCGGCGTCGGGCTACGAAGGGTTGCTGTGGAGCAACTCGAATTCTCGCTACCACATGGCTCAGTTCATCGATACCGCTGCGCATCAACTCGACATTCAGCACCCCAAATATGTCGATGCCGTGATCCTGGATCGCATCGCGGCCGCAGCAGATCGCGGCGTGAAGGTGCATGTTCTGTGCGGCGGCCGGCACGGCATCAGCGAGTGGGACGTACTGGATACTTTCGCGTCCCTGCGCACGCTGCGGCGGTTTGGCGTCAAGGTGCACAAACAGAAGAATCTGCGGGTGCACGCCAAGCTGCTGATCGCCGACCACGAACACGCATTGCTCGGTTCGATGAACATCGATCGCAGTGCTTTCGACATGCGCCGGGAATTGGGCATCACGATATCCGACCCTGAGGTTGTCGCCCGGCTGAAAGAGATCTTCGACTCGGACTGGGACCTATCCCATCACTACGATCCGCCCGATCCGCTCGATCCGTCCCAGCACACCGAGCACGACTTCCCCCACGACGAAGAACTCATGCATGAGTGAGGTCGAGCTGCCGCGGGAGAAGGTTTCGTTGCTCGAACTGGCCTGGACGTTCAATCACATCGCGATCGCCTCGTTCGGTGGCGGGCTGTCGGCGTGGTCGCGCGAGGTACTCGTGGTCGAAAAGAAGTGGATGGGTGACGAGGAGTTCCTCAGCGCGATGACGATGTGCCGAATCCTGCCCGGCGCCAATCAGGTGAACATGGCGGTCTTCGTGGGCACCAAGATGGGGGGCATCCCGGGCGCGGCCGCGGCGCTTGTCGGCCTGTGCCTGGTGCCGGTCGCGTTCATGCTGGTGATGGGATACATCTACTTCCGCTTCAAAGAGGTGCCGGCGGTAAAGAGCGTCCTTCACGGCGCGTCGGCGGCCGCCGTGGCGATGACCGTGACCATGGTGATCAAGACCGGCCGGAAGTGCCTGACCGGGATCGTCCCCGTGATGCTTTTCGCCGCGATGTTCATTCTCAACGGTGTCCTGCGATGGCCGCTTCCGCTGGCGCTCGCCCTCGTCGCTCCGCTGAGCCTGATCTGGGCCTGGCCGCGAAAAAGTGCTGCGTGAGTACGTACCTTCAGCTGGCGGCACTGTTCGGGACGCTGTCGCTGCTGTCCATCGGCGGCGGCAACGCGGTTCTGCCCGAAATGCATATGCAGGCGGTGGTGGGAAAGCATTGGCTGACCAACTCGCAATTCGCGGACGTATTCTCCATCTCCCAGGCCGCGCCGGGCCCGAGCATCCTCATCGTCACGCTGGTCGGTTATGCGGCCGGGTTGGCGAAGGGCGGTGTTCCCGAAGCGATTCTCGGTGCTATCGTCGCCACCGCTGCGATGATATTGCCCGCCGCAATACTGGTTTACGCGCTTACCCGGATTTGGCAGAAAGCGCAGAAATCCCGGTTACGACACGCCGTTGAAAAAGGCTTCGCGCCGCTGACGGTGGGACTCATACTCGGCTCCTCGTTGGTGATGAGCCGGGCGGCCGATCACGATTGGCGCGCGTATTCGCTCACCGCAGTGTGCACGGCGATTTTCCTATTCACGAAGACCAATCCCTTGATCGTCGTCGCGTTCGCCGGAGTGGTCGGATATCTTGGTTTCGTCTGACCCTGACGGTGGCCCGCAGCGAAACGCCCGTTTCGCAGGGAAACTGCGAGTGCAGGTCTGCGAAACGGGCGTTTCGGGGGTGGTGAGGCGAGGTTAGGCGAGGTAGGCGGAAAGCAGCCAGGCGCCCACCGACCTGCGGCCGTTCGCCTCCTCTCTGATGTCGTTGAACCCCAACATCGAGAAACCTTCGGGCAGGTTGGCGTGGATGCGCGCCGGCCTGATCTCGTCGATGTTCCAGTGGTTGGCGACCACGTCGCGCAGTTCGTCGGCCGTGACGGGATTCGCGGGGCCGTTGGGCATGCCCGCGCGGTCGAAAACGAGCGCAAAGTACGACGCGCCGGGAGCGGCCGCCCGGACGATGGAGCGCTGGTATCCCTCGCGCAGCTCGATCGGGATCGAGTGGAACAGCGTGCTGTCGACGATCGTGCCGAACCGGCCGTCGTAGCCGGTGAACGAGCTGATGTCGGCGACTTCGAACGTTGCCTTGGTCAGGTTGCGCTTGGCGGCTTCGGCGCGGGCCATGTCGATCGCGGTGGGTGAAAGGTCAAGTCCGACAGTGGTGTAGCCCAGTTCTGCCAGTCGCAGGGAAATGGCGGCTTCGCCGCAACCCACGTCGAGCACGTCGCCGTGGAACTTGCCCTGGTCGATCAACGCGGCGAGCTCGGGCTGCGGTTCGTCGATGCTCCACGGCGGCCGGGTGCCCAGACCAAGCTCGGCCACCTCGCCACGGTAGGCGGATTCGAATTCGAAGTCTTGCGGTGCAGTAGTCATGGTCCATAGATATCAACTAGCTTGATATATGTCAATATGGTTGATATGTGGACCTCCGAAGATCAGCCGCTGGGATACCTGCTGTATCGGCTCATGTCGGCGCTGCGGCCCGCGGTGACCGCGGAGTTGCAGCCGGTCGGGCTGGTGCTGCCCGAATTCGTGTGCCTGCGCATCCTGTCGATGGCGCCGGGCCGGTCCAACGCCGAGCTGGCGCGCAGCATGAATGTGTCTCCGCAGGCGATGAACAACGTGCTGCGCGGCCTAGAGGACCGGGGATTCGTGGCACGCCCCGCTACGGTGTCATCAGGGCGTGCGCTGCCGGCTGAACTGACGGCCAAGGGCAAGACGCTCTTGAAGCGGGCGGAGGCGGCGGTGCGGGCGGCCGACGAGCGCGTGCTGGCGAACCTGACGACCGCGCAGCAGCGGGAAATCAAGCGGCTTCTCGCCGCCGCGGCCCCGGCTGCACCGTTCACCGATAGATCAGACCGCTGAGTCGCCAGCTCAGTGTCCGCCGCACGGCAGGCACATGAGAGGCCAACACCGTTGCGGCATTTCGTGCCGGGCGCAGTGCTGACGGCAGCGTCGCCAGCCTCGTCATCCGATCGGTAAGTTGCACCACCTGCTGGGCGATCGCCCGCCGTGCTTCGCTGTAGGCGTCGAGCAAGTCGTCCGATTCTCCGCCGATCACGCGGCCCAGCACGCCGGCGAGGGCGACGGCGTCCTGGATGCCCAGGTTCATCCCCTGCCCGCCGGCGGGGCTGTGCACGTGGGCCGCGTCGCCGGCGAGTACCAGCCTGCCGGTGCGGTACGTCTCGGCGACCCGGTGGTGAATCCGGAAGTGCGAGCCCCACAACACCTCGCCGACCACGAGCCGGTTCGGCCCAAATCCGCGCGAGTCGAGGACCTGTTGGACGAAATCCCGGGACGGTTCGCGCGGTGCCTGGGGTACCGGCGCGACGATCCGATAGACATCGCCGGGCAACGGCGCGACGACTACGAGCCCTTCTTGGGCATAGAACAGCAGGATCTCGCTAACCGGAACGTCGCCGGTGGGGCGGACGTCGGCCAGCGCGAACGACTCCGGATAGACCTGGCCGCGGAAGTCGATGCCCGCCGCCGAGCGCACCGTGCTGTTCATGCCGTCGGCGCCGACGACATACCGCGCACTGATCTCGTCGCCATCGTCGAAGGTCGCCACCGCGGCGTCGGTGTCCTGGCGCAGCGCAGCCAGCCGCTTCGGCCGAACCACCAGTCCGCCGAGCTGCTCGAGCCGCTCGAGCAGCAGGCGCTCGGTGTCGGCCTGGGAGATCATCAGCGTGTACGGATAGCTGGTCGGCAGGCCACTGAAGTCCAACGGCATCAGGACGCGGTCGTGGTCGCGGATGCTGAAGTCCTTCACCTTAAGGCCGTGCTTGACGAGTCGCGGGGTGACGTCGATCTCTTCGAGCACCTCGAGCGTCCGCGCCGCAACGGCCGCCGCCCGGGAGGTGTTGGCGCCTTCGGGCGCCGCGTCGACCAGCGTGGTCTGCACGCCACGTGTGGCCAGCGCCGCGGTCAACGTCAATCCCGTGGGCCCCGCCCCGACGATGAGCACATCCGTGGACTTCATGTCTGAACCTCCTTTTGTCAACGCTTGTTGACAAGGTGCACCCCGAACCGCGATATGTCAGCACCTGTTGGCCTACAATTGTTGGCATGGCGACGAGAAGCTCGGAACGAACGAAGGCGGCGATCCTGTCGGCCGCTCGGGAGAGGTTTGCGGCGGTTGGCTTCGAAGCGGCGACGATCCGCGCGATCGCCGCGGACGCCGGGATCGACCCGGCCATGGTGATGCGCTATTTCGGCGCCAAGGACCGGCTGTTCGCCGCGGCGGCCGAGTTCGATCTTCGTTTCCCCGATTTTTCGGATATCGACCACAAGGATCTCGGGGCGGCCCTCGTGCGGCACTTCCTCGAGCGCTGGGAGAGTGACGAGGCGTTGATCCTGCTGTTGAAGTCGAGCACGACCAACCACGAGGCGGCGGAGCGGATGCGGCAGATTTTCGTCGCGCAACTCACACCGATGGTGGCGCCGCTGACCGGCGCCGACGCGGGAACCCGGGCGGGACTGATCGCCACGCAGATCCTCGGGTTCGCGTTGGTCCGGTTCGTCTTAAAGCTGCCGCCGATCGCCGCGATGTCGCGAGACGAGGTCGTCGAATGGATCGGTCCCACGGTGCAGAGATACGTCGACGCGCCGGGGCCGCTAGGCCTGGACGCGAAATAGCATTCCAGGTCGTGATTTCGCGGGGAGGGACGACCTGGAATGCTATTTCGCGCGAGGGGGAGGTGCCCCCAATTTCGCGCGAGGGGGAGGTGCCCCCAATTTCGCGCGAGGGGCTAGGCCTGGAGTTCGCCGGCGATCTTGCGTTCGATGCTCGCGCGCGCGGCGGCCGGCAACGCGATCAGTCCGTCGAGTTCCTTGCGCGCCCGGCTGTATGCACTCTGCCGTTCCTGGGCGGTCGCGCCGCTGTCGGTCGCGAGCCGAAGCAGATTCTGCGCGCGAGCAATCCGCTGCTGGTCATCGGAGGAGAAGTCGCCGCGGCGCCGCCGTATCGCCTCGGCCTCGGCGACGTCGAACGCGCTGACATAGTCGGCGACCGCGTCGCGGTACTCGAGCTGAGCGTCCCGGTCGCCCATCAGGTCGTCGACCGTCTCGGGCCGCAACAGATCGGCGCGTCGCTTGGCCTTGTGGAACGCGATCGTGGCCGGGTTGCGCATGTCCGTCATCATCGGGAAGTCGAGGAGTTTCGCGATGTCAAGCTCGTATTCCAGCCATTTGGCGTCCGTTCGGTTGTGCTCCGCGAGAACCCGCGTCATCTCCCGGCGATTGGCGGCCTGGTTGGTTCGGGCGCGCCCGGAAGCCTCGGCGACGGCGATCTTGGTCTGCTGCCTGATCCGGTAGCGCTCGAGGCGCCGCTCGGCCCGCCGCTCGTTGGCCGCCGTGATGGCCTTCAGCCCTCCCCCGATCACGCCGCCCAATGGGAAGATCAGCCACCAGAAGTTTCCGGCGAACTCCATCATGGGCCCCATGTGCCCAGCATGCCACCGAGTCCGGGAATGATGGTCAGTGGCAACAACCATGAGGCGATACAGTCAATTCGCGCGTACGGCGCCCGTCGCGCAGTGGATAGGAGCATTTGATGAGCTACTCGAACCCCGGCGGCTACGGCGGCCCTCCGCAAGGACCGAGCACCCCGGGATACGGCCCGCAGCAGCCCGCACCAGGTCAAGCCGGCCCAGCCGGCCCAGCCGGCCCAGCCGGCCCAGCCAAGGGCATGCCGTTCTACTTCAACATCGGCGTGGTCGTACTGGGCGTGCTCAACTTCTTCCTGGGATTCTTGCCGTACATCAGCGGTGCCACCGCGAGTTTCGCCGGTGAATCCGTCTCGGTGAATTCCGCTGCGAACTTCTTCATGACGACCGGGCTGGTGAGTACTTCGCTGCTGCTCGCTGCGGCTCTCGTTGCGGGCCTGGGCATGCTTCCCAAGCAGGACACCCATGACAGCGTCGTCGCAAGCCTGTCCCTCGTCGGGTTCATATCGCTTCTGTTTCAGCTGGTCAGCCTGCCCGGTGAGGCGAACACCGGTCTCGGCCTGATCATCGTGCTGATCACATCGTTTATTCAGGCCGCGCTGGCGGTCACCGCGCTGCTGTTCGCGGCGGACATCATCAAGCTGCCGGCGCCCAAGCCGCCCCAGTACGGCTACTACGGCCAAGGCGGATACGGCCAGCCGCAGCCGTCGCCGTCGCCGCCGAGCCAGCCGCAGCAGCCGTACTACGGCGCGGCCCCGGCGCCGGGGTCGTATCCGCCGCCGCCCCCGTCGCAGCCGCCGCAGTGGTGAGGGCCGGCGATCAGCGCAGGCCGATCGAACGGTAGCGGGCCAACCGGTCGGCATAGCGCTGGTCGTCGGGCAGCTGGCTGAGCGCGGCGAGTTCTCCGGCAATCGCTTTAGACAGCCGCTTGCAGAATTCGATCGGCTCGTCGGCGGCGTCGGGGTACTCGGGAACGACCGCATCGACGATGCCCGACGCCAACAGGTCGGCGGACCGGATGCCTTGCGCCGCCGCGAGTTCCGGTGCGTGCGCGGTGTCGCGGTAGACGATTGCGCTGGCACCCTCCGGCGGCAGCGGCGCCAGCCAGCCGTGTAACGCGGCCAGCACCCGGTCCGCGGGAACCATGGCCAGCGCGGGTCCGCCGCTGCCCTGGCCCAAAAGCACCGACACGGTCGGCGTTTGCAGCGTGACGAGGTCGGCCAGGCACCGCGCGATCTCGCCTGCCAGCCCCTCCTGTTCGGCCTCGGCAGACAGCGCCGGCCCCGCAGCGTCGATCACCAGGACGAGCGGCAACCGCAGGCCGGCCGCCAGCGCCATCCCGCGGCGCGCCTCGCGAAGCGCCGCCGGTCCGACCGTGCCTTCCGCCGTGCGCTGCTGACCAAGGACCACCGCGGGCTGCTGGTGGAATCTGGCGAGTGCCAGAAGCGTTGTGGCCGCGTCGCCTTGGCCGGTGCCGGACAGCAGCACCCGTTCGGTGGCTCCGTGGCGCAGCAGGTGGCCCACTCCGGGCCGGTCGCTTCGTCGGGACGCGATCACCGACTCCCACGCCGGCACATCGGGTATCGGCGGCATGGGCGTTGGCACGGGCGCCGCGGCGGGGGCGTCAACCATCACCTTCAGTGCCCGCTCCAACGTGCGGCGCAGCCACTTCAGCGGCACGACGCCGTCGATCACGCCGTGGCGTTGCAGGTTCTCGGCCGTCTGTATGCCGGACGGGAACGGCTCGCCGTAGAGGTGCTCGTACACCCGCGGGCCCAGAAACCCGATCAGCGCGCCCGGTTCGGCGATCGTCACATGGCCAAGCGATCCCCACGACGCGAACACCCCGCCGGTCGTCGGATGCCGCAGGTACACCAGATACGGCAGGTGCGCGCGCTTGTGCTGCTCCACGGCGGCAGCGATCTTAACCATCTGCAGGAACGCGACCGTGCCCTCCTGCATCCGGGTGCCACCCGAGCTCGGTGACGCGAGCAGCGGCAATCGCTCGTTCGTCGCGCGTTCCACGGCTGCGGTGATCCGTTCGGCCGCGGCCACGCCGATGGAGCCGGCGTGAAAGTCGAACTCAGACGCGATGAGCGCGACGCGACGGCCATGTACCAGGCCCTCCCCGGTGAGCACCGACTCGTCCACGTCGGTGTCCCATCCGATGAACGACCCGGCGTCGAGCACGGCCGCGCGCAGGGCAGACGTGGGGATCCGGCTCATCGGATGAGGGTAAAGCGTGGCGGCTCGGTCCCGGCAGGCGCCGACGTTTGCGCCCCGATAGGGTGGCCCCATGATCGGTGTCACCCGCGTCGACAGTGTCACCACCCTCGAGCTGCAGCGACCGGAGCGACGGAATGCGCTGAATTCCGAGCTCGCCGACGGTTTGCGCACGGCCATCGAAGCGGCGGCCGCCGAGGACGTGCGCGCCATCGTGCTGACCGGGCAGGGCAGCGTGTTCTGCGCGGGCGCCGACCTGTCGGGTGACGCGTTTGCCGCCGACTATCCGGACCGGCTGATCGCCCTGAACAAAGCCATCGATCAGGCGCCGATGCCGGTGATCGGGGCAATCAATGGGCCGGCCATCGGCGCCGGTCTTCAGCTGGCGATGATCTGCGACCTGCGGGTCGTGTCGCCCGACGCGTTCTTCCAATTCCCGACCTCCAAATACGGTCTCGCGCTCGATAACTGGAGTATTCGGCGGCTGACGTCGCTGGTTGGCCACGGCCGGGCGCGGGCCATGCTGCTGACAGCGGAGAAGCTCACCCCCGACGCCGCCCTGCAGACCGGCATGGCCAACCGGATCGGCACTCTCGCCGACGCGCAGAAGTGGGCCGAGGAGATCGCCGGGCTGGCGCCGCTGGCGTTGACCCACGCCAAGCGCGTGCTCAACGACGACGGCGCGTACGAAGAACCGAGTTCGGCCCACAAAGAGTTGTTCGACAAGGCGTGGTCCAGCGAGGACGTGGTCGAGGCGCAGGTGGCGCGGATACAGAAGCGCTCGCCGAACTTCAAGGGCGCCTGAGCGCGATGTTGCGGGCAGCAGTGCGGTTGGGCATCGGGACCGCGGCGCTGCTCGGGGGCGGGTGGTTAATGCGGGCACTTCATGGCGCACCGGCCGCGCTGGGTGCCAGCCCATTGGAGATCCATGCGGTGGCTCACGGCTCGGCGAACTTTCGCGACGGAGCCTTCGTCAACATCGATCCCGGCTCGATGATCGAGATCAACCGCGAGGAGAAGCGGATGCTGCTGCGCGAGATGCTGGGCGTGCGCGCCGGGCGTCCGGCCGGTGACATTCCGCTGGCGCGGCCGGAAGGCCTCGGGATGACGGCTGCGCCGCTGGCCGTCACCTGGCTCGGCCATTCCACGGCGCTGTTGGAGATCGACGGCTACCGGGTGCTCGCCGATCCGGTGTGGAGCGACCGGTGTTCGCCGTCGCGCACCGTGGGTCCGCAGCGGATGCATCGGCCGCCGATTCCCCTGGAGTCACTGCCGGCCCTCGATGCGGTCATCATCAGCCACGACCACTACGACCATCTAGATCTGGACACGGTGCTCGCGCTGGCGCGCACGCAGCGGGCGCCGTTTTTCGTCCCGCTCGGCGTGGGATGCCACCTGCGCAGCTGGGGCGTGCCCGCCCGCCGGATCGTCGAACTGGACTGGGGACAGAGCCGCTCGGTGGGCGACCTGACGCTGGTGTGCACGCCGGCCCGGCACTTTTCCGGTCGGTTCGTGAGCCGCAATACGACGCTGTGGGCGTCGTGGGTGGTCGCGGGCCCCGCGCACCGCGCCTATTTCGCCGGCGACACCGGCTACACCAAGAGCTTCGTCGACATCGGTGCCGAGCACGGCCCGTTCGACATCACGCTGATGCCGGTCGCGGCGTACAGCCCACTGTGGCCCGACATCCACATGAATCCCGAGGAAGCCGTCCGCGCACACGCCGACGTCAACGGAGGTCTGCTCGTGCCGATCCACTGGTGCACGTTCCGGCTTGCGCCCCACCCGTGGGCCGAACCGATCGAAAGGCTCCTCCACGCCGCGGGCCACGAGGGCGTGGAGGTCGTGGTGCCCAAACCCGGCTACCGCGTCGATCCCTCGAATCCGCCCGTGGCGGACGCATGGTGGCGACCAGCGGCGGGGTCGTGATTCAACGGGCGGCGCGGGTAGCCCTCGCGGCGACGTTGCTGGCCCTGGTCGCATGCGGCGGTCCACAGCGGTCGGCGCCGTCGTCAGTGACAGACGTTCCGCCCAACGAGGTGTACGGCGTCGACATACCAGCGGGGCGGGTCGATGCGGCCGTCGGCAGGCTCGACGGCCTGGTCGACGACCTGATGAAGCGGTCCGGAATTCCGGGCATGGCGGTAGCGGTGGTGCACGACGGAAAGATCGCCTACGTCAAGGGATTCGGCGTCAAGGATGTGCGAACCGGCGCGAAGGTGGATGCCGACACCGTGTTTCAGCTCGCCTCCCTGTCGAAACCCGTCGGGGCCACGGTCGTCGCCCACGAGGTGACCGCGAACGTCGTCGACTGGGACACGCCGGTGACCGCCAAGCTGCCGTGGTTCGAGCTGTCCGAGCCGTATGTAACACACACCGTCACGGTCGCCGACCTTTACTCGCATCGGTCCGGCCTGCCCGACCACGCCGGCGACCGCCTCGAAGATCTCGGCTACGACCAGCGGCAGGTTCTGGAACGACTGAAGTATCTCGGCCTGGCCCCGTTCCGAATTACATACGCATACACCAACTTCGGTGTCACGGCGGCAGCGCTTGCCGTTGCGGCTGGTGCCGGCGAGCCGTGGGAGTCGCTATCCGATGAGGTGCTGTACCGGCCGCTCGGGATGACGTCCACCAGTTCGCGATTCGCCGACTATCAAGCGCGACCCAACCGTGCGGTGGGGCACGTGAAGACGCCGACCGGCTACCAGCCGCTCTACACCAGAGACCCCGACGCGCAGACGCCGGCCGGCGGGGTCAGCTCGTCGATCAACGACATGGCCCGCTGGCTGGCGCTGGTCCTCGGCAACGGCACCTACAACGGCGTTCGGATCGCATCGCCGGAAGCGTTGTTGCCCGCCATCACTCCGCAGGTGATATCGGCGCCGTCGGCCGACCCGAAGGCCCGGGCGTCGTTTTACGGCCACGGCTTCAACGTGTCGGTGACGTCATCGGGCCGCACCGAATACAGCCACTCGGGCGCATTCGCGCTCGGTGCGGCGACCGCCTTCGCGGTGTTGCCCTCGGAGAATGTCGGGCTGATCGCGCTGACGAACGCCGCGCCTATCGGGGTGCCCGAGACGCTGGCGGCCGAGTTCATGGATCTTGTGCAGTACGGCGAGATTCGCGAGGACTGGGCAGCGCTGTACCAGCAGGCGTTCGCGGCGATGGACAAGCCCGAGGGCAGCCTGGTTGGCAAACAGCCGCCGGCCAACCCGGCGCCGGCGCGTCCGCTCGATGCCTACGTCGGCGAGTACGCGAATCCCTACTGGGGTCCGGCGAAGATCACCGAAGCCAACGGGGCGTTGCAGCTATCCATTGGGCCGCGGGCTGATTCGTTTCCATTAACCCATTGGGACGGCGACACGTTCACGTTCACGCCGCAGGGTGAGAACGCGCCGCCAGGGACGATTTCGAAGGCGACGTTTGATTCGAGCACGTTGACGCTGGAGTCTTTCGACGAGAACAAGCTCGGCAAGTTCACGCGGTGAGTGGCGGTTAGGCGCCGGTTGTGGAGATGAGCGGCTCTCGACAAGAATGTCGGCGTGGGCTTCCTCGACAACGCGGCGAAAATGGCCGTTTCCAGATAAATGGCCACGTAAATGGCCAAACTTTCGGTCTCCGTCGACGTTCCGCTGCCTCCGGAGAAGGCGTGGGACTGCGCTTCGGACCTTTCCCGCTACAAGGAGTGGCTGACGATCCATCGGGTGTGGCGGAGCCCGTTGCCGGAGACTGTGGACAAAGGGACCGTCGTCGAGTCGATCGTCGAGGTCAAGGGCATGCCCAACCGAGTGAAGTGGACGATTGTGCGCTTCAAGCCGCCGGAGGCGATGACGCTCGACGGCGACGGCAAAGGCGGCGTCAAGGTGAAGCTGATCGGCAAGGTTCAGCCGAGCGGGGACGGTTCGACCGTCACCTTCGAGGTGCATCTGGGCGGTCCGGCGCTGTTCGGCCCGATCGGCATGATCGTCGCCGGCGCGCTCAAGGGCGACATCAGGGAGTCGCTTCACAAGTTCAAGACGGTATTTTCTGGGGGTTGACTCTGCGGTGAGGGCGGAAAAGTTCGAGAAGGTCACACCCTGAGCGCAGAGTCAACGCAAGGAGAATCGGTGTACGAGTACGGTATTGACTTCGCAGGCGTGGACGCGATCGACATTCACACGCATGTCGAGGTCGACAGTCATGGGCACAGCGCCACCGATGACGTGTTGAGCGCGGCGACGCAGCAATACTTCAAACTTGGATCCTCGCGGGGGTTCACCGTCGACGCGCTTGCCGAGCACTATCGTGAGCGCAACATCGCGGCGGTGGTGTTCACGATCGACGCCCAGACGGCCACCGGGCACCCACCGAATTCCGTCGAAGAAATTGCGCTGGGGGCGGAGCGCAACAACGACATCCTGATTCCCTTCGGCACGGTGGATCCGTGGACCTTTCAGCGTGCCGTTCGCCGGGTGCGGAGCCTGGTCGATGAATACGGGGTGAAGGGTTTTAAGTTCCACCCGAGCATGCAGGCGTTCGAACCGAACGACCGCCGGTTCTACCCGATCTATGCGGCGATCGCTGAGGCCGGGGTACCTGCGCTGTTTCACACGGGGCAGACCGGGCTCGGCGCGGGGCTGCCCGGCGGTTACCGGATCAAGCTGCGCTACTCCGACCCCATGCTGCTCGACGACGTCGCCGCCGACTTCCCCGAGCTGACGATCGTGATGGCCCATCCGGCGGTGCCGTGGGTGGACTCGCAGATCGCGATCGCCACCCACAAGGCCAACGTGTACCTCGACCTGTCCGGTTGGTCGCCGAAATATTTCCCGCCGCAGCTGGTTCACGCCGCCAACCGGCAACTGAAAACCAAGGTGCTGTTCGGGTCGGACTTTCCGTTCATCGAGGCCGACCGTTGGCGCCGCGACTTCGACACGCTGGACATGGACCCCGCCGCGGTGCCGCTGATCTTCAAGGAAAACGCGATGCGGGTGCTGGGGGTCGCCGCGGTGCCGCGAGCGTGACGACATGGCGAAAAGGCGCCGTGTTCAACCTGTCTTCGCTGGGTTGACGGGTCCGTTCGGCTCTTCGCGCGAGCGCTGCTGGACATGCTGGCCCTTGCGCAACATATCCAGCAGCTCGCGGTACGGGCCGACGATGTAGGCGGTGTCGCCTGCGGCCAACCGAGCATCGCGCCGGGGATGCAGCTTGACCGGCGCATCGTCGCGGGTGATCGCGAACACCCGTGTCTGCGTTGACATCTCGAACATCCGGATGCCGTCGAGTTCGCTGCCGGCGTCGATCCTGACAGCGCCGACCATGAACGAGCGTTGCCCGACCGAGAACGTGGTGATCACCTGCAGCCCCAATGCGGCCCCGATGAACCACGGGGTAGCGAGTTCGACGGTGGAGCGCACGTACGCGAACTCGAACCGCTGTGCGACGGCCGCGCCCAGCTCTTTGTCGTAAACCCGCATCACGATCGGGACGTCGGGGCGGACAACGTCGGGCATCGTGCGTGGGCCGAACATCTCGCCCAGCACAATTCCCGTTTCGATGTTGACCATGTCGTCCTGGGTGAGCACCGCCACCGCGCGGGCCGCGTCGACTCGCGCCGCTTCGAGCGTTTGACGCAGCGTGGCGTCACCGAAGATCACCGCCACGTCCAGGTCGGCCACGGTCGAAAGGAAACGGTTGTCGACGTCGCGCTCGATGACCGCGACGTCGTATCCCTCGGCGTGCAGGTCGCTCACGACACGGATGCCGAATGAGCCCAAACCCACCACCACGATGTGGTTGCGCAGGTGCCGCACCTTGCCACGACTCGCCGAGTGAACGAACCGACGCGACAGCAGCAGATCGGCGATGAACGCCACCAGGACGGCGACGGTGAACACGCCGGCGAACATCATTACGACGCTCCACAACCGCAGCCACGTCGGCTGGTGGACGAAGTTGAAGTCGCCGTAGCCGACCGTGGCGAGCGTCTCGGAGGAGAAGTACAGAGCATCGACCCAGCTCATTCCGGGGTATCGATACGCGTACCGCAGCACCGCCGTGGACACCAGCAGCAGGGCCAGCATGACCATCAGTGCGCGGTAAAAAGTGGGGTTGATCTCGTCGCGGATGGTCCGCAGCGTGTCGAACAGCCGCCGCACGGGAGGCCGGCGAACCCGGGGGGTGGTTTTCTGTCCGTGAACCTTGATGCCCCTGGCGGCCAGCTCGTCGGCGGTGCCGATCATGGCCGTCCAGTCCCCGGCGTGCACCCCCTCGTCGCGGCCCGGACAGGCCACCACGTTGCCCGGGGTGGGCGAGTTCTCGCCGTGGATCACCGCGACCGGCGCCAGATCGCCGTAGATCTCGCGCAGCGAGGCGTCGCGCGGTGCCTCGGTGTCCGACACGACGAACCGGATCCCCGCAGCATCGAACGTATGGGTGGTCCGCGCCAGACACGCGTCGACCACAGACGGTGCCGCCAGATCTGCGACGTCGAGGATCGCGCCTGCGCCGTTGCCCGTCGCGACCGCCTCCCTCAGCACGCTGTTGGCCAACCGGGCCACCACCCGGACAGTCGGGTTGGCTTCACGTGCCAGCAGAGCGATTTCGAGATTCGTCGCGTCGTCGTCGGCAACGCAGATCACGGCGGTGGCAGCGGCCACACCCGCGTCTGCGAGCTCCGCGGCCGAGGACAGCACCACGACCGACGTGCCGGCGCTGTTGAGCTCCTCGACGATTCGCAACGCCAACGCGTCGTCGCCACAGACGATGGTATGGCCCCGCATCCTTTGTAAGGCTACTCAGAGCTCCCGTGACTTGCGGCACCGGCGCGCTAGGGTGCCAATCATGATCCGGCTGCGGCCCGGTTGGCTGGTCGTTCTGTTTGGGGTGGTCATCGCGATCAGCGGATGGCTGCCGTGGCGCACGACGACCATTAACGGTGGCGGTCACTCCAACGCGATCGGCGGGACCGTAGGTGCCCTGCTGCCGCTGTCGAAGTTCGACGCGGGGCAACTCATCGTGCTGCTGGCGTCGACTCTCATCGTGGCCGGCGCGATGACCGCCCGCGGCCTGTCCACGCGCCTGTCAGCCGGTGCAGCCCTGGTTCTTTCGATGTGGATCGGCGGGCTGATGGTGGTGTACTACCGCCAGAAGGTGCACCCACCGGTGGATGCCGCATACGGGTTTTACATCAGTGCCGGCGCGGCGGGCGCCGCGGCGGTCTGCGCGCTGTGGGCGCTGTTCTCCGCCGTAGCCTCGGCGCGGGCTCCACGATGAGCCGATTCGTCGGGCCGGTGACTCTCACCGGCTCGCGGTGGGTGCGGCTGGAGCCGCTTACAGCTCACCATGTAGCCGAAATCGCTGCTGCGGCAGCCGATGGCGATCCGGGGACGTTGTGGTTCGCCATGGCGCCGTCGCCGGAAACGGCGGGAAGCTGGGTGGCGCGCATGCTGGCGCTGCAGGCCGCGGGCGGGTTGACATTTTTGGTTCGCAAGCTCGACGGCACGCCAATCGGCTCGTCGAGCTACCTGGCCGTCGACGGCCCCAACCGCAGGCTCGAGATCGGCGCGACCTGGTACGGGGCATCCGCGCGCCGCACCGGGGTCAACTCCGAGACGAAGCTGCTGATGCTCGGGCACGCTTTCGACTCGTTGGGATGTGTGGCCGTCGAGTTCCGCACGCACTTCTTCAACTTCACCAGCCGCACCGCAATCGAAAGACTCGGTGCGAAGCTCGACGGCGTGCTGCGCAGCCATCAACTTCTGCCCGACGGGTCTCGGCGCGACACGGTGGTGTACTCGATCCTCGACGTGGAATGGCCCTCGGTCCGAAATCACCTCACGTTTCGGCTAAGCAACGGGGGCTAACCAAATCGGCGCCACCCCCAACCCAGCGGCGATACTGGTCCGGTGACGGCCTCCGCTGGCAACCGGCGCGTGCTGGTGGTGGCGATCCTCGCGTCCTTCGTGGCGTTCCTCGACGGCTCGGTGGTGAACCTCGCACTGCCGGCGATGGCGCGTGACCTGCACGGCGGTCTCGCGCTGCAGCAGTGGATCGTCGATTCGTACCTGCTGACCATGGGCGCACTGATCCTCTTGGCAGGTTCGATCTCGGATGCGTTCGGCCGCGTTCCGGTTCTGCGCGGGGGACTGCTCGCGTTCGGCGCGGGCTCCGCGCTGGCCGCTGCCGCGCCGTCGGGGCTTGTCCTCAT
>Ga0153922_1000427_pt1 | contig 17324 bp, 19 predicted proteins | sample TSNJ006MetaG_FD_104723 | JGI IMG/M metagenome (GOLD analysis project Ga0153922, IMG submission 104723) | Attine ant fungus gardens microbial communities from New Jersey, USA - TSNJ006 MetaG | ecosystem: Host-associated > Fungi > Mycelium > Unclassified | place: USA: New Jersey, Brendon T. Byrne... | reverse complement strand
ACCGTTAGTCCCGCCGACGACGGCCAGTCTTTTTGATGAGAGGTCGAGCCGGTCGATCGGAATCGGCCGGATGGTCACACTCGGGTCCGGGACCCCTTTGATGGAAGTCTTTTGCTTCCTGGGGGTTTGGGAGTCGGCCGGAGTGGAGTTGTTTGATGCGTTCATGGATGCTTCCTTTCTGATGCGGCCGCAGCGGTCGGTGGCGAGGGGTCGCCGCTGAGGGCCTGGCCTAGTTGGTTGTGTTGACCTTGTGGAGCTGGTACTCGACGGTGCGGGCCTGATGAACGGCCCGGTGCCGATCTCGCAGTTCGAGACGCCGTCGCGGGCGAGGTTTCAGTGTTGGGATGGTTGTGGCTCCTTTCGGGTGTGTTGGTGCCGGGCGGTGCGTCATTTGACGGATACGCCGGCGTCGACGGGCAGGGTGACGCCGGTGATGTAGCGGGCCTCGTCGGAGGCGAGGAACAGCACGGCGTTGGAGATGTCCACCGACTCAACCCAGCGGATAGTAAGCGCGTTGAGCGTCTGCAATACCGGTTCGATTTCCTGCCGGATGATGTCTGCCGTGGCGGTCGGGCAGGAGGAGGTGATACAACGCCTGGCTGTGGATCATGTCGTTGTCGACCGCGCTTGGGTGCACCGAGTTGACCCGGATCATGTCGGGTGCCAGCTCGTTGGCCAGTGACTGCATCAGCCCGACGACGCCGTGCTTGGCCGCCGCATAGTGCCCGAGGTTCGGTTTTCCCTTGAGACCGGTACCGATGATGATGATCGACCCGCCGCCGGCTGCCCGCAGGTGGGGGATGGCGGCCTTCACCATGTGCCACACGCCGGTCAGGTTGACGTCGATCACGTCCTGCCAGGCCTGCTCGGTGAGTTCCTCGGCGGTGCCGAAGCTGACGATGCCGGCGTTGGCGACCACGATGTCGAGCCGGCCCAGTCGGGCGACCCCGTCGTCGAGTACTGCCTTCAGCCCGTCATAGTCTCGGACGTCAGCCTGGTCGGCGACGATGCGGCGGTCGAGGGCCTCAACCTCCTTGACCGTCTGGTCCGTGTCGTTGTGCGACGCGACGTCGACGGCGATGATGTCGGCGCCTTCTTCGGCCAGCCTGACGGCGTGGCTGCGGCCCTGACCCCTCGCGGCGCAGGTGATGAAGGCGACTTTTCCTTCTAGACGTGCCATTGCGTTGTGTCCCTTTCTTTTGCTGCTAGCTGATCGACTCGATCAGAGGCGTATCTCGTTGGTTGGCTCGGGCAGATCGTGGGAGCCGCCGCCGGCGAGCAGCGCGGACGCGGCTGCGACGCCGTAATCTGGCCATCGATCGTTCGTCGTGCACAAACTATCTATATCATACTGATGGTCAGCTTGTCACATATGATTGGAAAGCTTGCGCTATCCTTGTTGCATGGACGAAGTTCCCTCGATCGACCAGCTTCCAGTCGTTCTCCAGCAGCCCCGGGGGCAGACCGGCCCCCTGTTGGAGCTGATCGCCCGGCGTATCCGGACCGAGGCGGAGTCTGAGATCGAGGCCTTCGACCTGCGCCCGCGCCACGTCATCGCGCTGACGCTGCTGCAGCTACTGGGCGCACAGAGCCAATCCGACCTGGGCGAAGCGCTGCGGATCGACCGCACCAACCTGGTCGGCCTGCTTAACGACCTTGAAGCCGCCGAGCTCATCGAGCGCCGGCGTTCCCCGCACGACCGGCGCCGTCACACTGTCAGCCTTACCCCGACCGGAACTCGTCGACTCGCCGAGCTAGAACTCGCTCTTACCGATGCCGAACAGCGAGTACTCGCGCCGCTGGACTCGGACCAGCAGGCCACGCTGCGCGCGCTCCTCGAGCAACTAGCCGCCAACGGGGCCGAGCGCAGCGCACCGCATCGCATCACCACGCCAGCGCGCAACGAGGTCGACGTCATTTCACCTCGGGGCGGCTAGCGGCGACGGTCATTGCCAAGGCTTTTCCACGGACCGGCGATCGCCGACCAATTACCGACTCTGGCAGCGGCCGTTTCGTACGCGATGCGCGGAGTTACGGGAAATGGCGTCACGTCGACGGACGCGATCAGCGACGACGTAGCAGCAACGAAACGGCTTCTTGGACAAGCTGATCCGTGGCGCGACGGGCGGCCTGCCGCTACGGGAGCCGATCGCCAGCTACGGCCGTTCGTGATGAACACCCGAGCCGAAATCGTCACGGCCATTGAGGACTTCTAATCAGGACGGCTCGGGCGAATCCCGGCCGACCAGATGGCCCCTCGCGATTTCTCCTAGCCACACTGCAAGGACGCCGCCGCGAAGCGTGTCCAGACGACGCCGAAACCCATTGCTGCTCAGCCACGACAGACTACGTGGGGCTGCGGCGATGGGTACCCGAAAGCGCTGCCGCATACCGATTTTCAGATCCCACACGGCGAACCAAGCGCGGTGTGGCGGCCAGTCACATCGACATGATGTGTACGATCGCGGCGGCGACGGACAATACGAGGAGAAGTGCGGCGGGGGCGGCGCTGCGTGAGTCATTAGCGCGGACGTGCGCACCGATAGCGCCGGCCATCAGCAGGCCGAGTCCGACTGCCGCTGCGACACCGATCGCCGGCACGGCCAGACCGACCAGCAGCCCGATGGCGCCGGCCACCTCGAGTGCCCCGATGAGGGTCCACAAACGCGGCCGGATGCGCAACTGGTCGCGGATTTGCAGGGATTGTTTGGCGCCAGCGACTTTCAGGCCGCCCGAACCGGCAAATGCTACTGCCAGGAGGGCACTGATAACGATGGTGGCGATACCCATTGTGATCTCCGTTCATTGGGTTGTGTTGACGTGATTGCTGAGCTGGCGCACACACCTGTCGAGGACGAGGTCACCGCGGGCGTCGGCACGCGTCAGGATCCAGTGATCAATGTCGCCGGACTGAATGAGTGTTTCCGCCGGACCGGTGTCGGGTGCCGTTACGGCTGACTTGGACTGGTCGATATTCAGGATCGGCATCCCGCGAATCGTGATTCGCCTCCGTGTACCACTGCCGCTACGGCCGCACGCCATCCGAGACGCTGCGGACCGGCAGAGCAGCTGCATCCTGTGTGCGCTCGCGGCCGCACCGCTGCGAACACAACGTTTGGGGCGGCCCCTCGGCAACCGAACAGAGCTGCTGAGCAAAGGCCCTGCTACATCTTGCGCAAAATGACCAAAAGACAACGGGGGGTTGAGGTTGCCCGGGTCCGGGCCGCTGAGTCTGCGTCCTCGCCGGCTGAGCACGGCGGAAGCCGCCGGAGGCAATGGGAGTGGGCCTGTTGCGTCCGGTCCGGCGGGCCGGCGGGGCCAACCGCCGGCCGCTCGATGAAGCCGTTGCCCGGGCGCGCCCGGGAACCACCGACCGTGGCCGCGGACCCGAAAGCCTCTGCATTTCACGCTAATCCGGTAGGGAATCTCGCCAGGCGAGAATCTCGCGGGCTTGACCGAGGTCCCACTTGGGGCCCTCCGCGACGAGCACGAGGTGGCGGATCCCTTCGGCGAGATAGATGTTCGGGTCGTCGTCGCGGCCGAGGATCTGCGGCCAATAGTTGGTCGTCAGTTCGATCTCGTTGAAGTCGCGTCCGACTTCGTCACAAAGACGACGCAGCACCTGGATCTTGGCGCGGATCGTTTCGATCGGCCCGAACACATGCCACATGTCGGCGTGTTCGGCAACGACACGCATGCCGATCTTCTCGCCCATCGACGCAATGAGCAGCGGCAGTTTTCCCATCGGTGGCGGATTGAGTTTCTTTAGCCTGTCCTTGATGATCGGCACGCCGCGTGCGAGCTCGCGTGCGCGGCTGGCCTGCGTCCCGTACTCGTAGCCATACTCCTCGAAATCGGCCCGGAGAAATCCCGTTCCCAATCCGAGAATGAACCGACCATCGGACACGTGGTCGACGGTTCGTGCCATGTCGGCGAGCAGGTTGGGATTGCGGAAACCGATGGGGTGGCAGATGCAACCGATCCGGGCTCGCGAGGTTGTCGCCGCCATTGCGGCCTCAATCGTGGAACCCTCGAAGTTCATTCCTCCGACTTGGGTCTTGCCGTACTCAGCCCCATCCGCCGCAGTTCGCGTAGCCTGATCCTGATCGACGATCATCGCGGTGAAGTGGTCCGCCGTGTACAGTGCGTCGACGCCCAACTCCTCCGCCGCCGTCCAGCACTCGCGCATGTCACGCATCTCGCCGTATTGCGGCGAGACCGTGAGCCCAATCGTGACCGTCATGTTCTTCCTCTGCCAGTCGCCGTTGCAACGCCGGGACCAGATATGCCGGGCCCTCGTCCTAGGTAATCCTCAATCTATGCCGTGGAAGATCCCTTCCGACAGCCGGTTTGCGCACCGTTTGAGCCAGTCTTAGGCCAGGAGCCAGAGATTGGACTAGCAGGTAGTGAAAACCGGTGTTGCGACGAAATTGTGCAGTGACGGTAGGAGTCGATCGAGCAAGTCCTGCCGCCCCCGGTAGATTCCGGAAACCGGTGTGGTTCCGATGATGGTGTAGACCCCGTCCTCGTTGAGGACGCTCAAGCCCTCAACGATCCTGCCCGCTAGGAAGTGATCGACAAACCGCTGGACAACGATCCTGGTATCCGTCACGATGCAATCCCCTCATGGTGCAGTCACTCACCTCAAGCGTCGAGGAAGCGCCGCTTGAACGGCGCGAAGATCTTCGGCAGCAGGATGCCCGGCTCGGCCTTCATGACTTCCGGGATAACGGCAATCGCGGATCCGACCATGGTCTCGTGGTGATACGTGCGGTCCTCCTCGGGATCGACCCGCATGTTCATCACCAGGTTCGGCTTACCGGTGACCCTGACCTGCCAGCCGGACTGCAGAGGGTGGCCGGCAATGTCGTTAGCCACCGCCCAGCTGACGCGGACGGTGATCCGGATCTGGTTGGGATCCTTGGGTATTCCCAGCCAGGTCTGGGTGATGACTGCGACGGTACCTTTCTTGACGACCCCGGCAGGCAGTACGATGTCGCGGTCGGCCGGGACGAGGTCGACGGTGAATGTTACGTCGTCCAGTTCGACATCGAGGGTGTTGGCCATGTTGTGCACCGACTGGGCGAACATGTGGTCGAACATCGCACTGATGACAGAGTCCTCGGCGCCCCAATCCTTAACGGACTTACCGAAGCCGACAGACTCGAAAACCAGGGCGTAATTGTCTTCGGCGCACAGATATGTCTCCTGCGCGGTCACCGCCTCCACATCAGCGCACAGTCCGGTGATCGTGGTGCCCAGGCGCTCGGCGATGAAATTCGGATTCAGTCCCGCCGCGGCGAACGTCGATCCACCATCCCGGCAAGCGGACTCGAATTGCTCGGCGTAGCCCGGGATAGCCGACGGCATGGAATATGCGCCGGACACCGAGATGACATTCTTGCCCGAACGCAACAGGTCGGTGATGTCTCGATCACTCTCACTCATGTCAGGTCGGGCCTGGGGACAGCTGATCACGACGTCCGCGTCCATGCCGATCAGCGCTTCACGGTCGGTCGTCGCCCGCACTCCCAGCGGATCGATGCCGGCCAGGACGCCCGCGTCAACGCCGTTCTTCGCATCGCTCCACACGCGGGCGCCCACCAACTCAAGGTCGGGGTGTCTGGCCATCGCTCGCACCAGCGCCTGCCCGTTGAGACCGACACCCCATTGAATCACTTTGTACGCCACAACATCTCCCCTCACCAAGGCTTTGGATTGCTCAGGTTGGCGACGGCGTTGACGGAGGTGAGTCCGTCCGGTGTCTCGATTTCGATGTCCAACACCGTACACAGGCGGCCGAATCCCCAGTAGAAGCCCGTCAGGTGCAGAATCTCGACAATCTCACCAGCACAGAAATGCGCCTGGATCGCGGCCATTGTCGGTTCGGGAACAGAGGGCGCGCGCAAGACGCTCCGGACGAATTCGATCAGCGCGCGATCTTGCGCGTCCACCTCGTCGGCGTCGAGCTTGCCGGTCCAAATGGCCTCTCGCAGTGTGGCGTCCACGCCGGCGTCTTGCGATATCGGGATGTGTTGCTGGTACTCGTATTCGCAGTGGAAATGTGCGGCGACGGAGAGAATGAGGATTTCACGGTTTCGGGCTGTCAACTCCAGCGTCGTGAATTGGGCTCGTGCCAGACGCAGAAACTGCCGGGCCAGAACCGGTGACTGAGCCAGCATGTCGACGGGTGCCATCGCTGGCATCCGGTCGAGTATCACGCAGAGGTCTGCAGGAGCATCGCCGCGGTTCGGGAACGCGATCTTCGCCATGGTGCCTCTCGTCAATGTCGGTGTCGGGGTTGGCGACCGGTTCGCGTCAAGGACCTCGCGGGCGGTCGCCGTCGCAGACGGTCTGCGACTAGTGCAGTCCCGCCATGAGTTCGGCCAGGTCGTCGGGCTTGATCATCGACGGTGGCATCGGCGGGCCCCAATGGTTGGGCTCTTTGTCGGTGCCCCAGATGCCGGGATCCCAGAGCTGATCGTCGAGTATCTCGTCCATGTCGGAGTAGTACTGCGACATGTTGCCGCGCGCCGCTGCGCTGTCCGGCGTCGATGTCTGCGAGCACCCCGATCGCGGTGTTGATGTCGGCCTCACCGGCCAGCTTGATGAACCGGTCCCGGTCGGTGGCGCTGCCGGCCTCCAGCATCGCCGAGCGCTTATTGGCGTTTTGCAATGCGAACGCCACTCCGGTCCCCGCCACCATCGGGCGTGCGACGCGGTCCGCCACACCTCCTGGCAGTTCGATCTCGAGGACGTCGGCGCCCAGGTCGCCGAACAGCCTGCTCACCGCATCGCTGTCAGCGCCGCCGACGTCCCATACCCGCAGCGACGCCAAGGGTCGACACGCCTCTGCGCTCAATTCAGGCGACGGGCTTGACACGGATCGGAATTGCCGACTGCCGCGGCATGTAGTTGATGCTCTGCCGATCCTGGACGATCGAAATCAGGCGGCCGGTAAAGGCGCCCGCCTCGCTCGGGTCGTCTCCCGAGAGGGCTCCCCACGCGTGACTCATCGAGACCATGCCGGGTGGCATCGTGTCGTCGGCGCGGGCGTGCGCCTCGATCGAACCGGCCTCGGATTCGACGATGACTGCACTTCCGTCGTGCAGCCGCAGGGCTTCCATGTCGTGCGGGCTCATGTAGGCCGGATTCCACGGTGTTCGGTTCGTGGTCTTGGCGGCCCGGCGGAAGGCACTGTTGAGCACCCCAGACATTCTCCGTGAGAGGAGCCGCATCGGGAATTCATCGTTGGTGTGGTCCCGGCGGCGGAACTGGGCGAGTTCTGCAGCAACATCATCGGGACAAAGGTCCAGCCGACTGCCATCGTCCGGCACGGCCGCGAGTACGCTCTGGCGATCGCGAGCGATTCCGCGTGGGCTGGCCAGCAGCTCATCGTAGGACAGATCCCCCAGCCCACTCATCCACCGCACAATGTCTTTGGTGGATGTCTCCTCGGTCGGATCAAGCTGCAGGATGTCCCCCGGAATCTTGTCGTGGGGAACGCCGAACAAAGCCTGCTTTAGCCCCATCGGTGTCCCCATGCGGCGGGCAAGCCCCCAGAAGAACTGCCAGTCGTCGATGATGCCGGGGGGGCGTTCGACCAGAGGCGTGGCCACCCGCGCGAAGGTGTGAGCGAAGTAGATCTCCACCGCACCGGTCACATCGTGTCGTTCGTACGGCAGGCTGGTGGCGATCTCGTAGTGCGCCCGTGCGCCGGTGTCGGTGGGTCGTGGATCGACGGTGACCAACAGGTCCAGGGCGTCCAACGCAGGAAGCGTCCGTTGCGGGTCTGGCAAGGCGCGGGCCAGGTCACCGCCAGCCACGATCAGCGCACGAATCCGCTGCTCGCCGGAGCCGGAGATCTCGGCGGGCAGCAGCGACGTCGGGTACTCGCCGCCGATCGGGCCGATGTCTGCGGTCTTGCACTTCGGGCCACGCTCCCAGGAGCGTGTCGGTGGGATCACCGTCTCAACTGTCGGGAGGTTGCCGTACAGCCCGCCGGTGTTCCATACCTTTTCGCCTGCCCGGCGATAGCCGCCGCAGACCGCGTTGAAGGCCTCGATCAGATGCTCGGCAAGATTGGAGTCCGACGCCATGTCCGGACCGGTCCCGCTGTACACCGACTTGCGTGCCGCTGTCGCAAAGACCGTCGCGATCTCGAAAAGAATGTCGACCGCTACGCCCGTTCGGGCGGCCACGTATTCCGGATCGAACTCGGCAACCGCAGCCCGCAGAGCGTCGAACGGTCCGACAAAGCGATCACAGAACTCACGGTCCGACATGTCGCGATCGAGCACGATGCGGATCAGTCCGGCGAACAAGGCGGCATCCTCCCCCGGGCGGCTGCGCACATGGATGTCGGCCAGCTTCGCGGTCTCCGTTTCGCGCGGATCCACAACGATCAGCTTCATCCCGGCTTGCTGGGCCTCCCGTATCCACTTGCGCGGATTGGCCACCGGCATTGCCGTCGTTCCATGCGATAGGGCGGGGTTGACCCCGACGAGCATGATGACGTCGGCGTCGAGCGTCGAGTGCTTGCCACCGAGGTACTGGCCCATTCGGCCCGCGGTGACCCATTTGGCGGACTGATCGAGTGTCATGGAGGAGAAGATGTAGGGCGATCCAAGTCCAGCCATCCACGCCTTCATCGCCGAGTGCGCCAGCGTGTTCATATTGACGCCGGTCCCGTAGTAGAGAGCTACCGACTCCGGTCCCGACTCGTCGACAATGCCGCGCAGGCGTACCGCGATCTCGTCGAGCGCAGTCTCGATGTCGATATCTGCAACGGTCCCATCGGAGGACCGCCTTCGCGTTGACACGAGCCGATCTTCGCCGTTGTGAAGCTCAGCACTGGCTCGGCCTTTAGCGCACAGATAGCCCCCGCTGACCGGGTGCTCACGATCACCGTGCACGGCGAGGATCTGCCCGTCTTCCATCTCAATCTGCAAGCCACAGACAACGGGGCAGATCCGGCAGTACGTCAGCTGCTTCGTTTTCGACATGATTCCCTTCCGGCAGACAACGCGGCACACGCCTGCCCTGCCACGGGTTGGGCGAATCCCTCGGCACACTCAGCGATTCGACGTGTGCTCACATTGCGGTGAATCGTCCCGGCCCGCGATCGCTGTGGGCATAGCTCGTGCCACGACTACACGGTAGGGAGGTGGGTTGGTGGGGCAATATCCAATTGTCGCGGAATGTAGGCCAGATATCGCCGCGATAGCCGATGCGAAAGATGAATTGACTGGTTTTTCGCGGTTTCAGTCAACTTTTCTGTCGCAAAACGGACAATCGCTGGTCGGCACGCTGGGCGGGGCCACTCAGGTACGCCGCTCTGATCACATGTACGGGCGGGACCTCGCCGGCGCCCGCGCCGCGGAGAAGGATTCCCGCTATTCGTCCGAGGTTGCCTGCGTCACGTCCTTCACCCATGTCAGCCCCTTCACGGCTTGCGGCCAGCCAAGCGTCGTCGTCGCTAGCAACGCCACGTGCTCAAGTTCAGCCGCCGTCAGGCCTTCGGCCAGTCCTCGACGAGCGTGCGAATGGACAGCGCCATGGGAATTGGCTCCGATTGCAAGTGCGAGATGGACCAATCTCTTGGCCCGGCCGTCAAGGGGCCCCGCCTGACCGACGGCAGTGCCGAGCTGCTGAACGGCTGCCCACACATCGGGGTGCTCATCCGCGACGTGCTGTGGAATTGGCGGCAAAGCGACTGCGGGATTTTCGGAGAGATCAGCAGGCGATGATCGTTCCATCGGAGGCTCCCTTGCGAGAGGTTTCGTCGTGACGTGTCAGACCCTTGTGGGTGCATCCGTCAATCTATAGCCATTCGGTGAGGCTGACGACGTATTCGGGCGCGCGACCTGAAAGTGGCAGCGCCATCTTGGACGGTCTTCAGCGAAAGCGGCGGATGGAGGTCTGCTGCGGCGAATACTGCATGGCGTGGAGGGCACTGTCACGCTGGTTGAAAAGTGGAGCGGCACAGTTGGGTTCGGAGCCGCCGCTATGAAACACCGTTCGGTTGTTCACCTTTCAGGCAACGACGGTCGCGGTGACTTCCCGCCAGACCGTGAAGCGGTCAGCTATCTCGGTACGCCATTCGGGTGCGGTCAGTCGGTGCCGGCCCGGCCGAAAATGCTGTGAAATGCCACTGAACGCGGACAAGAACCGCTGCGCGTGCCCGGGCGATGTGAACCGTTTCATCGCCCGTTCCCGCTGCCTGGTGGGTTGATGCGAGTTCTCGGCGCGGTTGAGTTCTCAACCGATGTCAAGTGTTGCGACGAAAGCGGTGGGCGGTTCATGCTGGTTGCGGAACGGGCGATGCCTTGGAGCGCGTGGCGACTCCTGTCTTGGCACGCTCGTTCCGCTCGTTGCGTCGTGGGTGTCTGTGGGGGTGACCTTGCGCCGGGCGGCACGGACCTCGGGTGGCACGGTGTAGCGTTCGGCGACGATGGCGCGTCCTTGGGCTTCGGTGATGACGCGGCCGTCGGTGTCGCACAATAGGTAGTGGGTGCCGGCGCGCGGACAGGCGGCGATTCGGGTGAGCAGGACCGCAGCCAGCGTGCAGACCGCGGAATCGTGGTGCTTACCGGCGAGCATGAGCCGCTGGTAGCGGACGGCCAGGGTGGGGTCGACCTTGCGGGGGTGGCCGGCGGCGATGAACAGGGCCTCGCGCAGGCAGCAATCGCCGGCCTTGGTCGGTCCGCGGTGGCCGTCGGCTTGGCCGGAGGAGTCGGCGGCCGGGACCAGCCCGGCGAAGGAGCGGACCGCGGCCAGGTTGGCGAATCGTGTTGGGTCGCCGAGTCGTCCGAGGATCTGGGGTGCGCAGACGCGGCCGGCGCCGGGTACCGAGCGCACGATCCCGGCCGGGTCGGCCTTGTCGTAGAGCGCGCCGATGCGCTTGTCGAACCCATTGATCTCGTCGGTCAGGGTCAGCGCGAGCCGGGCTTCGGCGGCGATATCGGCGCCCAGCGCGTCGAAGTCGAGCTCGCCGCCGTCTGCTCCCCACAGCCGCAGCGTGGTCGCGGCGGCTTTGATGACCGCGTCGGCGCGTCCGTCTGCCCATGCCTGGCGGCTGGAGCGGCGGAAAAACGCCGCCAGGCGGGCCTTGCCGAGGCGTTTGACCTGGACCGGGTTGGCGTACCGGGCCAAAAACCGCAGCGCGGTCAACGTCATATCCGAACCCAGCGCGACGATCCACGCCGGCCCGAGGATCTCCAGCAGCCCATCAAGGCGGGCCATGCACGCGGTGCGCCGATGCACCAGCCCAGAGCGGATCTTGACCGCCCGCTTCAGCTCGTCGCCGGGGCCCAGCGAGTCCTCGCGGTGCAGCCCCTCGGGGTGCAAAAGGGGAAGCCGGGCAAGCACTTTGGAGTCGAGCCGATCAGTCTTGGTGTGCTTGTTGTAGTAATCACGCAGATCAGCGGACTGCTCGGGTGGCACCATCACCACCGTCGCGCCGTGGCGGCGGAACCAGGCCGCCAGCGCGACCCAGGCGTTGCGGGTCGGCTCCATCACCACCTCGATCCGCTCGGCGTCTTTAGGCAGCCGCGCCCACAGCGTGTCCAGCTCGTCTGGGTCGGTGCGAAACCGGTGACCCACGAACAAGAACCTTCCCTGCTCGTTTGCCAGCGATGCTTGATGCGCAGCACGGCAAGCTAGGTGGACTCCCAAGCGAATTTTCAATCTCGTGCCTTCCCCTATCGTTGGATTTGGTTGTCGGCCGAGGGCAAGACCACACCAACGAGAAGTGCGAGCACCAGACATTCGCTATCAGGGATCCGATCGCCGCCACCGACGCTCGGTCACCGGGTTCTCAACAGGGCGCACGACCCAAGGTGCGGTACCCGGCCACCCACACGCTCAACACGCCAGAAGTCAGCACGCGCGCTGCTCCGATTGAGTTACCGAGGTTGATGGCCGGGCCCCAACGAACTCAGTATGAATGTTGAGGTATCTCGATTGCCGGTGCTCGACCGACGGCATTACCTCCCTATGCGCCACTGCGTAACTGCGGACCCGAAGTGGGCTTCCCCTCGTACCGTAGAGACATCGCCATGAAGGAAGTGACAGGCGATGGAACGGCGAAATTTCGATCGGGAGTTCAGGGAAGGCGCGGTCCGGATCGTCCGGGAGACGGGTAAGCGGAGTGTGGCGCCGTTTCGTCGACGACTCCATCGGTACTGCGGTACACCCACACTCCGCCGGTGTGCACGTACGGCCGCGAGCCGAGTCCGGCTTGTATGGCCGCGGCCGCGGCCCGATCGACGGCCTGGGTGTCGGGTCCGTAGTCTTGAGCCAGGTGGATTGCCGCATCCGCTTGTCCGGCTGCGCCGCGCAGCACCTCGACGTCTGTCAGGCTGCCGTGTACCGGGATGGCGCCGATGCTTTGAATGCGCCGGGTGGCGCGGGCGCTGCGGGTAAGCGCAGCAACCTGGTGTCCGTGCGCCTTCAGGGCACCGACGGTGGCCTGGCCAATGTAACCCGAGCCTCCCGTGACCAATACCTTCATCTCTGCTCTCTTCCGTTCTGATCCAAGCCTGCCGCCGATGCATCGCCGCGTCCAAGACCTGTCGTGTCGCGCGCGATACCGTGGAGGTATCGGTTGATGTAGGAGACCGCGTGGATCTTGACCTGCGCAAACTGCGCTACTTCGTGGCCGTGGCGGAGGAGTTGAACTTCCGGCGCGCTGCTGAACGGTTGCACCTGGCCCAACCCGTGCTGTCCCGCCAAATTCGGGCGTTGGAGAAGGACCTGCGCGCGCGGTTGTTCGTCCGCGACAGCGGCGGCACGCAACTGACCGAGGCCGGCACTCAGCTGCTCACGGATGCCGTGCGGTTGCTGGCCAGTGCCGAGGCCGCGCAGCGTCGGGTCGCTCGGGCCGCCGGCGAAACGGCCACGTTCACCGTGGGATTCATGCCCGGCTTGACGGTGACCGAGCCGGTACGCGCTCTGGGCGTCGCCCATCCCGAACTCACTGTCGAGGTATTGCGCACCGACTGGACTAATCAGACCACCGTGCTGCACGACGGCCGCGCTTATGTCGGGTATGTCCGGATGCCGGTCGATCTGACAGGACTGCAGTCGGTGTTGTTATTCAGCGAGCCCCGGGTCGCGATGTTGTCCAGCGCTCACCGGCTGGCCGGAAAGAAGATGGTCAACATTGAGGATCTCGCCGACGAGCATCTGTTGCAGCACCCGGAGGCAGTGCCCGAATGGCAAGCTATCGCAACGGAATTGCGTGATGGACGACGTCCGGCGTTCGTCGACGCCCGCAGTGTTGAAGAGAAGCTGGAGCGCGTCGCTGCAGGCCGCGGTTTCAGTGTGCTGCCCGAGTCGACGGCCATGTACTACCAGCGTGCGGATGTGGTGTGGACACCGATTGCTAACGTCGCGCCAAACGAGGTGCGCCTGGCGTGGATATCCGGGCGCCACGACCCGCTCGTCTGCGAATTCGTCGAGCTTGCCCTGGCCGGGTGCGGCGGATCCTGACCAACAGCGAGACGTCCGCATGTACCGGCGCTTTCCCGGCCCGATTGTTGGTTTTGCGACAGATACATTAACCAAAACCTGGAGATTGTCGCTCAATATATATGTGCCCGTTCGGATTACGGTCGTTTGACGCTACCAAGGGCCATTGGCGGAGGGCCTTCGAACGCTGACCGGCTGGCGTCTCAACCGGCACTACAAAGCTAGATACAAAACTAGCAAACCGAGGCGAGATCTGCCCGGCTTGACAGAGGGCCCGGCTTGGCGACTCAGGTCACGCTCAGTTCGATGTGGGCGTAGGAGTTGTTGCCGTATCCGCGGGGATTCCAGAGGGATGCGGGGGATTCGGGTTGAGTGACCCCGGTGTCCTTCCAGGCGCGAGCGGTGATGCTCAGCGGTCCAGGTGCCACATCGACGGTCAGCGACCATGTCCACCATGCCCATCGGCTGGGGGCGGGGCTCAGCTCGGCCTGGTACCAGGTGTGGGCGTCGTCGAGGGACACGTCGACCCGCCCGATGCTGTGGCCGTCGCCGGCGAGCGCCCAGCCACGGATGGTCAGCGCACCAGCGGCAACATGATCGCCGTCGGTGGGCACGAGGACATCGCAGTTAAGTGGCAGGCTCGACATTGAGATGCCTTCGCCCTCGGGCACGGTGTCGGCGTCGGCCTCGGGTGGCAGCATCCGATAGTCGAGGGCCTGGAAGTAGTTCTCCGACGGGGCGGGTTGCACGTTGATGGCGGTGACCCATTTGACGCTGCGAGCCCCGATGAAGCCCGGCACCACTGCCCGCACCGGGCCGCCGTGTGCGCGCGGCAGCGGCTGGCCATTCATTTGCCAGGCGAGCAGCACCTCCTTGGACATCGCCTTGTCCAACGGGATTGAGCTGCCGTAGGACTGCACCGGCCGAGCCTCTTGGGCCACGTCGGGGGCGAGGAACTCCACATGTAGGTCGTCCTCGCGATATACGCCGGCCGCGGCCAACACGTCGGCCAGCCGCACGCCGCGCCACTCGGCGGTCGAGATCGCGCCGTGCTCCCAGGGGTCCTTGCCCGGGATTGGATGCACCCGCAGGAGCTCGGCACGCCGGTTGCCGGCGCAGGCCAGTGTCGCCACCAAGGAGTGTTGGGGGAACTTTGTGGTCAGGTCGTCGTAGGTCAAGTTCAGCGGTTTGTCCACCTGCCCACCCACCGTCAGGCGCCAGTCCCCGGGTGCGATGTCGGGAAATGGTCCGTGATTGCGGGCATAGAACGTATCGACTGGGGTGATCACATGGGCTGCCAACACCGACGCCGGCGGCTCGGCATTGAACGGCAACTTCCCACGGACGATCATGTCGTCCCGTTTACCCCACATCGTGGAACTGTCCGCCTTGGCACTCCCGGTCATCTTCTCCTCCTCGGTTGGGCAGCCCACGACGACGAAAAGCGCCGGCTAATTGAACATTGAGTTGGTTGTGTCGCCGCGGTCATCGAATTCATCCCGACTCGTGCCCGTCTCTGTTCAGCCGTGGTGGATCGATTACCAGTCGGTGGTCGGCGATCACGGTTTCCAGCGCCCTCCTACCACCAGATTCGACGCCGCCCGAGCACCTCGCACATCCAGGTGTGACCGACGTCACACAATGACGATTGCAGCGCATTCGGCCGATGTCAACGCAGGTCGCACGGCTAAAGCTCGACCGCTCAAGGTCCGCGCCAGAGGCTATTTTTCAAGATACTCAGCATCCAGGTCCGCTAGGCCGCGGAGGACGATTCAGCCGCCGCGAAGCACCTTGGCTCCCGAGGTGGTGAGAAACGAGATGAAGCGCCGCGCGGCTGGAGCCTGGCGGCGGTCCGTGTGCCATACCGCCCGCACGTGCCGACGCGCCTCGGGGTCTCGCAGGGTGATCTCGACGAGCGCCGGGTCGTGATGTGGCGCGCGCGGCAGCACGGCGACGCCCAGGCTGGCCCTCACAAGTCCGCGCAGTGTTTCGTGCTCTTCGCCTTCGAAGGCCAATTGTGGGACGAATCCCGCGTCTTCGCATAAGGAATCAAACACTTGACGTAGGTCGTTGTGGGGAGTCAGCCCGACGAAGGTGTCGGTGGCCGCTTGGCGCAAGTCAACCGATGCCCGGTTGGCAAGGCGGTGGTCGGAGGCGACGGTGAGGCACAGCCGTTCCTCGGCCAGGACCAGGGTTTCCAGGTTATCGTCGGCGGGGGGCATCGTCGTGACGATCGCGACATCCAGGATGCCCGCCCGCAGCTGGTCGAGCACTGCATGCCCGCCGCCTTGCTTGAGGGTGAACGAGATATCGGGGTATGCGGCCAGAAACGCGTCTAGCAGCCGGGGTATGTCGCGGGGGCCGCGGCTGTGCCCGAAGCCGACCGCGACACGGCCCCGGTCGGGATCGATGACCTGCTGGAGGTCTTGCCCGGCGGTGCTCAGGTTGACCAACGCCTGTTGTGCCGCAGGCAGGAACGCGCGCCCGGCCGCGGTCGCGGCGATCCCGCGCCCGGATGGCGCCACGAGCGGAGCGCCGATCGCGTCGGCGAGGCGATGCATGACAGCGCTGACGGTCGGCTGCGGCACACCCAGCCGTTCCGCGGCGCGCCGCACGTGCTGCTCCTCCAAGACCGCCACGGCGATGACCAGCTCCGGACTGATCATTCGTAACCATTCAATATCTGGATCAAACACATCAGAAATTCTATTGGACTGATCAATGCTGGGTGCGGGATCGTCAAATCAGCCAATCAAATGCGGTCAGACTCAAGGAGGAAAACCACCATGACCACCGCTACGAAAGACTCGTTCAAGGCTATGTTGCGAGACGGGCAGTTCATCACCGCCCCAGGCGTTTTCGATCTCGTTTCAGCCAAAATCGCCGATCGCACCACCGCGCAGGCGATCTACATGACCGGATACGGGGTCGTGGCCTCGTACCTGGGTCAACCCGACGCGGGCGTGGCCACGTACACCGACATGCTCAACCGCGCCGGAGCAATCGCGGATGCCATCCACAAGCCGCTGATCGCCGACGGCGACACCGGCTACGGCGGGCTGCTCAACGTCGCCCACACCGTGCGCGGCTATGAGAAAGCCGGCGTCGCGGTGATCCAGCTCGAAGACCAGCACTTCCCCAAGAAGTGCGGCCACACACCCAACCGCCACGTGGTCCCCACCCAGGAAATGGTCAACAAAATCAAGGTCGCCTCAGACGCGCGGTCGTCGGCGGATTTCCTGATTCTGGCGCGCACCGACGCGCTGACGTCGCTGGGTCTCGACGAGGCATTGCGACGCGGGGAAGCCTACGCCAAGGCCGGCGCAGACATCCTGTTCATCGAGGCGCCGGAATCTAAAGAGCAGATGCGCAAGATCGGCGCCGCGTTCGACGTGCCCGTCTTGTCCAACCAGGTGCACGGCGGCGTCACCCCGATCCTGCCGCCCTCGGAGCTGCAGCAGATGGGATTCGCCGCCGCGCTCTATCCCCTCGCCGGGCTGTTCGCCGCGAGTCACGCCCTGGCCAGCGTGTATCAGGCCCTGGCACAAGGCAAGCCGGTCTCAGAGCCCCTGTATGCCTTCGGTGACTTCGTGGACATGATCGGCTTCCCGAAGGTGTGGGAATTCGAACAGAAGTACGCCGATCTGCTAGCCGAAGACCAGATCTAACCAACACATGGGAAGGGATGTGTCGACGAGCAGTTCGTCACATCCCCTCCACCAAAACGCAATTCATCACAGAGGACATCACCGATGGCGTTCAACCTAACCCAAACGTTCATCAACTCGCACCTGGTGAGTGGAAACATGAAGCCCGGCAACGAGATCGCGCTGCGCATCGACCAGGCACTT
>Ga0153922_1000426_pt1 | contig 17353 bp, 19 predicted proteins | sample TSNJ006MetaG_FD_104723 | JGI IMG/M metagenome (GOLD analysis project Ga0153922, IMG submission 104723) | Attine ant fungus gardens microbial communities from New Jersey, USA - TSNJ006 MetaG | ecosystem: Host-associated > Fungi > Mycelium > Unclassified | place: USA: New Jersey, Brendon T. Byrne... | reverse complement strand
GTGGTGATGCTATCACTGCCGAGTGGAGTACTAGCAGTGAACCTATACTTCCGAATTCCGCCGCTCCTTCATCAAGTCTGCAACAAGCCGCTGATGATGACAGCGATGACGATAAGCCCATCAGTCAGACGCTAAGTAGAATTCAGAGTGAAGACCCCGACCGAGCGGTATGTCATCCAATTTCCGAAGGCTATTCGTATTGGTGTTGAGTAAGGGTATTAGAAACCGCTCAGTACGCGAGCTGGTGCTAATGCGGACATCCAGCCTGTATTCGTGATTTCTGTTGACGGCCCTCAGAAAGTCGGAGATCCGATTCGCTCATTCACAATGTACACTGTACATACACGTGTACGTCAGACGTATCTTCATTTCCGATGGTTGAACTTACGGCAGACGCTCATAGACAACATCTCCCATATACCAAAAATCTTCTTTCTCCGTTCTCCGTCGATACTCAGACTTCCTTTGGCTATATGATGCCCTCCAAATGAATAATCCAGGGGTGGTGGTTCCTCCTGTTCCAGAGAAAAATACCTTTGGTCGGTTTGACGACGCCTTCGTCCGACAACGAAGATTGGGACTCGAAAGATGCATTCAAAAAATATCCAACCATCCGGTCCTGGGAAAGGATGCGGATCTGAAGTTATTCTTGGAAAGTGATAACTTCTCGCTGGACGTGAGTCTGGTCTCCTATAATTGGGTGCAAGGGTGTTGATCACCTTTGGATGATAGATCAAGCATAGGAGACCGGAAAATGCTCATGAGAGAAGTGGATTGATTGCTAGTATCGGTCATACGCTTACTGGCCCACGGTTCCACGAGACGGACGAATGGTTCGGCAGACAGAAAAATTACTTGGACAACCTTGAATCTCAGCTGAAGGGATCTGTCAAAGCAATTGAGCTTGCAGCTAAGCAACGAGCCGGTTAGCATCTTCTTAGCCGGCTATTGTTCTTGTGGCTAATTGCTGTACATGCAGAACTAGCAACAGCAACGGGTGAATTTGCACAAACTATAAGCGACCTAGCTGCCTCCGATGTTGGCGCCCAGCTCTCTCAGTCCCTATCTGGGCTCGCTGATGTTGAACGAAAATCGCAAGAGTTACATACGATCCAGTCAGATCAGGATCTGATCACGATTTTAGCCGTGTTTGATGAGTATTCGCGGTTGATCAATTCAGTTCGCGTGAGTCGCTTATTTTCTCTGATGATATTTCTGCTGATCGACATAGCTCGCTTTCACATCGAGGATACGGACATTTTATCAGTGGAAAAATTCAGAGAGTGATTTGACGAGGATCAAAAAGAATCATGAGAAAAATAGGACTCAAGGGCAGATCCCGACTGATAGGCTAAGTTACTCGCTGCAGCAGATCGGAGAGGTGAGCCACACCCTTCTTTTTTTTTTTCAAGAACACGTTGAAGCTAAGCATCAATCAAAAGGCGGAGAAGAGGGTGACAGATTCGAAACTGGAGTACGAGCAGGTATCCAAGCTCGTCAAGCAGGAGGTTGCGCGTTTCGAACAGGAGAGGATTAACGATTTCAAAAATGCTTTACATACTTTTCTGGAAGGGATGATTTCACGACAGAAAGATGTAAGTCATGCGGATGATCAGTGACGTCTTCGTCTGATTGGGATGAAAAATTAGTTGATTGTTACTTGGGAAAATTATCAGCAAATGCTTTTGAAAAAGGTTGATAAAGGTCCTGGCCCTATACCCGATCTTCATTCGTAGATATATGTATATGTACTAGTCGCTGTCTCGTTAATTATAGAAAATGGACGTATTTTGTAGTTGTCGGAGAGAGAGCTACTGGTCCAATGGGTGTTGCTAGTTGGGCGAGGGATCAGAAGATGGTGATAGGGTTTGTGGTGACTCAAATCTTGTTGTGTAGTGTGGATGAGTAGAACCTGTTTGTCATGCAGGTCGTAAACCCGCTTTCTTCTGATATGAAGTCTAGTTGAGCTTGTGATCGGTCAGCTAAGGTGACTGCATCATAGTCTGGTCAATGGAAAAGTGGAGCTGAATAGGTGCGGCTTCAGGCACTTTGAAATTTCCCAAACTTCAGCAAGTCAATCTCAATCCCCATTTTCAACATTCGATGACAGCGTGAGTATCCTACTCCCCTTTATAACCTTCAAAGCCAACTCAATTGGCGGCTCAATCACCACCTTGGCTCCAGAGACAACAAAGGTTTATTGATATTTGCTCTACATACAATATAGTAGCTATTGGAAATCATCATAAAAAAAATACCTACCGAAACACGATTTGCAGGAATCATTCCCAGTGCCTCCTTTGATCCTCTCCACCCACCTCAAGGAAATCCGACGGTCTCTCCCGTTTCAGATTCTTCCTCCTGTTATTTACTGGCAATCTCTGATACGCCGAATCTGGACCAGGCTGTTGTGGCGTCTGGTATGGAGTTCCAGTTCCTCCTACACCACCGGTCATATCGCCCAGCGCAGCACCCATATTCATGCTGTAATTATAATTTGCGGCAGCAGTAGCCTGCTGCTGGAATGACGTAGCAGCTGCCAGGGCAACAGTGAACGCTTGGGCATTGTTTAGTTGGTATTGGACTTGTGAGTATTGCATTTCCGTTTGCATCCGTACTTGATTGGGCAAGGAAGGATTTTGGAGCATAGCAGAGAGTTGACTGATCTGCGCTTGGAGTTGAGGGATGCTTTCCACAATCTGATTCATATCGGCAAGTGTGGGATCAGGTTGAGTATCTGAATAAATATCTTCTCCAGCAAGTTCAGGTGTGCCAGAGGACTGCTTAACAAAAATGGTCTGTAGGTATCGTGCCTCAAAAGGCTAGAAAGGACTTACAAGAGCTAAGACGTTTCCCGGTTGATCCTCGATACCCTCTTTCTTACTTTCTTCAATGGCTTTGTCGATGTAATCTGTCACTTGCATCCGCATCAGCTTGTCTACGATCAGCTTATCCAACGAAGGAATCTTTTTTGAGCAATTTGGGCAGACGAAATCTCGTTCCAAGAGGTAGGTTTGAATACATTCCTCGCAGTAGTCTTTGCTGCAGCATGGCGTCTTGACAGCATCACGGAAGAGTTTATTGTCAATGGGACAGGCTAGGGATGGATCAACGGGTGGCTTGTCACGAATTTCGGCGGCAGTGAGCCATTTGGCACGTGAGGAAACTTGCTTTTGCCAAGCAGCTCTAAATCAAAGATAACATTAGGGCTTATTCTTGTTGCGAGGGCAGCTACATACAGGTCAGGTTGTGCAACGACATAACCTCCTTCAGGAGTAACCATGATACCCTGACCAATATCACCGCTGGGATTCTCAACGGCCTTTAGCATGCTGCGAGGGATACCCGTCGTTCTTTTTATTCGTGGTTTGTGATCATATTCTCGATCATTGTTCGTCGGACAATCCTGTATCCAGTGACCTTCATTTTAAATTTGTTAGTTGCATCTTTTCTTGAAAATTTAGTCCTTGCAAACCTTTCTTTCCACAGCGATAACAGACATAACTTGTAGGAAGCGGTCGATCAGGCTGGGGAGCGAAGCTGGGCTTGCCTCCGCGTTGAATCGCAGTCCCTCCTCGTGGGTTTGAATAGATTTTCTGCTGACTGCGTAAAGATCGAGCACAAAAGCAAATAGGAAGATAAGTGAACGAAGAAAAAAATGCTCATTAGAATCCGTGCTACTACATAGATAAAATGCCCCGAGGAGCGACACCGACTGTGACATCTTTTCTTGGGTCTCCTCCCAGTTCGCTGTCTGGGCTTGGAACATGGCCGCCATAGCTGCTTGTTCGTCTTCCTTCGCAATGTTACTCGAAAGTACGGGTTGCTGTTTGCTCGTCAGAAACCGGGATCTATGGATAGTAGTAGACGTACAGAAGTTGCACTCTTGGTCCCCGGCGTATTTGACGACGATAAATGAGAATCTTCTTTACCGTCAAATCGTTTTGACATTGAACCCTTGTGCCAAGTCACGTTTGAAGCACTTCCGGGTCGCTGAACAGGTTCTGAAGTTGGGATAGCTGTAGATGTAACGCCAGAGGCATAGTAAGACGCTTTCCCTTTCCCCAGCCTAGCAGCAGGCATTCGTTTTACGATGACAGAAGACGAACGAGGTATGATCGTCGAATCATCGTTGTATTCTGCGAAGGACAAACACCCTGGGTAAGCAATTACCAGGAATGCGGGGATGCACAGTACATCTACCTTGTTTCGTCGCGGAGTCGTAAGCATAGAGGTCAAAATCATTTGCCTTACTCATGTTATTGGCGAGAATGATCTCTCGCTTGAGGTCAAAGACAGATATACCCGTGCCATCGAAAGTAATTCGTGACTCGGCCTTTTGTGAATTGAATCTGTAGAAGACGGAAGAAGCCATTTCTATTGAAAGAGGTCACTAAGTAACAAATAATTTCAGTTGGAATGAAAGACCGAGTCCTTGAAGGAAGACAGAATAGAATTGGAGATAATTTACTCAGCGGCAGAAGCTCAGATAAATTCGGAGATTACCGAAACTCCGCTCAGGTGCGTGTGTTGTGGGATATCAACATGGGACGATTTAAAGTCGCTCCATTAGAAGGATCAATAAGTCCGTTTTTGTACTCGAACCACCATGGAGAGTGCAGAAACAAATCATCTCCGACATTCTGCAGATCTATCAAACTATGACGCGACTCAGGAAAGAGGGGTGTCCGGCTCAAAGGTTCATGTTAGTGAAGCCGGTAAGGCTGCCGATAAGAAGCTAGACTCACATCAGATGTAAGAGACGCGTTTCTCGTGTTTTTTTTCACAAGATTCTGACATTAATTGCTAGCTATGAGTTTGGTGGTCCTTGGGGTGTTTTCGCCATTATGACTGGCTTCCCTGTCTTGATGTATTATTTGTGGATCTGTTTGTGGTTTTATGACGGTAAACTCGTTCACCCCATCTCCATGGACGACATCGTTCCATTCTTATGGAGAATGTGGGCACACGTGAGGAAGGTGAATGATGTTGTGTTCTCGTCCAACTTTGTTCATTCAGTGCCATGAATAGGATGCTAGCCCGAATCTTTATGCCTGGAAAGTGTACTCCGGCAATTTCTTTTTTCAACTTTTCATTGCATGGGTTCTGCCTGGATTTCAACAAGAGGGTCTGCCGGTCCCATCCCTCGGTTACAAAACCTTGATGTACAACTGCAATGCTCTTCAGTGTTGGTACACCACAATCGTCGTCTCTTTTGTCCTTCATTTCACTGGTATCTTCCACCTTACTGGAATTATCGACAACTATGGACATCTCATGACTGTCGCTATGATTTATGGGTTTGGCGTTTCTATCCTTACCTACCTTCATGCAGTTATCACAAAGACTACGATCCGCATGTCTGGCAATGTCATTTATGACCTCTTTATGGGTGCTGCACTCAACCCCCGCCTTGGCCCTGTTGACTTGAAAATGTGGGCTGAGGTTCGTATCCCCTGGGTCATTGTTTTCTACCTCGCTGTTTCCGGTGCTTGTAAGCAATATGATACCCTTGGATATGTTACCCCTGTGAGTAGTCTTCGTTTCTTTCCTAACAGTTGGATTTGATCAGTTTTGATAGAATATGCTCTTTATGTGTCTTGCCACTGCTCTCTATATGAATGCCTGGTACGCCATGCGGATTCTGATCATAAGAAGCGGAAGTTGAACGTATCTTAGCGCCAAGGGCGAGGAATGCATACCTCAAACCTGGGATATGTATCATGAAAAATGGGGTTTCATGGTTATTTTTTGGAATTTTGCCGGAGTCCCATTCGTAAGTGTCATATACTCTTGCCGTAGCTATTGCTAACCATTTCGCAGTCCTACGTCTACTCAGTGGTTTACATGGCTTCCCATGATCCATCGACTTATCGATTCTCTACCTTTGGTTACATTGTCATCTATACCACTTTAATAACCGCTTACTATATGTGGGGAGAGTTCCTAAATGTAACAAATTTCAACTCACGATCTCTTGTGTAGTTGGGATTCAGCCATGGCGCAAAAGAGTCACTTCAAGATGCAGACTCAAGGCATCAGCACCTTCCGTACGACTTTCCCTCAGGTCCCTTGGAACACTGTCAAAAACCCGACCTACATCCAGACTACTCATGGGTATGTCGGCCTCATATCACAATGCTTAGATGCTGACTAGCCTCGCAGAAATCGTTTGCTCACGGGTGGTTGGTGGGCTTATTCTCGCAAGCCGAATTATGTTGCCGACTGGACTATGAGTTTTACCTGGGGTGCAGTCATTGGATCTGCATCCATAATTCCGTACTTCTACTCCGTGTTTTTCATCACCGTACTGATACATCGGTGTGGGCGTGACTTTGAGAGGTGAGTAAATTGGATGATCGTCGAGGGCTTCGATTGACTTGTTGCTAGGTGTGCGATCAAATACGGGAAAGATTGGGAGCGATACTGTAACGTTGTGAAATACAAGTTCATTCCTGGCATCTATTGATACCTAAGAAATTAGTTACAACTAATATTAAAAATTTACCAACCCAACAATCTCGTGTGAAGAGAGACGCCAAACAAGCGCCACTGGTTACATGTTGATTATGATTAGCGGAGCATTTGAGCCTACCCAGCACTGTTCATCACGCTCGTCCACGACGTCCACAGCGAGGAACCGTCGCTGTTGCGTCCATCACGCGGCCTTGTTCTGAGTGACTGAGTGACTCGTCAGCGTGCTCTGGGCACCGACTCCGACGGTTCCTCCTCTTTTGTATTCTGAAACCTATTGTTCTTTTCTCCCTTCTATCATGAACTCTCTCAGTCTTTCTTCACCGCTCGGTTCCAGACTCAGTTCCCCGAACTCATTGGCTCAGTCGAGCCCCAGCAGTTATGTTACTGTCCCCCCATCGCCAGCATCAGCTTTCAACCAGCCCTCTCCCGTTACGTCTACAATTTCGATCGATCAAGAAGAAGATGGTAGGTAAATACATCCCAATCTCATTTGTAAGAGCTTAACGAGATGTGCAGAGAATTCTACCATAACAATCAGGCAGGTTACTCGGCCAGGGGAACCGGAGTACGTTTCTATCACATCAAGTTCTCGACTTTTTTGTCATCTTTCACCAGCAATTTGCAGTCATTATGTATCTCCATAGAAGAACTTTCATACTCGATATCTGATATTCAAGCACGTATCTTCGGTGAGTGTATGCTCGCCAATCACCCTGCATAGCCTGTAACTCAGCTGTTTTCCAGAGATACAAGAGTTTCGTCACAAGTCCCAGTCTTCAAGCGATAACGCAAATACGACCAGTACAATTGACCAGTCACTCGTGGCTATGGACGAAAAGCTCTCGTTCGTCGAGACAGGCATCAAGTCCATCACAGAAACTTTGAATCTACCTCTCAATTCCTCGATGACCGCTGTCCCATCCACTGCCGGTGGATTTGACGACAGAGCGGTCATTGTCCGAAAACATACCGCATTACTAACAGAGTGGGAAACTGTGCAGAAGGAGATCCAGGTTCTGAGGGAGGAGCTGAAAGAGGATAAATGGTTGACTGTTTTTCGAACAGTGACAGACCAGGCTGACGGGATGATGTCGAGTTTGGAAAAGGCTGTCAATCGATGTCAAGATTTTATTTGGCAGGTTCATCGAAAGGGGATTGGTTCAGCTGAAGACCCTCACACCATGTCCCAAACCTCGCTCGTGTCGCTGGGGCGCATTGATAACAAAGGTACAACATTTGAATTTTTTTCTTTGCTCCTGGATTCATACGAGGCGAAGAAGAAGTGAGTGTCTATGCCACTCGGGATAGAGTTCGACTTAAATAGTTTGAATAAGGCACTACATGCCAGCTACTTCGAAGGTCCTCGCCATCATTGATAAGGGTGTTCGTGAGCGTGTCACCAAGAATGGTGAAACATTGCGCCGACATGCAGAATCAGCTCAGAGGTGGAGAAACCTACGCGAACGAATCTCTCGAACTGACGCAGAAATGGAAAATGTCAGAAGGATTTTCCTGAATGGAGATACATCTAGCGAGGCTGGCTCCAGTACCTCTGGTCAACTTTCGTTGAAGAATGGACACCTTATCACTCCGAATAGTGCTCCTCGTATGTCAAGGGCATCAAGCGCGGCTAGTACCATATCTGAATCGATCTCGCCCTTCCGAAAGATAGCACGGAAGCTGACTGGCATAACTCGTTCTGTGACACCGCTCTCTGTGACAAAAATGGCACGTATGCCATCTTCTGAACCTCTTCCGAACAGCAAGAAAATTCAACGGCAATCATTATTCGCTACAGCTCGAGGGAACGATGCCAGATATTCGCCCACACCACCTGAATGTCCTGCACATAAGTACAGTCAGAGCCTGACACCGGAATCTTCTCCTCAAACGCTAGTCAGGCCCGAAACTAGCAAGGGTAAAGGTTCTATCAAACCTCAGTGGAACAGTTCAACGAAGGTAGAACCTGATGATAGATCACATGTCAATAAATCTACACCTCCTGTAAGGGCACCCTCAGCTATCGGCCAGTATGCAGATAGGACCTTGCAAGGACCAGCATATCGAAGAAGTGTCTCAAGAGCTTCTGTCTCGTCTTCCCGACCGTGGTCACCAATATCCTCATCGTTATCCACGGCACAATCAAATTTCCCTCAGCCATTCGTAACCCCTCTTCCTCTGGCTTTGTTTAACCCTCCCTCTCGTGCTCAAACACCCACACGAAATCTTTCATCCCCTGCCGCAACAACCCCACGCCCGCGTCCTAGGACTCCGAGCAGTATACCCGCTCCCAAAGGCTCCCGCTCTGTGTCAACAAGTGCTGTTGAAGGACTACCAATTGAGCATAGTATATCTCTGAAGGCATTCTCCCCTACATTGTCTATTTCTGGAATGGATGACCCGCCTGTGCATCTTCTGCGACCACCTAGCCAATCAAAAATTCCAATTCCCAGTCTACATTTTTCGACCCCATCAAGGTCCTCGACGACAATGTCAAATTATGTCAGCCCAGAAAGCCCAACGGGACACTTGTCGTTTGGAAGCTTGGCCATCAGATCACAAACGCCAGAAATCAGAACACGAGGTGCGAGACCACTACATGCACCTGTTTCTGGCACACCGTCTGGACGAAGGTCATCATCTAAACCACCTATTTCAAGAACTTCTCCCTCCAATTTCAGAGAGGAATCAATCGATCAGATTTCCAGAGCCAGTTCCCGAGCGGCCGCCCCCGTGATAACGTTGGAGACATTGATTGAGAGCAAGGTTCCTGTGTATGAATATATACCGGTCGACCTGAAAGATCCTTTGGATGTTGAAGTCGCAAATGTTCTGAACTCGTTGGGTCACAGATTTAAGGTTGAGAGATCTCAAGCACCGGTGAGAAAACCGAAATCAGGGGAGGAAGTACAGGCGAAATATAATTTTTCAACTCCATCGGGGACGAAGATTGTTAATTTGAAACTGATGACCGTCAATAGAAGGGGTGCACCGGGGAGTGTGAAGGTTGTGTGTCGTGTTGGCGGAGGTGAGCATTCTCTGATCTAGCCTTTTCTTGCTTCTTCTGTGAATCAAAGGACAGCTACCTTTTTTGTTTTAACGTTGGTGTCTGCGGGTTAGACAAGTTGTTGATAAATCAATCTTTTCATCAGGTTGGCAAGATTTGAGTGATTACGTCTTGAACCGTCAGTTCTAGAAGGGGTCACATGGAGGTCTGCGCTGTCTTAGTGGTGTTGGAGCTCTCATATATCGCAGTATCAATATTTGTCTTTCACGTCGTAGTAACATGTCTCATCGAGCATTGTTGTTGTCGAACTGTTTTATCTCTTCGCAATCGTATCACATCGCTTTCTGTAGGAGTTTGATTGTGCTGCATAGCAAAGTGGTGCGGCACAATTTGAGGACAGCTTGGTAGGAGATTTAGGATGTCTAGGTCAGCAGATAAGGAAGGTACAGTAAATTCTGTAATAGCCCATGGTGGTTGGAAGAAGGCCTTATGTTATGATAAGAGCTTCAAATTGAGATAATTATCTAAATTTTTTGACTCTGAATGTACATGGGCAACAGTAATGAAAGACTATCTCTTGACAAGATAATCATCAAGATATGAATATTTCTGATAACAGAGTGTGAGGGATGTGCAGATGAACAAGACATTGACCTCGCAGTTGTTGAGGGAGTCGAGGAAGTCCCCTTTTGCTTCCTCGACTCCCTCAACAACTGCAAGGTCGATGCCTTGTTCATCTGCATATCCCTCTCCTCACAGAGGTAAGAGGTCACACCCCTGTACGTCAGTTTGGCACTTGATGCATCATCCTTACACGGCGATGCCAAGTTGCCACTGAATATGTCATGTCACCTGTCACCTTATATCAGGTGACTTGACATACTCAGCGGCAACTTGACATCAGACTGCGCGCCGTGGTAGTTATAACAGCATGTGGCATTGCGTTACCATGCCCCACGTTGGAGACTGTGGGGCAAGGACCTCAAGTCTCTCGGTTGTTGTTACCTTTTTAATATTAATCATTATGTGATTGCTTGATTCACCAATACACTTCTTTCACTCAAACGTTTATTTTAATCTTGTTCGAACCTTCTTCAAGAATCCAGTCATCAGATACTGGAGAAATATATTCAGTGTTGACTTGAGACTAGATTGAAACAGATCCCCGGAACGTCCTTGAAACACCAGTGTCTTGATATTGTTTCAGACTTAAACTCATGTGAAATCAGATATGAACTCCTTGTGAAACCAAGATGTGTTCCTCTGCAGCACTACATTTTCCAATTCTGGAAGCCAATCTGATTTAGCCATCAATGATCATGATAGTATGTGTCTGCATCAGTGTTAGGTTAGAGGCAGAAGGAAGTCAGTAGTGGCCCGTCATGAAATACCTAAAGATCAAAAAAAAAAAAGCATCTATGCCAAGCGTTCAATCTGTCTCTCGTTAAATCAGAGACGCTCAGATTTATTTTTTTTTGATCAACAATCTATTACACGGTCGAGATGCTCGGATGAAGATCACTGAAATTCATAACATAACAATGATGGCCCATCAAGTCTGGCCGTTATATTTAGAACTGGCTAAACCTCAAGAATGTCTTGTATAAAATCCCAGGTCTTCTACAGGTCTTGGGGAATTCATCCACAGGATGATTTTTAACTGGGTTACACGTTTATTGTTCCTGGTAGTTGGCATTCACACTGTTTTATCCCGTACTGTCTCGTTGACAACAAGGGATGATAAAACCTCGGATATTTTGCCTCGTGCTACGTCTCCTGATCCTATTTTCTTGGCTTATACCGATGCATATGATGGAGAAACTGGGCCACCTGAGGTGTCAAAAATTAAGGTAAGAGGGCATAGATTGGCATTGCGCGGGGAGGTGGCAGCTGACATTTGTGGATATTAGGGCTATAACGTTATGTGAGGACATTTACCGGCATCCGATCGATGCCCACTGAATTCTTTTTATCCAGTGCGCTAGCATTCTTGTTATTGGGTGGTGCATGGGACAAAGTGGGGTTCTACCATTCCCTGAAATAGTGTCTTTAGCAGCTCATCACACGTCGTCCTCAGGCTCAAGAATGGACTCAGCTTTCAGCTAGTCAGCGCTCTTCGATTCTGAGTCAATATCATATGGAAAACATCAGTTTGATTGTCTCCCTCTTCGGATCTACTGACGCCCCCACTACATCTGGTGCCGATCCTGTACAAACTGCTAATACTATGGCAGCTTGGGTGATTGAATATGAACTGGACGGTGTTGATGTAGATTACGAAGACTTTTCTGCCTTTGACAGTGGAAAGGCCGAGGTACCGTTGAAGCCTTTTTGAACCTGGTGCTACTACTAACAGAAATTTTCTATCTAGAATTGGCTCGGGATTTTCACCCGACAGCTTAGGTCACAGTTGCCCCAAGGTAGTTACATCTTGACACATGCTCGTATGTATTTTGTAGTCCTCGAAGAAGATTTTGGCTCTGATACTTTGAAATTTGTACAGCCGTTGCACCATGGTAAGCCAGGATGTTCATAAGTCCATGACGTTAGCTAGAAAAGTATTCAGGTTTAGTCCAGGTTACAAGGGAGGAGGTTACCTTCAGGTTCACCTAAGTGTCGGCTCCCTGATTGATTGGTACAACATCCAATTCTACAACCGTCAGTCTCCGACCGTTCCCCTTTTCTGATACCTGACACGTCAAGCAGAGGGTCCAAATGAATATACGACTTGTGAAAACTTGCTCATGACATCTTCAAATAATGCGCCCCAGTCTGCCCTTTTCCAGATTGCTGCAAGAGGCGTACCATTGAGCAAGCTTGTCATCGGAAAGCCTGCAAGTCCTTCAGATGCCGATAGCGGAGTTATGTCGACATCTCTCTTAGCTGACTGCTTAGAACAAGCGAAACAAAAAGACTGGAGTGAGTCTTTGAGACTACGTACGGGGGTAGCTGTCTGGCTGACCATTTTCCTCTCTAGATGCCGGACTCTCGGTCTGGCAGGTACAAATGTCATCAGCTTTTCCAAGCTCTGAGAGCCTGACGCTCAATTTATAGCTCGATGATGCCTCTTCATCGTGGATTACAAGCGTTCGTAGCAAATCGTGGCCTGTATAATTATAACATTTCGTATTTTATGCAATATCATAATGATATTGTTCCGAAAATTGACACGGGTATGTTCTTCCTCTTGGCTGTAGATCAATCTCGTCGCGTTTATTCTGAAACTTATCAGTACATACAAGGTACTTCTGTACGATTTGCACCGACCTACAACACTATTTCGACTAAATAACTCAGATATCACTATGCAAGGTAGACGACCGAGGGGAGAGACAATAAGAAATCATATATATATGTATGTACGTGTCCTAATAGATTGACCAGGTGAAGGGGAGGAAAAATTCCAAGAAAATGTATGGAGCAGAATGTATATCCGATCCGCTGATGCGATAGTTCATTTCAACATCGACGATACACATATAACTTCTTGACGCCCAAGTGCACCCTCAGAAGGTTGTCAAGATATCAAGTGGTGGATAATGCCATGAATGTCCAGATTTTGCGGACTGGTGTTCTCGGAGTCGGGAATCTGATCTGATCAGGCTCGCGCAACACCCAGCTCATATTTTGTGATTGGTATTGATTTTCTGCCGAGCTACAAAGGGAAGATTTGGAGAGATCATATCAGGATTTTTAATGCCAACGAAGCATCTATGGAGAGGTAGTAGTGAAAGAATCTTCTAGAAAAGGTGCAGGTAAATACTGAACATCAATGGAGCACCCAATAGCCAGGAAGTATCAAGACATTGGAGATCGAATATGGGTGTATCTCTGCAGTCGGAGCAATTACCTCCTTCGGTTGACTTGGGTCTTGAAGTGCCTGACTTGGCACAGGCACTACTAGCCTTGTCTAAGAAGTCTTAGAGGGTTCTTTCTCGTTTCGTATGCCGAGTCAGCTGGCAAAGGCCTCCTCGGGGAAGTGACGGTGGCCTTGGTTGTAATGGCAGTGGGGTTTGACCATACGGACATGAGCTATCTTCTGATAGGACGATATTGGAATCTAAGTCGCCCGCATGCTGCACGGCGCTTCAGAAGGCAACAAAGCATCTCTCCGCCCTCAGGTATGCCTCAGGTGTACTACCGACCAAAGGTTATGGCTTCTTGGCGATTTCACGTGTTTGAAAGCTGGTTTTTGTATGAATCCGGCATTTGCCTGTACGTTATCTAGTGCTAAGACCCGGTCCGAACCGTAAGAAGACGGGATACACGATGGTATGACCATCAATGATGGTAGGTGTGTGTGCGAAGTTCCCGCGAAGTTTTCTAATGAAGGTAGTGATCAAGGAGCACGCATGGTACCTTGAACGTCTGTGACACTTACGTGGCTTCAAAGCCATCAGTCGCAGGGCGACGAGGTGAGTCAACTTGCTGAAGAAGTTCAAGTATGAGAGCTTTCATCTCTGGGGTGTCTTCCTTGCAAAAGTGTGGGGAAAGCTGGAGTGCCTTGGACTGGCATGGTACCCTCCACACACCATGTTCATCTTTATACTTCATACACCAGCCGCAGGTATGTAGCTGATATTGGACTAGCTCTGTTCATTGTGTCTTAGCACTTGTTTGCTTGTTATGGTAAAAAAGTTTCCCTCTTTTTTCTTATGTGAGTCTCTTGTGAAATAACAAGAAGTGGGAGAAAGAAGGCAGTGGTCAGCCTGCTTTAGATGCAAAAACATGTTCAATCCATGATCGTGGATATTGCCGTCCCACGCGAACGTTGCAAATCAGATAACGTTATTTAAACAGAAGTAATTCTGTTTTCCCGACTTAGCACCGTGTGCATACCGCATAGAAAATGATCGACATGTTAGTCCTGGATACCAGATTTAGTCGACTAAAGGCCTTTGTTCCCAAAGAATTCGTAGCATGTTCTTCCTCGAAACAGAGATCCAGCTCTATGGGAACCCGCAATGGCCGAGTACGCTTAGATGAGGATCCCATCTCTCATTCCACTCACTTCGCTCATTACTGAGTATTCATGCATTATACAGTGCCAGGCGCATTCTCCTTGATTTGTCATTGAGAAAGCCCGGACCCAGGACAATGATTCTCAATCTCCCTCAAAAGATATAATTAAAACGTGGCTTTCTTTCCTTGCGGGCAGCTCTTACGAAAACAAATGCATGTTACTGTTATGGAATCCTTGGCACTGAATATGGGTCTTAACTTTGACGGGGGAAACATGTGCAATTGCTTATCCTTCTGAAAGGGTCAGCAGGTGGTTGACGATGCACAAGGGTCTTTCCCTTCAGATGTCTTGACAAATGAATATTTAACCAGGGAGAGCAGCCCATCAAGTTTCGTAGACCTTGCATCTGGTGCACTCAAGGGAAAAAACCATGTACGGACTCAAACGTATCGGTGCTATCGTCTCAGGAATTTCTGGTCTCCTTGCGGTGACTGCCATACCTTTAAACCTCACTGACACCGCGAGGAGCTTCTTAACAACCCGAGCCAAAAACGCAGTTCCCTCTGCACCTCGCTTTGTCATCTACAGCGACAAATTCGTCTCGGGTGAAACTGGACCCCCTTCAGTAGATATGGTGAAGGTAGGAGTCCTGTATCCAGCATGTAATAGTTCCTCCTCACTTGGATGATTGCAGGGTTATAACGTCTTGTCAGTTGGATCTGGCACGTAGGATTACATCTAACGCCCCCACAGTGCCCTCTCTTTTCTCTTGACAGAGGGACCATTTGATAAAGTGAATTTCCAGTCTCCTCATCTGACGATAGAAATTCATTCTTGGATTGTGGAATTACAATTCTAGGCCGAGGAATGGACTCAGCTCACTGACGCACAGCGTTCTGACATCAAAGGGCAATATGCTTCGGCTGGAATCTCGATTATCGTCTCCCTCTTCGGTTCAACCGACGCTCCGACTTCCTCTGGTGCCGATCCAATCGCAACTGCGAATAACATGGCCGCCTTCGTGAAACAATTTGACTTGGATGGTGTCGATGTTGATTATGAGGTGCTTAAAATTGATTCATCTTTTCGATTGAATGATGAATGTATTGTCAAAGGATTTCAATGCTATCAATGCGGGTGACGGAAAGGCCGAGGTGACTGCCTTGCGCTTCTTGAAAGACAGTTTAACTTGACCTTTCCGTGAAGCAATGGGTTATTTCTTTCACGAAGCAGCTTCGTAGCCAGCTCCCACAGAACAGCTTCATCCTCACCCATGCTCGTTAGTCATCTAATATCGCAATGTGATTCGATAACTGATTGTTCAAATAGCCGTCGCACCATGGTATGACCAGTATTATCTAGAGACGGAGACAGAGTCATTGAATAGGGTCCAGGTTTTCTCCCAACAAATTTGGCGGAGGCGCCTATCTCACAATTCACCAACAAGTCGGGAGTCTGATTGACTGGTACAATGTTCAGGTGAGCTTTGAATTCCATTTCCCACTGATGGGAGTATTGACACTCGAACCTAGTTCTACAACCGTCAGTCGATCCCTTCCATTTGATTCTCATGAAATCATCATTTTTGCAGAGGGTACCACCGAATATACTGACTGTAACGGTCTCTTATCTACTTCCTCTGATGTATGGCCGCAATCTGCTTTGTTCCAGATTGCTGCCAACGGTATTCCTCTTTCCAAACTCGTCATTGGAAAGCCGGCCACTGGTAGTGACGCTACTAATGGATTCGTACCGACTTCCACTTTGGCTCAGTGTGTTCAACAGGCCAAGAACCGAGGTTGGAGTGAGTATGATTAGTTTACCATCTCGCTGAGCCCTGGCTGATATCATGCAGGTGCTGGCGTAATGGTCTGGGAATTCCCCGATGCTGCCGCCGCTTGGATTCAAGAAGTCCGCTCTCTTGCCTTCCCAGAGTGAATATTGTGACGGAAGCCAACATCCAGTAAAATCTGGTCAAGTATGTAAATATATCTGATGTACTATATATCAATTCCAAGATCCAAAAGAGTATAAGACCATGAGACCCGACTTGAAAGGGAAGATGTCTGGATTTCAAGTGCTCCTAGAATGAAGACAAAAGCATAAAAGTGAAAGCAGGTCCATACAAGAGGATGAGAGAATAATGTGAGCCATCGTGTATGTGGCGTACTACTATAGGGAGATTTTGCAGGCAAGATAGAAGCGTCGTTACCATGAATGTAGAATGAACATAGGATGATATAAACGACAACTAGCACATACGACAGTGAATGCAAAGAAACCAGATACATTCCATTGCGAGATGTCACCTACGAAGGATAGTTCGTTCTGCGGTGCATAACAAATTAACGAGAATTTACCAAAGGAATATGTTGGAGTGGACAAGCTCATCCACAACAGTTCGGAACGAAGGGGCCATTTGAGTTAGACTATGTACCGAGACACTTCAGGACATAGGGAGGAAACGTCTCATTAACCTCAGACAGCAGGTAATTTTAGTAGTTGCACTTGTATTGCATATATGCCTCCAGTATGCTGGTTACTGGATCTCATGCGAGCCTGCGCGATGCACATGATGAGACCAATGGTATTGTTTCATATATTGACATTGGTAGCTACATTACATGATGAAGATACAGGTATATAAGTAGTGCAATGTGTTTGTATTCACTATTCGTTTGTACCTGTACCGTATTTGTAACCTCCCTGTTCGTATTTCAATACAGTGTGGATTCAGTAGTCCTCAGTCATCTACCGTGCTAGATGACGTCTGAGAGACATTTTTTCATAGGTTATGGGCCTTCACCTTTGTTGAAACGGATATCCACCCTCGTAGCACTAAATTAATCATAGGATGGAGACTACACAATGCCGAAGTGGTACTCTATAAACTTGGCAGCATCAAG
>Ga0153922_1000425_pt1 | contig 17373 bp, 15 predicted proteins | sample TSNJ006MetaG_FD_104723 | JGI IMG/M metagenome (GOLD analysis project Ga0153922, IMG submission 104723) | Attine ant fungus gardens microbial communities from New Jersey, USA - TSNJ006 MetaG | ecosystem: Host-associated > Fungi > Mycelium > Unclassified | place: USA: New Jersey, Brendon T. Byrne... | reverse complement strand
GGCGGTGCCGGGCTGAGCCCGTTGCGCACGAGGACTTGAGCGTTGGACACAATCGTGTCCACGGAACTGCGGCGGGGATCGAACCACTCCGCGGACCAGTTCAGGGCACCGACCACCAGCAGCTGGGCATGCCGGGCGTTGAGATCGGTACGCAGCTGACCGGCGGCGCGCGCTTCGTCGAACAGGCGCCGCCAGATCCGGCCGTAGGCGACTTCCTCCTTGACTTGGCGCGCCCGCAGCGGCTCGGGAATCTGCCCGGCGTTGCGGATGGATGCGGAGGCGTAGTCCGACAGTTCAAGTTCATGACGCAGATGCGCCTGGACGGCGGCGAGGATCTTGTCCATCGGGGAGGCGTCCGGAGGCAGCGCGTCGAGGACACCCTGCAGGTGCGTGCGCATGTCGGCGATCCCGGCGTACATGACTTCCTCGATAAGGTCATCACGCGATGCGAAGTAGTAGTAGATCGCCGGTGCCTGGACCTCGGCAACTTCGGCGACATCGGAAAGGCGCGTACCCGCGTAGCCCTTCACGCTGAGAACGTGAGCGGCGGCGTTGAGGATGCGGCTGCGGGTGCGCGCCGACTTGGAGCCCGCATCGTCGGGCACCGCCGATTTTTTACTCACGATTCGATCATACGCACGTCAGATTCCCCCGCGCGCCACCAATTGGCTTGCGATCACGTTTCGTTGGATCTCGTTGGTGCCCTCGCCGACGATCATCAGTGGCGCATCGCGGAAGTAGCGTTCGACGTCCAACTCGGTGGAGTACCCGTAGCCGCCGTGAATTCGGACCGCGTTGAGCGCGATCTCCATTGCGACCTCGGAGGCGAACAACTTCGCCATGCCCGCCTCCATGTCGCATCGTTGCCCGCTGTCGAAGCGCTCGGCGGCATACCGGGTCAGCTGGCGTGCCGCCGTCAGCTTGGTCGCCATGTCGGCCAGATAGTTGCCGATCGACTGGTGTTTCCAGATCGGCTGGCCGAAGGTCTCCCGTTGCTGGGCGTACGCAAGTGCATCCTCCAGCGCCGCCGTCGCCACTCCCAGCGCCCGGGACGCCACCTGAATACGGCCAGTCTCAAGGCCCTTCATCATCTGCGCGAAACCCTTACCCGGCTCACCGCCGAGGATCGCCGACACCGGCACGCGGCAGTCGTCGAACGAGAGCTCGCAGGATTCGACACCCTTGTAGCCAAGTTTGGGCAGGTCTCGTGACACCGTCAGCCCCGCGTCGTGTTCGACGAGCATCACCGAGATCCCCTTGTGCCGCGGCCTTGCTTTGGGGTCGGTTTTGCACAGCAGCGCGATCAGCCCCGAGCGGCGGGCGTTGCTGATCCACGTCTTGGCGCCGTTGATCACCAACTCGTCGCCGTCGGGTAGCGCAGTGGTTGTCATGTTCTGCAGATCCGAGCCGCCGCCCGGCTCGGTCAGCGCCATCGTGGCGCGCAGCTCACCCGAGGCCATCACCGGCAAGTACTTCTGCTTCTGGTCCGCGGTGCCGAACAGAGTCAGCAGCTTGGCTACGACGGTGTGGCCGCCCATCGCGCCGGCCAGGCTCATCCAGCCGCGGGACAGCTCCTGCGTCACCTCCACGTAGCACGGCATCGACACCGGCGATCCCCCGTACTCTTCCGGGATCGCCAGGCCGAAAATGCCGATTCGTTTCATCTGCTCGATCCACGCCTCGGGGTATTCGTTGGCGTGCTCGACCTCGCGGACGGTGGGCTTCACATCCCGATCGATGAACGCGCGCACCGTCTCGACCAGCATGTTCTCTTCGTCGCTCAACTGGACGGTCATCCGGCCACCTTCGAAGGTTTCTAATATCAATTAAATAGCGTACCGCATGGCGGTGGCACGCCAGCCGCCACGTCGCGGCCTGTCAGTCGGTGGTGGCGATTCCGTGCCGAATGAACGATTGTGCGTTGGCCACAACGGCTTCCAGAGCTCCCCGGCGCGGATCCCACCATTCCACCGCCCAGTTCAGCGCGCCCAGCACCAGCATTTGCGCGATGTACATGTCCAGTTCGGGCCGGAGCCGGCCCTCCACAGCCAGGTCGTTGATCAGCTTTCGCCATATCTCGCCATAGCGCTCCTCTTCCAGGATCTGACGCTTGCGAATCGCAAGCGGGACCTGTCCGGCGTTGCGGATGGACGCCGTCGTGTAGTGGGAGATCTCCAGCGCGTGACGGAGGTGGGCCTCCGCCGCCGCGAGCAGCCGCTCCAGCGGCGGCGTGCCATCGGGTAGCGCGCTCAGCACCTCGGTGACATGTTCACGCATGTCGGCGATTCCGGCCCACATCACCTCTTCGATCAACTCGTCTCGAGAGGCGTAGTAGTAGTAGATCGCCGGCGCCCGGATCTCGGCCTCCGAAGCGACATCAGTGAGGCGCAGGCCCGCGTAGCCGTTGGCGCCGAGCACGTGCGCGGCAGCGTCGAGGATGCGCGCCCGGGTCAGTGCCGACTTTGACTCGGCGATTTCGTCGTCGCCGACCGGGGGCACCGCGCCGTAGCTGTTCCGCTTGGCCATCACCCGATCTTACGTCGGCACGACCAGATTGAAATTCAATTAGAAACGCGAGAGCGCGAGGAGCTCCTCGACGAACCCGAGGTATTCGCGACGGTCATTGCTCAGCGGATGGACGAGCAGGGTGGTGACTCCGGCTTCGGCGTATGCGGCGAGGCGGTCCTTGATGAACCCCTGGGGCCCCACCAGGGACACATGTCGCACCAACTCGTCGGGTACTGCGGCGATGGCCTCGGACTTGTTGCCGCTCAGGTACAGATCCTGGATTCGGCTCGCCACCTCGCCGAAACCGTACCGCGTAGCCAGGTTGTGGTAGAAGTTCTTGCCACGTGCGCCCATGCCACCGATGTACAGCGCCAGTTGGGGTTTCGCCCATGCCAGCCGGTCTTCGACATCGTCGCCGATGGCCAGACCTGCCGAGACCATCACGTCCAGTGGCCCCAGTGCCGGATCCCTCTGAGCGGTACCCCCGCGCAGCGAATCGCCCCACGCCGCGTCTGCCTTCTCGGGATAGAAGAACACGGGTTGCCAGCCCTCGGCGATCTCCGCGGTCAGCTCAACGTTTTTCGGACCCAGCGAGGCAATCGTGATCGGAATACGGTCGCGCACGGGGTGATTGATGAGTTGCAGCGGTTTGCCCAGGCCGGTGCCGCGGCCGGGTGCCAGCGGCACCTGGTAGTGCTTGCCGTCGTAATTCACGCGTTCGCGCCGCCAGACCTGGCGGCAGATGTCGACCACTTCGCGGGTGCGGCCCAATGGGGCATCGAATTCGACACCATGGAAGCCCTCGATGACCTGCGGGCCGGATGTGCCGATCCCAAGCCGAAACCGCCCCTCGGACACATAGTCGAGGCCCGCGGCGGTCATCGCCAGCAGCGACGGCGTGCGGGTGTAGATCGGGAAAATTCCCGAGCCAAGTTCGATCCGGTCGGTCTTGGCGGCCAGGTAGCCCAACTGGCTTACGGCGTCATACGAATACGCCTCGGGGACGAGCGCGATGTCGACGCCGGCCTTCTCCAGCTCGACGACGTCTTGGACCGCCTCACGGAAGCCGCCGGAGTACTCCAAAAAGATCCCACAACGCATCCGTAAGTTATACACCAACCGGTTGGTCGGGAAATTGGGGGGCCGACGCCGACTGTCCGCACATTGACTCTGCGCTCAGGGCGCATAAGTGCGAGAGACCGACGCCCTCAGCGCAGAGTGAATGCCGGCCCTGGGCGAGCCCATCCGGGTAACGTGGCAGACCGTGAAGCAGCGCCCCGGCCTTGTCGTGCTTGCGATGGCGATCTCGCTTGCAGCATGCGGTTCCCACCCATCCACAACGACGACGTCCCCGTCGACGTCGAGCAGCTCGGCGGGGTCCTCCACACCGATCAGCACATCCGCCAGTACCTCCGCCACCAGCACGTCCGCCGCAAACAGCTTCGTGGGGCGCTGGCATGTCCATGGCGCCACGTTGGATATCGCGCCGGCGACGGCCGTCCTCGTCGCCAGCTCCGGACCCTGTAAACCGCCGGCCCAGGGCATGTGTTCCGAGACCGACAAGCTGACCGCGTCACCGAGTAGTGATGGCACGACCTTGACGCTCGTGGTCACCGCCGTCAGTTACGCCGCCGGTTCGGGGGCGAGTGTCGCCAATCCCAACCCGGCTTCCTCGACGGCTGTTGGCGACTCGATGCAGCTCGTCCTACAGGCGCCGGGCCTCCTGAAACGGACACAGCTGCACGGTTTCCCGGGATGGCAGGGCGGCAATCCCTACTGGTGCGGCCCGGGCATCAGCCAATCCAACGCCAAGCTCTGCGGCGCATAGCACGTGAGCAGCCATAACTAGCGCCGCCGGTTCCCCCGCAAACGTGTGCGCGGCACGGCACCGAGGGAGATACTGCGTCTGTGCCCGAGGAACCAGGGGGACCGCAGTGAACTCGCGCGTCGGTACGACGTTCGGCAAGTACAACATCACGGGGCCCATCGGCAAGGGCGGGATGGGGGAGGTGTACGAGGCCTTCGACACCGAAAAGCGACGAACTGTCGCGCTGAAGATACTCGCCGAAGAGTTTTCGCAGGACCCCGATTCCCGGACGCGGTTCTTGCGCGAGTGCCACGCGGCAGCGATTCTGCAAGAACCGCACGTCGTTCCCATCCACGATTACGGCGACATCGACGGCAACCTCTTCATCGACATGCGCCTCGTCCGGGGGCAGACGCTTAATGAGCTGCTCGCGAAAGGCCCGCTCGCACCGTCGCGGGCGGTGAGCATCACCACTCAGGTCGCCGCTGCGCTGGATGCCGCCCACGCCGAGGGACTGATCCACCGCGACGTCAAGCCGCAGAACATCATCGTCAACTCGGCCGATTTCGCGTACCTCGTCGACTTCGGAATCGCCGAGGCCAAGGGTGAAACCCGACTGACGAGGGCCGGCACCCTTATCGGCACCTACCGCTACATGGCGCCCGAACGGTTCAGCGACCAGGCGGCCACCCTCGCGGTCGATGTCTACTCGCTGGCGTGTGTGCTCTACGAGTCGCTGACCGGAGCGGCCCCGTTTGCCAGTGACAGTCTCGAAAATCTGCTGGCGGCCCACATCCACACGCCGCCGCCGCGACCGAGCGTGGCCAACCCGCGTGTTCCCGCGGCCTTCGACAGTGTCATTGCCCGCGGCATGGCCAAGGATCCCGACGACCGGTACGGAACGGCCGGCGGCTTGGGCCGCGCCGCGCAACGCGCCCTGCAATCGAGCACACCTAACCTCGCCAACACCGCGACCGTGGCCTCGCCCGGTGGCCCGTCGGTGGGAGATCCGCCGCCGTTTGCGGCCCCGACCGCGTCGCCCTATGCAGCCCCGACCGCGCCGTATGGAGGCCCCACCGCGCCGTATGCCGGCCCCACCGCGCCGTATGCCGGCCCCACCGCCCCGTATGCCGGCCCCACGGCCGTCCCACCGCCGGGCTACTCGCCGGCCGCTCCGACCCTGGCGGCTCATGACCGTGAGTCCGGCGACCGGCGACGCGGGTGGGTGTTGCCGACCGTGATCGTGGTCGCGGCGGCGCTGATTCTCGGCGGTATTGGTGTTGTCATCGGCGAGCTCGCCCACCGCAACTCCACCGCGGGCCCGTCGACGGAATCACGCAGCGCCGAATCGGCAACTCCGACAACGACAATCGCAAAAAGCAGTTCGGGGCAGGCCACGCCGTCGAGCTCGGCGACGGCTGTCCCGACCGGCCCGCCGCCGGCGCTGGTTACGGGACCCGACCAAAGCAGCTTGCATCAGTCTTGCGATCAGGGCTTCACGTTGCCGACGGCCACCGGGTTCGGCACGCACGCCGGACGTGGCACCGCCGAGACGTCCTGCTATTTCGCCAACAGCGTGCTGACGTCGTACTGGGCCGAATACGGCAACGCGAGCCCGCTGCCTCGGGCCGTGTCGGCGCCGGGCGCCGTTGACTGCACGAGCGTGCCCGGGGCGCGATGCAACGGCTCGAACTTCCTCATGCAGTGCCAGCAGTACTCGGGAGACGGCTTTATCACCTGCACCGGCGGAAATAACGCGCGCGTCTACTTGTGGTGAGCCCGAAGTCAGCCGTGTAGTGCGCGGTCAGGGACCGCATTGGCCCGCCGGCAGCGCACCGAGGTGAGCGCTCAGCCAGTTGGCCATCTCGGTGAGGGCGGCGGTGCCGTCGTCGAACTTTCCCGAATTAGGCTCTGCGGCTAAGGCGACGGCGATCATTCCGTTCGGGCCGGCCAGCACGCCCATCTGCCTGACCAGGTACTTGCCCGTTGGTGATGGCCCCCAACCGCCTTTGAACCGGGTGCCCGCAATGGTGCCGATGCCCCAGCGCTGACCCGGTTCGACCTGCCCCATCAGGCTGAAGACCGGGTCGTTTGCCTTGTCGCACACCGCAACCGAGAGGAACCGCACCTGCTCGGTCAGCGGCCAGATCGTCTGGCCGAACGCGGTGAATTCCGGGCGCACTTTTTGCGACTGCACGACGGTCGGGTCGCCGGTCTGCCTCAGGACGTCTTCAACCTTGTGCGCGGCGGTGACCGGATCGCCCAGGCTCGCCCAGACCGATTCGGCTGCCGCATTGTCCGATTCGGTGATGGCGGCTCTCATCGCGTCGGTGACCTCGGGTGGGTTCTCTGCGCGCAGCCCCGCGATGATCAGCGGAACCTTGATCGTCGACCACGCGGGACCGGTTTGCCAGTCGCCAAACGTCGTTTGCGGCTGCCCATTTCCGACGGCGCCGACCACGATGCCCGCGACCGCCTGCAGCTTCGTTTCCAGCTGCGCGAAGTCGGCGGCCAGCCCCGCCTCGCCCGCCGGCGATGGCGGTGTCCCCGTAGCCGATGAGGAAGGGGCCGGCGCTGGCACCCCCGGCGCCGGCACGCCCGGGGCCGGCACCCCCGGCGCTGGCACCCCCGTCGGAGGCACCGCCGCGCGTGGCCCCGTCGGCCCCGTGCCCAGGTGCAGCCCGATGAACAAGCCGGCGACCAGCGCCATCGTCGCGAGCGCTGCGACACCGGCCATCACCCACACCTTCAGGCGCAAAGGCAGGCGTCCCGCCCACCCGCCGACCCCCCGGCGCGCGGGCGGGCTGCTGGCGTGCCGTGGCCGTGAACTCGGCCGGATGCCCTTCGGCCGCCCGCTACCCATGGCCGTCGCTAGCCTGCCGGGGCTTTGGAACTGAGGTAGTTCACGATTCCCTGGGTGACCGCCCCGGCATAACGTGCGCGGCCGTCCGGGCTTTCCATCTGCGCGGCCTCGTCGGCGTTCTTCATGTTGCCCAGCTCGACTAGCACGCCCGAATACTGGTACAGATTCAGCCCGGCGAGGTCGGCACGGCCGTACAACCCGTTGGATCCGATGTATGTGGACGGTGTGAGGCCCGAGGCCACCAGCGCGTCACGCATGGTCGTCGCGAACTGCACCGCCGGGCCGGCCTGCGCGTCGTTCAGCGGCGGGCTGGAGTAGTTCACGTGGAAGCCGCGGCCCGCGGGCGCCGCCCCGTCGGCGTGGATGCTGACGATCGCGTCCGGGCGCATCGCGTTGGCCGCCGCGGCGCGTTGATCGTTGCACGGCCCCGCCGTGGTGTCGTCGTCGCGTGACAACTGCGTCCGCACGCCCATCTGATTGAGTGCGCCTCGGATCCGTAGCACCACATCCCAGTTGAAGGTGTGCTCGGGATAGCCGTCGTTGGTGGCGGTGCCCGACGTTTCGCAGTCTTTTGTGCCGCCCCGGCCGTTGGGGACTTGGCGCGTCATCGAGGAGTCCCAGACGCCTGGGTGCCCTGGATCCAAAAAGACCGCCATTCCCGCGATGTTCGCCGCGGCAGCGCGGCCGGCCGTCACGATCACAGCGAGTGCGCACGCAATCGCCACAACGAGGGCTCCCACAGCGCGGCGGTCTGGCACGGCGAAAGCCTAACAAGGCCACCGCACCGACACTTCGCGCCGAAATCGACGCCCGCGCGAAACGTGCGAGTCGACATCACGCTACCGTCGATTTCGACGCAAAAGTCTAAGCTGACCTGACAATGGCTGACCCGCCGCTGATCGAGATCCGGGAGTGGCGTCGCCCCGCGCGCCGCATCACGCTCACCCGGCCGCTGCTGATGGGCCGGGAATGCGAGGGGGAGAACCTCGCCGACGATGAGGTGTCGCGCCAGCACCTGCGGCTGGTGCCCACCCCGACCGCGCTGTCGGTGGTGGATCTGGGTAGCCGCAATGGAACCACGGTCAACGGCGTGGCCCTCACTGCACGCGGCACCCTGGCCGCCGGAGACGTGGTGCGGCTCGGGCGCACCGAGATCATCGTGCTGCGCGCCCCCACCAAAGAGCAGGCAGAGCAGGGATCCAGGGCCGAGCACGACCCGACGTCTGTCATCCGGTTGGGCCAGGCCGTGCCGGCCCCGCCGCCACCGCCACCACACCAGCAGCTGACCCGGACGCTGACGGTCACCGAACGCCTCCTGAACATCGACCCGACAACCACCCGGGAGCTGTTCCCGGCCTACACCGAGATTCCGGCGAAGGTGCCCCTGATCGTGTGGCATGTCATCCGGGCGGGCACCCTCGTGGCCTATCTCGCGGTGGTCGTGGCATTGTTCGTGCGCCCCGCTGGCGGGTTGTTCGTCTTCTTCGGGGTCATCGTGCCGCTGTGGCCGGTGCTGTTTTTCGTGGCTCCCGGGGTGTGGCGCAACATCTGTCCGCTGGCCGCGTCGAACCAGCTACCGCGGGTGGCGGGCTTCAGCCGGGCGGGCAGCGCGCCGGGTTGGTTGGCGCGCAACGGTTTCCTGATCGCCGCGACCCTGTTCTTCGGTATCGCCGGTGCCCGCATCGCCGGCCTGGACCGCAACGGCCCCGCGATGGGCATCGTGTTGGCGGTGATAATCGCCTCGGCGTTCACCGGCGGGGTTCTCTTGAAGGGTAAAAGTGGCTGGTGCAGCAGCGTGTGTCCGTTGCTGCCGCTGCAGCGCGCATACGGGCAGACCCCGTTCGTCACCTCACCCAATTCCCACTGCCGTCCCTGCGTCGGTTGCGCCAAGAACTGCTATGACTTCAAGCCGCGCGCGGCCTGGCAGGCCGACATGGCCGACCCCGACCCGAAGTGGAGCGCGCCGCGGACGTTGTTCACCGCCGCGCTGCCCGGGTTCATCCTCGGCTTCTTCACCTTGCACCACCGGGCCGCCACGTCCATGCCCGAAAAGTACGCGCTGCTGGTGCTTTTCGTGCTCGTGAGCGTCGGGCTGTTCTACGCGATCCACGCGGTGTCACCGCTGAGCCCGGCGATGCTGACGGTGGGTTTCGCGGCCGTGGCGATCAACCTCTACTACTGGTTCTCCGGCCCGATCCTCACCGATTCGCTGGCGCAGCTCACCGGCATCCAGGCGGCCTGGTTGCGCTGGCCGGTCAGTGCCGCGATCGCTGCGTTGACGGTGCTGTGGATCGCCCGCACCCGGGTCAGCGAGCTGCAGTTCGCCTGGACCACCGGAGCACGCAAGGAACCGGTGCTGCTGGAATCGCCGAAGGTGCGTGCCGAACCGTCGGCGGGAAACGCCGCCGCGCGTGTGTGTTTCGAGGCCGACGGCCAGCCGGTGGGCGCCGACGTGGGCATGAGTCTGCTGGACATCGCCGAGAAGGGCGGCCAGCCGATCGAGGCGGGCTGCCGGATGGGGGTGTGCGGGGCCGACCCGGTCGCGGTGCTTGACGGCATGGACCATTTGTCGGCGCCCGAATCCGACGAGCTCAAGACGCTCAAGCGGCTGGGTCTGGGCAAGTCGAGCCGGATGGCCTGCTGCGCGCGCATCCGGGGCGGCATCCAGGGCGGCCAAGTGACGGTCTCGCTCACGCCGGAGCGGGCCACCGGCGGCCCCGACAGACCCGCGAGCTATGACAGGTCGATCGTCAGCGTTGTGGTGATCGGCAACGGCATCGCCGGGGTCACCGCCGCCGACTTCATCCGCCGCGGTCACCCCGACTGTGAGATCCACCTGGTCGGCGCCGAGCCGCACGCGCTGTACAACCGGATGGGCATCTCCCGGTTGGTGTACGGCCGCTCGGCGATGCAGGGTCTGTACCTGCTGCCCGACCAGTGGTACGACGAGCACCTGGTGATCGTCTGGCTGAACACGGTGGCCACCGGCATCGATCTGCGCTCGCGCCTCGTGCGGTTGGGCACCGGCGACACGCTGCCCTATGACCGGCTGATCCTCGCGATGGGTGCCAGTGCGGCCGTGCCCGACATCGAGGGGCTTGACCGGCCGGGCAGTTTCGCGTTGCGCGAGGCCGGTGACGCGATGCGCATCCGCGCCTACGCCCAGCAGCACCGTGCCCGGCGCGCCGTGGTGGCCGGCGGCGGGCTGCTCGGTCTGGAGGCGGCCTACAGCCTGCGTCAGCTCGGGCTGCAGGTGACGGTGCTGGAACGCGGCACCCGTCTGCTCAGCCGCCAGATCGATCCCCGATGCTCGGAGCTGGTGGCCGATCACTTCACCCGGGCGGGTATCACCGTGGCGCGCACCGCCGAAACCGCCCGCGTTCTCGGCTCGCCGGAAGTGAGCGGGGTGGCGCTCAAGGACGGCCGCACCCTGCCGTGCGAGGTGTTCTTGGTGGCCACCGGCATCAGTCCCAACGTCGAGCTGGCCCGCGACGCGGGGGTGCCGGTCGGTAAGGGTGTGCTGGTCGACGACCGGATGCAGACGGGGGTGCGCGGTGTCTTTGCCGCCGGCGATGTTGCGGAGCACGGCGGCAAGGTGCTGGGGCTGTGGCCGGTGGCCACCGAGCAGGCCGAAGCCGCCGCGGTCAACGCCCTGGGCGGCAATCAGATCGTGCCCGCCGAGACGCCCGCCACGATACTGAAAGGCGTTGACCTGGAGCTGTTTTCGATCGGGCGGGTGGAACCGGAACCCGGCGATGAGGTGGTCGCCACCGATCGGCCGGCCGTCCCGTCGTACCGGCGGCTGGTGGTGTCGCGCGGGCGGGCTGTGGGCGCCACAGTGCTGGGCCACCACCCGGCCGATCTGGCGGCGGCCCAGAAGGCGGTGCGTGAACGCGCCGCCGTGGGCCCGTTTTCGCTGGCGGTGCTTCGTTCAGGCAACTGGGGGGTGCTGGGGCAAGCCGACCGGCTGGCCCACTGAGCCGAACTTTTCTTCTGGTACACCAGGATCCGCTAGCCGATCCGGATACCTCGACCGCGGCTCAGCGCCTTCAGTGATGCCGAGCGTTGGCCAGGATGGCCTCCGCAACCTGCTGCGATTCGTCGTCGACAACGGCATCGGCGCAGACCACCGCCTCGGCGACGACGTTCGACCACACCGCCATAGCGTGCTGGCAGCTGGCCCCATCGGCGACGGTGCGGTTTTGCGAGATCATGTCGCCCTGGCTGACGACATTCGCCAGGGTGGCCTGCATTGTCGTGTTCCCCGACGAGACGGTTAGAGGCTCGCCCGCACAGTTTTGCCAAAGCCGCGCCGAATCGGCACGGAACTGGGCGGCGCGGTCGGCCGACGGCAGCAGTGCCACCGACTGGTCGACAAGGGGATAAAACGGATTGCCTGTCGACGACGGGTGCAGCAGGCTTCCCCGCACCGCCGTGTACCGGGTCGGAACATAAACACGACTTTCCAGCGGGTAAATCGCGCCACTACATTCGGGAAGATTGAAACTGCCCGACGAGTCAGCCGTCGCGTTGGACGAGGACACCTCCTCCAGCTGCTGACCGACGATGCCATCAAGCTGGTCGGCATTCAGGAGCAGCCCGCCCACGGCCGATGCCGGAACCAGCCCCGAGGGTGGGGTGCCCGACGCCCCGGGAGCACGGGTCGGCTTTCCGGTGAGCCGCACGGCCAGGACCGCACCACCGGCCACCAGCAGGACAGCGCAGACCAGCGCCGCGGCGATCCAAACCCGGCGCCGTCCCCGACGCGTGGTGTCCGCTTCGGTAGAGCGGTCCCCGCCGGACACGACTGTCGCGTCCGAATCTCGTGGGACGCCACCAGAACCCGCAGGCGACGCCCTCTCGGCCGGCGTTCCCGCCACGGGCGCCCAAGCGGTAGGCGCCGCCGCCGGGTAGGGGCTCTGTTCGCCGATGGAACCGGGCGCGGCCGGCAGGGTGGAGTGCTCGTGGGCCAGCCGCGGGACGATGAACTCGCCGAGCGCGGTGGCGAAGTCACGACACGTCGGGAACCGGGCAGCGGGGTTTTTGGCCATTCCCTTGGAGATAACAGGGTCGAACCTGCGTAGGTCGGGTCTTCGATCAGCCAGCTTCGGCGGTGATTCCGACAGAAAGCTGCCGATCGTGAGTGCGCCATCGTGATCCTCCAACGGCGTCTTTCCCGTCAGAAGCTGGAAAGCGGAGGCCGCGAGCGCGTACTGATCCGCCCGCCCGTCCAGCGAGGATCCCATCAGTTGCTCGGGGGGCATGTATGCGAGCGTGCCGATGGTCATGTTCGTCGCGGTCAGACCGAGTTTGTCGTCCATTCGCCGAGCGATGCCGAAGTCGGTCAACAGAATTCGCCGCCGCTGCGCCGCCGGATCGGGGTCGCTGAGCAGGATGTTGGCCGGCTTGACGTCGCGGTGCAGCATGCCGCCCTCGTGCGCGTAGTCGAGCGCGTCGGCGACCGCGCTGACGATCTCGGCAGCGAAGTACTCGGGCAGACCGGCCGGATAGCGGTCCCGGACCAGTGCCGCGGCATCGGTGCCCTCGACGTAGTCCATCGTGATCCACAGTTGACCGTTGAATTCGCCGCGATCGTGCACGGCCACGATGTGAGGGTGCCACAGCGTGGCGGCGAGGTCGGCTTCACGATCAAACCGTTGCCGGAACTCACTATCCGTCGTGGCTCCGGCAGACAAGATCTTCAGCGCCTCGCGGCGCGGAAGCCGGGGATGGTCGACAAGATAGACCTCACCCATCCCACCTGAGCCCAACGGCCTCAGGACCGTGAAGCCTGCAAATGTCTGGCCGGCAGACAAGGGCATGCGCGAAGTGTATCGGCCGCCCTCGGCCGCCATCCGGTGTTCGGCTCAGGTCGCGGCGGGGGTCGGCTGGCGAGCGCGGCTGCAAGCGCCGGCGCCGGCGATGCTGCGAGCAACACCATCACCGGCTGCTGCTTGATAACGGTGACCGCGCCGCGCGCCCGAACGGGGTCAATTTCTTTGCCTGACATGTGATCAGCATGCCGGCCGACTTGCCCCAAGTTCATGCTCCGTCGGTTTGAGGGGTCTAACGTGAGGTGGCCAGCGGAGTAGCCAGTGTTTAGGAGGCAAGAATGACCGAGGACCCGCCGCACCAGGATCGTCCAGTTCGCCAGGTGGTAGCGGCCGGTGCGTCGATTGGCGCCGGTGCGCTGCTGCTCACCACCGCCGTGCTGACGGTTCTTCAGGGAATTCAGGCACTCGTCGACCACAGGCCCCTCATCATCGGATCGAATTACGTGTACAAGTTCAACGCCACCGGTTGGGGATGGATCCACATTGCGGCCGGAATCGTGTTGGGCATCGTCGCCATCGGGCTCATCACCGGAGCGGTGTGGGCTCGCGTAACCGCGATTGTCGTGGCGTGCATATCAATCGTCGTCATGTTTATGTGGCTGCCGTATTACCCGATGTGGTCGATCATCGTGGTCGCGCTGGATGTCATCGTCATTTGGGCGGTCGCTACGTGGGACACGGCTTCGCGGAGAAGCTGACGGGGCCGGAGGCCAGTTGCTCAAGGGCCATGTGCGATCGGGCTCATATTGGTCGGAGTCAGACTGAGGTTGTCGTCCATACTTCTAGCGGTGCCCAAGTTGCTCAACAGAATTCGCCGCCGCTGCGCGCTGGAACTGACTCGCTGAGCCGGGCTCAGGTCAACCCTCGGCCGCCGCCGGGCAAACCTCCAGTCCTTCACATGTCCCGCTGAAGTCGGTGTTGGCCGCCGGGCCTGGGTTGATAGCCGCGCAGTTTTCCATTCCTTCGCACGTGCCGCTGAAGTCGGTGTTTTCCTGCGGCCCAGGGTTGGTGGCCGGCGCCCCCGCGTTGGCGGTCGGGCAAACTTCCATTCCTTCGCACGTGCCGCTGAAGTCGGTGTTGGCCCGCGGGGCCGGGTTCGTGGTCGGCGCGGAGTTCGTGGTGGGAGCCCGGCTGGCGGCTGGCGCCGGGGTGGGGCCCCCCGCGGTAGTGGTCGGAGCGGTCCGCGGAGCCGAGGGAGCGGGTGCTGCCGCCGACGGAGCAGGTGCCGGGCTGGCCGCCGGCATCGAGCTCGCCGCTGGTGGCGGAGGAAGCCAGCGCGCGGGCGCCGTTGCCTGGGATGGGCTAGCCGGTGGCGTATTCGGCGCGTTACTGGAGCATCCAACAGCGAACAAGGTCAGTGCCACGGCGACGACCACGACGATATTGCGCAATCGGTCCATCCCCTCGCGGTCGGTCGGCAATTTCTGGGTGGGCTGCACAGGATCTGTGGCTCGGCATCGCTGACCCGCAGGCACCCGAACTCTAGCACTGCGGACTCCAGCTGGCGGCGGTTTCCGGCGCGCATCTCCACCCACGCACGCGGTGACCGGCCCCAGGATCGCGCCCGGATGAAGGCCCGACCGGCTGGCCTACTGAGCCGAACTCGCCTTCTGGTACACCAGGATCTGCTGGGCGATTCGCAGGCACCATCCGGGTTTGAGCTCGGTCGGCCGGTCGCCGACCCGGATCCAGCTTTCGTCGCCGGGGGCGGCGACATACGTGCCGCCGGGCGTGCCCGCGTCGCGCACCAGCACGACACCGGCGTTGACGGTGACGTAGGCGTGAACGCGCGATATCTGGGGGTCGTCGGGCAGGAAGATGGGCGAGGCCTGCGCGTCGCGCACCGACTTGTCGATCAGCGGGTTGCGCCCGATCACGTAGGGCCGGTCCAGGGGGTAGACCGCGTCGTCATCGGCGGCCAGCGCGCCGATCACCGGGCGCGCCATCGCGGTCGGGGGGGCCGCCTTGCGCGTCGGCGCGCCGGCGGACTGCTCCGGCGGTAGGCGCCGCTGCGTCGGCGCGGCAGGCGCGGCAGGTGCGGCAGGTGCGGCAGGCGCGGCAGGTGCGGCAGGCGAGGCAGGCGCGGCAGGTGCCGCAGATGCGACAGGTGCGACAGGTGCGGCGGGCGCGGCGAAGCGTTTGCGCTCAACGGGTTTGGCGGCGCGGGTCTCGGGTCGGCGCTCCTCCGCGACCGCGACCGCCTCCGCCTCCGCGACCGCGACTGCCTCCGCGACCGCAGGCGTCGCCAGCCGCGCCGCAGCCCCCGTGGAAACCACGAAGCCTCCGCCGGGCACCACGCCGGACCGCAGGTTGGTGTGCGGGACGGCCGTCAGCCCTGAAACGTCTCCGCCGCCGATGACAATCCTGTCGACCGGTTCGCGCACGGTTTCGTCAACCCAGGTGAGCGCGCGGTCGCCAACCAGGGTGCGGCTAACGCCGCCGGCCAAAATCTCGGCGGCCACGGGTCCGCGCAACATCAGCAGCAGGCCGTCACCGGCGGGCGCAAGCACCCCGAAGGGCGGCGTCAACCGCGAGTCCGGACCCAGCGCGACGGCCCCCAGCGCCTTGGCCAGTGCCCGTCCCGGCGACTGTGCTTCGGCGGCGGAATCGAGAGCGCCCAAAAGGGGAGCGGCGCCGATTGCGTTGGCGATGTACATCACCAGGTCACCGGCACGTGCGATCAGGCCGTCGCCGTGCCCGATGGCGACGCTGTACGGTTTCAGGTCCACCCCGCGCTGCCTCTCCTGAGGGATCTGAATACGGTGACCATTGTGCCGCCACAGCGGTTCCGGCGTGCCACGATCAGCGTATGGAACACGACCCCGAGAAACTCATCCAGGAGTGGCAGCGCGGGTTTTCAAACCCGGGCGGGGTCTCACCCTGGGAGCCTGGGCTTTCAGACTCGGGCGGAGTCCTGGCCTCGCCGCCTGGCCCGCCCGACTTCGGCTCGCCTCAGCCCGCCCCGCCTCCGTACGGCTCCTACCAGGCGCCGCCCTTCGGGGCCGGCCCGAGAGGCCTGACACCCTGGTCGCTGCGACCGCGGTCGTTTCGATACAGATTCCTGTTCATCATCGGCGCCGTGTACGTGGTTGTGATCTTCGCGCTCGGCATCGGGTCCAGTTTGCGGCACTCTGGGCACTCCTCCGGTGGCGGGGAGGTCGTCCACCGCGGCGGAAACCTCAGCGTCGGCGGCAACCGTGAGAGCGACACCCTCGGGTGCGATGGCGGCGGCGATCTGTACCTATCCGGCAACTCCAACACGTTCACCGTGACCGGCCACTGTGCCAGCGTCTCGATTTCCGGCAACGACAATCACGTCACGCTCGACAGCGCCGACCGGATCGACGCCGCCGGCATCAACACGACGGTCACCTACCACTCCGGTACCCCGGCCGTCACCCAAAGCGGCATCAACGCCACCGTCCAACAGGGTTGACCTGCCGGACGAGATCGACGAAGGCCTGCGCCGCCGCGTCGACACCGGTGTCGTCGCCGGTCGCCACCAGATCGAGCAAAAGCCCCCGGATGACCGCCAACCCGAGGCGCGCGAAGGCGGGATCGATCGCGCCGCCGGTCACCACCTCGACGTCGGCCAGCCAGGCGTCAACGGCGCCGGGCACCATGCGTGCGTAGGGCTTTTCTCCCTGCGCTCCCCGCGCGTAGCACTCGAAGAACAGTCGCTCGACCGGACGCAGCCCGGGCCGGCGAACGTCGGCCCACATCGCGGCAATCCCGTCCGCGGGTGAGGCAGGCAGGTCGCGGAGCACGGCCATCTGGCGGCGTTCCACCTCTTCGACGATCGCCACCAGGAGATCGTCGCGAGATCCAAAGTAATGCAGCAACATTCGGTGACTGGTGCCAACCGCCTGCGCCAGCTCGCGCAGCGAGCGATCGCCGATCCCGCCTGCGGCGAACTCCTCAACCAGCGCATCGAGCAGTTCGCGGCGCCGCTGCGCGTCAGGAGGCCGGGCCATCGAGCCGACGCTGCTCGCTGCGTTTCTTGAGGCCCTGCGCCTCGAGCTCGAGGTATCGCTTGGTCATGCCGTGCATGAGCCGGCCCACCAAGGCGCCGACCGGACCCCGCTGCTCGAGTCGCTGCCGGACGAGGGTGCTGCTGTCGCCCGCGACGACGTCGTGGCGGGCCAGGGTCGACCCGCCAGGCGATCGCTGCACCCAGGTCCACGAGGCGCCGGGGAGTACCTCGGTGACCTCCCACACCAGCGGGGCCGGCGCATCAACTCGACGCTGCTGTCAGTAATCATGTACCAAATGGTACATGCCGGTCCGCTCAGGAGGGTTGATGGACGGCCTTGACGCTCCCGTCGGGGTTGATCTCCATGTAACCGCTCTCGACTCCGTCG
>Ga0153922_1000424_pt1 | contig 17388 bp, 10 predicted proteins | sample TSNJ006MetaG_FD_104723 | JGI IMG/M metagenome (GOLD analysis project Ga0153922, IMG submission 104723) | Attine ant fungus gardens microbial communities from New Jersey, USA - TSNJ006 MetaG | ecosystem: Host-associated > Fungi > Mycelium > Unclassified | place: USA: New Jersey, Brendon T. Byrne... | reverse complement strand
CCACTGCGATTAGTGACTCAATATGATTGAAGTTGACATAAAACGTTTTGATAGATGAATCGGAGCAACATAAAGAGCGATGGTTCATGGTCACCTGGTTTAAATTTGACGTTCAAATAGTAATTGGTTGTGGGAAACTAAATATTGAGCCAAAAGAATCAGAAGAGACTAGAGGGAAACTGATTTTGTGAAAAAAACAAGAAAAGTGTGATTGTATTTCGATCAGTGTTTCGAATATAAATTCTAGAGAGATTACTGCTGGGAGCAACATCATGACAATTTTGACAGGGTCTCGGGATCTCCCCAAATACCTTTTTCAGAGATGAAAGAAAAGTGTAACCGCAGATAACCTAGTTGGACACAATTAAACAGCAAGTCCTCAAAATAAACCAGGCACACTGTTTGAGAATTGAGAAATTGCTTTCACCTAGCAAGGTACGACCTCTCTGTAGAGTGTTTCATGGATACCCATAAGTGCACGACGACGTCATCTTCCAAGATTTTTCCGCGAGGTTCGGCGTATTCTGGTTATCCTGAGTATCAATCGATCAACTAGATAGAATGGTGCCTGGGACAATTTTAATAGAACATTAAGCATTACGAAAGGAGAATCTTGAATCCTTGTCCAGAGCTCAAGTACAGACAAATTTAGCCAGAAAGCACCAAATCTACTGAGGCTGAGTGTCTCGTATTGTAAAGCCAACGTTGCCAAAGATGATCATCGAAGCTGAATCGCAGTGATGCCTTGCCTCGCACCGGGGCTTTGGCCTACATGCATAACATGAAATGTATCTTGGAAAGCGACATCGAGGTCGCCTCCTCAATGGGTGATTGACAATATGTTGAGAGTTGTGGTCCTCGGATAGGGGACGATTCACGGAAAGTCGAGTTGTTTCCTATAGATAGCATTGCTTGCCCGTATGACTCCTGCCTCTACTTGTTGGTAGTACAAGTTGATCAAAGAAGTTTTAGAGCTGTCTGTTGAATGAACTCTGCCTTCACTGGATCTCCTGTCTTTTACGATGGTAATACGGATCAATCTAAATGACGCGTTGGACAAAAGTTTCGTCGAGGGTCGCGCTTGTAGTTGAAGTTGATCACAGAAGCTTTATCATGACCTTCCATGAGGAATGGTATAGAGTTGATAGGTCAGGACAGCTGCTAAAGGCAAAGGGGTCTGACATCTTAGTAATTGGTGCTCGGGTATTGGGCCTCAGGACTGTCCTGTTTTTATCACATGCTCCCTGAGGTCCTCCATATCTATCTACAAGTTCTGAGAAGCTTGGGAATATCTCTAACAGCACACGCAATTCACTGTTCTTCGCAAGGACAGAAATCAACCCAAGTGTTTGGGCTCAAATCAAAACTGACACAAAGGCTGAACTCGAGGATGGTAGAGAAAGGAATTTGGCGGGACAAGAGGCTCGTGGAGAAATTGAAAGAAATTGGGGTGGAGATGAGAGGCACATTATCAGTATCTCGGCTGTCACCTACGCTCTGATTCCGTTCAATAGGCATTCGCCCTGTCCCCATTGAGGAGCGCCAGGATACCCAATATTTCAAGATTTTTTTTGTTTGGTTCTCTGCAAATGTCAACATTTTATCATTCTCAGCTGGCACTCTTGGACCCGCAATCTTCGGCCTAGGTATCAGAGATTCATGCTTGACTATCTTGTTCTTTGAGCTTGTATTTTGTGCCATGCCTGCCTATGCGTACGTATTAACGTGATCTTATGAATATGCCATAACTCATCGAGTCATTATGGAAGCTCGACGTGGGGCCCCAAGTTGGGGATGAGACAGATGGTGATATCGAGATATGCTTTTGGGTATGCCTTCACTTCGTTTGATGGTCATTTAGATATGCTCATCCCTTTTTTTAGATACTACGGTGTCTTGCTGTGCTGTCTCTTGAATCTCATTGGGATGTGCGGGTTTTCCATTTTGAACTGCATACTGGGTGGTCAGGCGCTTGCAAGCGTTTCTAATCAAAATCTCAGTTGGACGTATGTTCTTCATAGTGCAACAGAAAGCGGAGTCGTTCATTGTGTCCATTGGGATTGTTTTTTTTCAGTGTTGGTATTGTGGTCATTGGGTTTTCGGGACTCCTTGTATCCTTTTGTGGATATGCTGCACTCAACTGGTATGAAAGAGCCGCTTGGTTCCCTGTACTTGTCACTTTCGCAATTGCACTCGGGGAGGGAGGCAAACATCTTGGAGAGCTTACCTTCAAACCCGCCACCGCACGAGGTGTCCTCAGCTTTGCATCCACCCTCGCTGGATTTACCGTCACCTGGACGCCTCTCAGTTCCGATTATACCACATATTTCAAGAAGGATGTCAAAAGGTCAGTGCCGAATCCTTGAGTTTGATGAGATAGTGCTTACATATTTGTTTGATAGCTGGAAAATATTTGTATGGACATATCTCGGATTCACTCTTTCGACTGTAACGTCGTCATTCCACCTCCCAAAGTTTTGGATCTTGACCTCCCTTCCTCCGAATAACATCTTTTCAGATACCTCTTCAATGTACAGGAGCAGCTGTGATTGCTTCCGCGACCTCCGTGCCGTTGTGGGAGCAATCATACATTAACGGGGATGTCGGGGGACTTCTCAAAGCGATGCTTGAACCTGCTCATGGGTTCGGGAAATTCCTTGTCATCCTCCTCAGCCTTTCTGTCGTTGGGAACATGGCGATGACATTTTACTCGATTTCACTAAACCTACAACTGTTTGTACCATTCTTTCTCAAGGTTCCAAGATATGTATTCTCGACGGTTGGCACTATACTGTACGTGTTCTTACTTGTGCTGCTCATTCCATCAACTCATTGGTTAAATAGTGTAGTTGCGCTTGCTATTGTTGGCCAACATCGCTTTTACGATACCCTGGTGAATTTCTTGGGCTTGATTGGATATTGGGCCGGTGCATACGTGATGGTCATCCTTCTTGAACACCTCTATTTTAGGAGAGGCAAATTCGAGCTCTATGATGATACTCAGTGGAATTCACCACTCCGATTACCAACGGGAATTGCGGCTGTTGCTGCGGTAGTTTTCTCTTTTGGCCCTGTAGTGCCTTGCATGGACCAGGTTTGGTATGTTGGTCCTATTGGAAAAACAACCGGGGATATCGGGTTTGAGATGGCCTTCATTATGAGTGCTATTTTTTATGTTCCCCTCAGATGGGGCGAGATCAAGTGGCGGGGACGGCTATAAAAAAGTCAGTCAGATCACGGCTGTTTAGTAGTCGGTAGTTAACCTTCCTCTACGTAGCCTGCCAAAACCATTCAAAATCTGGGTCAGAATGCCATAGAAATTTTCAGTTTCAGGGGCGATAAGAGGGGTGTATGACGGCCCTTGTAAATGTCTGGCTGATATCGTCAGGAAGATATGTTATTCTAGGTGGATGTACTGTGTTTCATTGGTAGAACCCACCTCTAGGGGAATCACGATGATGATGCCCACATTTAATATTGTGTTTCAAAAGCACCATATCTACTGAAGCAAGACGCTATTCCCAAAGTCGAATCAGATAATGGTAGGGTCATTGACGCGTGGGGTGCTGGGTCCATAACTGATGTGGCTCAACCGTTTTTCGTCTCTTCCATCATCCTCAATGATGGATTCGTACTTTCCTCATCGACTCTGTCACTGCTCATCAATTAACGATGGTGTCCAAGTGTTGCCATCAATGTAAGTACCCCCTTGCTCCGATGTTTCATACTCCCGCTGTTCGCAGCCTATAGGACCTCAGTCCAGGCTTGAGTAGTCAGTTCACTGGGACACAGTAGAATATGATTTGCTCATTGCCATACAGTCTGACGGCCTGCAAAACGCCACGCCGCCATCATCATAGTGATATCATGGCACTAGATTGGTGTGTTCCCATTCAATGTCATCAAAATACCTTTTATCAATCTAGAGCTGAGTGTTGCCTCCTTCCATTGAACAATTTATTTACTCTAGGCCAAGTCTCCATTCTCTGCCTTCCTATATCATTTGTGCGTTTGATTTTTCTTCTATTTCGAAGTTCTCCTTCTGGGCATTCCACTCTCACTTCTGCAATCGTGTCCCCATCTTTCCTTTCCGAACTACAAACCTTGAGGTATCTTTGCCTAGCCTACGGGTGACCATTACCTTCGGAGTGTCCTACATGGTTGCTGGACCCTGGTGTGGCGCGGCGCGTCTGGAATAGTCCAGGGCAGCAGATGCGTGATTGTACATTGTCCCGGGATGTGGGATCTGCTAGTGGTCTCACTGTTTTATATATATACTTCTTCAAAGTGTCAGCCTCATCTGACCCATATCACATTCTCAAGCGTCTGTCCGGCGGCATTACCATAACCTTTACAACCTCATCTATCAGATATAAATCTTGAATCTCTCGTAACTTGATGATTCGACAATTGTTCGTCTGCATTATCCATCCAACACTGTTGCATAATCTGCCAGATTCCCTCATTAGGTTCTAAATGTAAAAAAACTCATAATGTTGGTTTGATAGATCTAATTCACTGACTGACTCTAAAGACAACAGCGTTAATTCGTTTGGCTTCATGGAATGGACCTCGGTCAATAGGGAAAACATGCTATTTCAGATAGAGATAGTAGTAAGACAAGGCAAACCTCATACAATTGCTTTGGTAGGGCAAGATGAATCACCGTCTTGAAGTTCAATCATGAGTTCAGGGACTTGTCATCTCCTTCACTCAGATTCTGAACAAAGCCGCCCCAACGAATTGACAAATACACTTTCCGGAAGAAACGAGAGATTGCTCATTTGAATATGAATATTGAGAAATGCCTAAAGATGCACCCCCTTGAGAGAATCAAATTATCATGTAATTATTTCAAACCCCTCCGAACATCGAAAATCTGAATCTAGCGGTTCATTCATGTTTCTCGGGATGTATCACGAGTTGCAATTGATTCCAGGCTTCCCATATACCAAGTCTTTGCATCCAAGATGTAACGTTTAATCGGATCGCCTTAATGGAAAATGCTGTAGAATGGAAGAACGTTCGGCTGGACGAGTTGACTCAATGTAAGAGCTTCCTTCATGACCTATTTCTTTTGAGTGGTTGATAGATAAAGAAAATCTTTGTTGTAGAACCTGATCTCGGAATCTTGGTGGATCTTATGCCAGTCGACTGCTTTAAAGACAATTCGTACTGACGAGGGCTTCTACCTGACTCTGATCATCAACGCATTAACTGAAAAATCTATAGGCAAATATCATAGTGCTGCCAAGATGTGAAACTACACAAGTCAGAGGGCGGCAGCCCGGTATCACCAAAAATTGACAGGTGCCTGTCGATATGTGCAATTCGAGGTCAGCTCATTTGGAATTCATTCACCAGAGTAAAGTTTCATACCTGATTCATTTTTCACCATTCTTATCACGCAAATTTTTCCTATTTTTTATTAGTTACAATTTAGTGGCAGCTATAGGAGAAGACTCACTTTTGTCTGTTGATTGTTTAGTCTCCCCGCCCTCTTGTCTTTACCTCCATCACCGGCGAAAGATTGTAATCAGCTCTGCCATAACACCGCAACACGACTGGCTTTGAAGGGTCAGTGATTATGATGGCCAGAAGAGAGCTGACAATGCAGCATCAATCTCTCAGTAACTTCCAGTTGTCAAGGGACCTCGAGAGCTGGAGATTTTGAATATGCCTCGTGTCTGCACATATGTTGACCCATTCTTATTGTCTTTCCCTCGAATTTCAGGTCCCTCATGCTACTTCGCCTCATGATCTTAGAGTAATCATCAATCCAGTCTACAAAGGATCAAGAGTAATTTGTATCAGAACACAACACGAAAATAACAACTCATTCAGAACTTGGCCTGTGCGAAGCCAAGACGTTGATTCTGAATGTCCCAGATGCTATACCAATGCTTCAGTAAACTACCACCAACAAGCTCCAGACCGTCGAAAGCATTGATAAGGGTTTGGCAGGTCGATGGATCATTTGCAAATGGCCCAACCGAAAGTTCGCTGCTAGGGATGGTCAAATTGAATGGTTCGCCATTTTGGGAGGTGAACGTGATGTCAATCACTGCGGGAAGAGACGAAATCCTGTCGCAGGAAATTCCGTATGTCCCTGGTTCACTGGGATTCGGTTTGATGTCTGGGGAAATGAGAGCGTAGATTGCCTGTGAATGCACATGAGCATGTGAAATCGAGCATATGTCAGCCTTCCAAACCTCTGCAGTGTCTGTGGAAAAAAGAACGTTGCTTGTCCCACTATCAAAGATGATGTCGCGTGACTGGGTCAGGATTGAGTTTGTCTTGCCGTTGACTGATAGCCCTGGGGAAGTGAGAGTCCAAGCTGAACTTCTGGAGGCCAATGAAGCATATTGAGGTGTCCCTAGAGGGATGGATTCAATCTTGAACGGGCATGATTTGAATGGTAGCCTACCGGTAAACTTGGTACAATCAATCCCTCCAAGTGTCAGCTCTGCATTTCCCGCCACCTGTGGAGTGAGATACATGCTAAAGAGGGCTGAACAGAGCAGAACATATATAAACCGAAGAAACGGCCCTAACCACTAGCATACGCACATGGTAAACCTTGGTCCACGAGGCTCAAGAAGAATCCTTGGGCGCGAGTACTCATGCCTGGTAATTATGAAATGATGATGATCAAAATCATTTGACGAAGTCTTTTGATATGGACAAAACCTTGAATTCCACTGAAAGGGTCGATATTGAAGGCAGGAGTTTGATCTGTGATTAGGAATAAGCTGGTATTGGGAGCAGTGAGGCCCCCAACCGAGACTGTGTCAACGGCACTGCGCAAGGTTAGGCGATAATTAGCCCCAACGACGGGATCTACACCAACACCAGTAGAAAACGTGATGCTATGTACTTGTCCTCCATCTCGGAATGTTGAGCTTCGATTGGGATCGAACAGGACCGGATTGGAACATGAGGCGCAGAGTGTACTTGCAAACTCCAATGTGGAACTTCCTGTGTCGAATACAACCTATTTTGTTTGGTCAACGACTCAGACCATGGCAGGCACTAAAGTGACGGCATACGGAAACATTTTGAGGTGGCGTACCAACTACGAAATTTCAACTGATGTATCGACGACCTTACTCCAAGAAATTTACCGGTCATATTGCCGAACCACCTATTTTGTAGAGATAAGTATCAGTGCTCTTGAGAGCTCTGCACGAGCGAGATACATACTGTAAGTCTGTACCCAAGAAGAAGTCTGCCAGCGGAACAGTAGCTGGACTTAATGCCCGCCGCTTCAGTGAGCTTCCTGGGGGAGCTACCCTCGATTGCAAATTGATTTGTACTTGTTCAGGAACAGCATGAACTCCTGCCAGTCCAAGAAGCCCCAAAGCTACTATCAGTGTTTTCAGCATGATTAGAGAAAACTGAAGGAAGTACAGCCCGTGTGATTCTGACTTTTATGAAGAAAGCGTGAGAAAGCAGAGTTAGAGAATTTCGAGGATGGAACACATTACTATCCCCTGTGGTACTATCCCATATAGTTTTAGTTTCAAGATCTTCATGCGTTTTAGGCATCAACAAACTTCAAACTCCGCATGAGATGAAACCAGTCCTTTTCGGAAGGATACTATCCCACAAACTGGTTTTGGCCACTTTCGAAGATAACAAGATTCAAAGTACAGAACTCAATTCTGAGAGCAATAAATTTATACATATACTCTATGGTGTATTCTACATCTGAGTATATAACAATCTGTGCTTCAGGACAACGATCTTGTACAATCTGCTCTCACTACCCAATTTGGGCAGGGAGCTGACCAACGTCACACTTTGCTCTGAGTTTCAATTTGGTTGATCCCAATCAACGCATCGAGTATGGCCTCATTTAGCCTCGTTTCACTGCCCTGTTCAGCACTAGACGTCGCAAAGCACTCGTGCCAACACTAGCATTGGAGGGTGGCTTGACACAGAGTAGTGCTTACTCCCACCCATCAGATCCAAGTCCACCTTCAGGGTATAATAATAATTTCTTTAGTAGTAAATAAATCTTTGCTGCCTTCCAAAAAGGACTGGCTGGTTTTATCATCGTGTCGATCCTTATGCGGAGTTCGAAGTTTGTTGATGCCTAAGGTGTGACTGGATGTGACTGGCCAAAACCAGTTTGTAGGATAGTATACACATTTTCTGCTGAAAAAAGCAGAAGATTCAATTAATATACTATTCTGGGTCTTCAGTAGCCTGTCGCTTGCATCGAGCCTGGTGAGCCAGGGGCGTGCTGAATGAGGCCATACTCGATGCGTTGATTGGGATCAACCAAATTGAAACTCAGGCGCGGTTTGAATGGCAAAGTGTGACGTTGGTCAGCTCCCTACCCAAAATTGGGTAGAGCAAATTGTACAAGATCGTTATCCTGGAGCACAAATTACTAGATATTTTCATATATTCAACTGTAGAATACATCAAAGAGTACATGTATAAAATTGTCGCACTCAGAAGTGACTTCTGCACTTTAAATGTCGTTATCTTTGAAAACACCGTGAGTGGCTTAAAGACTACCGCAGGGGATAAAAGCCCTGTGTCATGTCACAGTAATGTGACATGCTTGCGAGTGAATACAAAGTGATACTATGTGATATGATTGCAGCATTTGCCTGCTGACAGTATAAGCACTTACTCATCCGAAGAATATTGAAATGTATCATTGAGCCCTCGCTAGCAAAAAGATTCTTGATCACGTGACTGATCGGGTGGCTTCGACGTGATTGTTGCTCTTTCTCCCTCGTTCGACATAGAATCCGTGCGACAATCCATGCCTCAACTCGAATTACGTCAAGCACAGGGTGGAACCAATGGAAACAATGGCAACGGAAACGCTGGGAACAACGGTAATACTGGGAACAACGGTAATACTGGAAATAATGGGAATGGAGGGAACACCAGTGCCAGTAACGCTGGAAATAACGGGAACAATGGAAACACCGGTAGCAGTAATGCGGCCAGCTCAGCTCCAACGTCTGGTTCAGCGAGTCAATCCAGCAGCGTCCTTCTCATTCCTCAAACTGCCGCTGCAGGCGGCATCTCCATGACCCAACCGCCTGCGACTGCAACCTCGTATTATAAAATTGCTCCTAGCCAAGTGATTGTTTTCGGCTGGAACATGACATCGGTCATCGCATCTCCAACACATCTCACAATTTCTGCTGTTGCTGACAATGGGAATACGTACCCTGTTGGACCGACAGACGGTATCATTCCCGCTGATGCGACGCAAGTCACATGGGATATTTACTCGTATCAGCAACACAATCCGAATATGCCCCTAGAAGTGGGAATGTACACACTAAATATCTACGACGAAAGGGGACCAGGTGCAGGGAGAGCTGGTGGATATCTCAGTCCGTTCAATGGACTACAATTTGCTCTATATACGCCTCAGGCTTACACGCCAATAGCCAGTGGTAAGTGGTTTTCCGAGGTTTTGTGAAGAATTCTCGCTGATTCATGATCAGGTTGGACATGTACGCAATGTACAGACGCGGGTGTAATGTCAACAGCTGCACACCCAGTGTTTGTAGGCATCGTAGTGTCTTTCCTCGTCATATTCCTCTCTGGACTACACATGCTTCGGACGGGGCATTAGTAGTCCTATGGGTTGTTCGATATGATGAAGTTTTATGGACAATTTTGACTTAGACACTCGCTGTGATGCTATCGCTTTCATCTTGGGACTCTGCACAATAACTCCACTTTATTACGTACTTTCTTTTGCTGTTTCGCTGACTTTGGATATATCTGACATCTAAATTGCCGTACGATGTACATAGCACTTGTTTATTTTCTGGAGCTCTTCCTAATTAGGATCTACGAAGCAATTTGCGCAGGTCGAGTCTACGGAGCGCAGTAGATTGCACTGCCACAGTCCAGGGATCTATATGAGGAGATCATAGACAATCACAAATCTCCATCTACGTCCATCATGGAAGCCCTCAAACTACAGAAGAAGTATCCAGAGGTTTCCAGAGATGAGATGTTCGATTTCATCAATCGCTTCAAGTCCGTTTCGTCCTCTCTGGCGCAGAATATCATTTCTGATCTTTCCATAGTGCACTGAACACTGATACCCCAGGCCGCGTAGATAAGTCTACTGTGCTTCATGCCCTTGAGAGCTCAGGGAAGTCGTACGATCTCGCTCGAGAGACGCTCAAACATGTCAGCGTTGATGCTAGCGGCAAAGTTGAACTGGAAGACTGGGTCGAGGTGCGCTGTTGGTGCGGGATGATGTCATGAGATATGTAATAACTGACTGCCAATGGCATCTACAACCTTCAGCTAAATGTTAAACTTCGCACAGAAGCCAATACAGTGCTGACGAGCAAAGCTGGAAAAGTCCGCGTTCAGGGCTCGAATGCCAATGTGAGCCATACGATCAATGAGGACGAAAGGAGAGAATTCACAAATCATATCAATGGCGTATGTATACTTTATAACTTGATAAACGTTGTGCACACTAAGACAGTTATCAGGTCATAGAAAATGATTCAGACATTAGCGGCCGCTTTCCCATTCCTACGGAAACTATGCAACTATTCGATGAATGCAGAGACGGTCTTATTCTGTGTAAACTCATCAATGATTCCGTTCCAGATACGATCGATTTTCGTGTTCTCAATAAACCATCTCCCCGTAAACCGCTCAACGCTTTTCAGATCACTGAAAACAACAATATCGTCATCACCTCTGCGAAGGGTATCGGTTGCTCCGTTGTAAACATTGGTTCAAGTGATATCGCTGAGGGAAGAGAGCATTTGATTTTGGGCTTGATCTGGCAGGTTATCAGGAGAGGTTTATTAGCACAGGTTGATATTAAACTTCATCCCGAACTTTATCGACTCTGTGAGGAGGGAGAGACGATTGACGACCTTCTGAGATTGACACCTGACCAAATCTTACTTCGCTGGTTCAACTTCCACCTCAAGGCTGCAGGTTCAAAGCGCCGGTATGTCATCAGTTATATACCCGTCAGTTTGTCAACATGAATGAATTGCCGTAACAGTGTTAACAACTTCAGTCGTGATGTTAGCGACGGTGAAAACTACACTGTCCTCTTACACCAACTCAAACCCGAACAATGTTCTCTTTCACCCCTCCAAACTGCTGAAATCCGTCAGCGAGCTGAGCAAGTCCTCCAAAATGCAGCCAACATTGGCTGTCGCAAATACCTCACCCCATCCTCTCTCGTCGCCGGCAACCCCCGTCTTAATCTTGCCTTTGTCGCAAATTTGTTCAACACCCATCCAGGTCTCGAGCCTCTCGATGAACAAGAAGCTAAAGATTACGGTATTGTAGAAGATTTTGATGCTGAAGGTGAACGTGAAGCTCGTGTGTTTACATTGTGGTTGAATTCACTTGGTGTTGAACCGGCTGTGTTCAACTTGTTTGAGAATCTGAAAGATGGATTGATCATTCTGCAAGCGTTTGACAGGATTTTGCCTGGATCGGTTATTTGGAGAAGGGTGAGTAAACCCAAGGAGGGTGCCGGTCCAGCGAATTATGCAAGTGGGGGTGGAGATGACGAAGATGAAGGTGCCGATATCGGTGTTACTCCAAATCAGAGCACTCTTTCGAGGTTCAAGGCTGTGGAGAACACGAATTATGCGGTTGAGCTTGGAAAGCAGAACCGTATGCATTTGGTTGGTATTCAAGGTGCCGATATTGTGGATGGGAGGAAGACACTGGTACTTGGACTGGTTTGGCAGCTTATGCGGTAAACATTTTTGAACCCTCATCTTATCCTTGATTTTAACTGATCGAATAGGATGTCGATTACAAAGACTCTCTCTCAACTTTCTGCAGGAGGTGGCCGTCCACTTTCTGACACTGATCTTCTGAAATGGGCAAATACCACTGTGCAGAATGCGAAACCTACGGCGAGGACAATCAGATCATTCAAAGATCCCTCTCTTACCACCAGTTTATTTATTCTGGATTTGTTGGACGCCATCCGCCCTGGAATTGTCGATCCCTCCTTGGTTATCATTGTGACTGAGACAGGTGATTATGATGAAAAAAGACAGAATGGTACGTTGATGACAAGTATGGTTTCCATCGGGCTGATGGCTCGCCTCTTTAATTTCCAGCCAAATTGGCTATCTCGATTGCAAGAAAGATGAATGCATTGATTTTCCTGGTACCTGAGGATATTGTGGACGTCCGTGCGCGTTTGGTATGACATTATTTTTTCTTTTCCGTGGATCAATGATACTTACAATGCCTTTAGATCCTGACATTTGTTGGAAGTCTGATGGCTATTGCATAAGACTCTGACTGATAGTCAGAGTGTGCTGATGGATAGTGAATGAAATCTGAGACATGTGCGTTGGCTCTACTTGTATCTTAGAATAAGTAATAAATAATTGCAGTTGACCTTTTCCTCCTAAAATGGGTTTTTTTTCCTGACAATATGATGTTTTGATTTTGAGCGCGGATGATAGTAGAAGAATGCCGAGCGCCGAGTGCTAGCGCTCTAAACTAATATTAGATGGCTTTGACCCACTGTCTGGTTTTCCCAGATTTTGACTTGACTTGACCTGATACTCTGATCTCTTCCCTTGGCACTAACAATACCATATTTTCGGTGTATTGTATTGACATTTCCCTGGTCATACAGGTAGAGGACTGCGGTTAGGAGGGATTTTTATATGCGGTGATGTTGTCGCGAGGGCTGGACATAATTAATCAACAGGGATCCCGTCAATGAGCAGTTCAGGGGACTCAGGATACCGACATCTAGGGACGAGGTTACCTGACTTGCCGCACAAGTATATTACAGTGACTTTTACTCGGCAGTACTCAGTATTCAGTTAGCTCTGATGAAGACTCGGACCCAGTTCAAATCCATCGCCATTTTCTTCACCCATGAGTCGGTTCTGCCCTTAGAGTGCCTCCCGGTTCCGGGAAAGTTTTGATAGTCAGCGAAACCACATCTTAGTTCTATTATTATTTCAAATTTTAAAATTGAGATATCAATATTGTGTCAATGTTTATTTTACATGTCTACAGACGTCGCCAATGTCTCCGATTCGGGTCTCTTACTGGAAAACGCGGTAGCTATCGGTGAGCGATGATCGTTGATGATCGTTCATCACGAAAGGCATGCCGAGTACTATTGAATTTTTAATATACATTACCAGCAGATTGTTGTAAAATCGACTATTTGTATACCCGATACTATGTGAAAGGAGCTAGCCGGATTAAGAGAGGTAATGCAGGCTATATCCGAGCAACCATTCTAGGCTTCATAACCAAAACCCTCGGCACCGTTAAGAATTAGCAGTATTGATGATAACACGCTTTTCTATGTTTGAGTCTATGCCATACCTTGGGCCAAACCCTCAAAACCCTCAGTGCCTCATCTATCTTTGGACTTATTGATTCGGGATTAGAATGCTACCAAAAATAGCCGATTGTTCACGATGGGAATGGGAGTTGGCGACCAATGTGCTTCATCTTCCTCGTTTATTGATCAGTTTGGCAACGTGCATCATTACCTGGGGTCCATCTGACAGTTCTCTTGCCATATCAGCACATAGTTGTTCTCATGTCCTGATGAAATCACTCCTACTCGAAGAGCATAAATACCTCTGCGTAAAGTTCTATCATCTGCATACTTACCATGTCTCTTTCTAGACACAGTTGAGTTCATACAACTCGATTCATGGATCGATTGCTGATCTAGTGTCTAATCAGTCGACGCTGAGCAAGTCATTGAGAAGGCTAAAGGCCATCGTCACTTCAAGCATGCTCAATCAGCAAGGCGCAGTGGACCCCACAAATCATTCACATCGTGGTCCCGCGATGAAGCAACCAATGATCTGGACAAGTATACCATCCCAAGGCAAGGTATCAACTCTGCATCGGTTTATCAACTCTTGCACGATGAGACCGCTTTGGATGGAAATCCTCTCCTGAACTTGGCATCGTAAGTGCTTTTCCGATGGGTTTCGGATCGCACTTGTCATTTTTTTAGGTTTGTTCATACATGGATGCCCGAACATGCAGACAAGCTGATCTTAGAGAATATCAACAAGAATATTGTTGATTTAGAGGAATACCCCGCTGCAAGTATCATCCACAATCGTTGCATCTCCATGAGTGGGTATCTCTTTTTTTCACAGTGGGTCAAAAGTTGATCAGTTTTACTTCAGTTGCAAAGCTTTGGAACGCCCCCAAAGATTCTAAGGTACTCGGTACTGCCACTGCTGGATCGTCCGAGGCTATCTTGCTGGGTGGTTTGGCAATGAAGAAACGCTGGCAAGAGACGCGCAAGGCCGCTGGAAAGGACTACTACCACCCCAACATTGTCTTCGGCGCAAACGCTCAGGTAGCTCTCGAGAAATTTGCTCGGTAATACCGCAATTTGTCCTGAGAGCTTTTCAGCTGACCTTTCCTCAGGTATTTCGATGTTGAGTGCCGCTTGGTTCCGGTCAAAGCTGAAAATGGGTTTGTCATGAATCCCCATGACGCGCTGGAATATGTCGATGAAAATACCATCGGTGTTATGGTCATCCTCGGAAGTACCTATACTGGTCACTTTGAAGACGTTCTTCTCATGAGCAACCTATGTAGGCTTTCTTTCAATCAAGTTAGATTAATCCGGCTGACTAAGGAAACCTCTTAGTGGACAATCTTGAGGAACGCACTGGACTTGATATTCCCATTCACGTTGACGCGGCATCTGGGGGATTCATTGCTCCTTTCGCCTACCCCCATCTCAAATGGTCTTTCGATGTCAAGCGAGTCGTCTCTATCAACACATCTGGACATAAATTTGGTCTCGTCTATGCTGGGCTCGGCTGGATTCTTTGGCGAGACGAAGGTTTCCTTCACAAGGATTTGGTCTTTGAATTGCGTAAGTCGACACCCACTTGACATCTCCAATCTGTCTAACGGGCATGTCAAAATCAGACTATCTGGGCAGTACTGAATATACATTCACTCTGTAAGGAAGCTCGTTATGTTCAGTCTTTTATCTTCATGTCTGATCCATTGCAGTAACTTCTCGAAGCCTGCTGCTCCCGTCATCGCCCAAATGTTCAATTTCTTGAACCTCGGCTTTGAAGGTTACAAGCGCATTGCTGCCAAAGATCTCCGTAACGCTCGGGTGTTATCTCGTGCACTCGATAGCACATACTTCAAGGTATGAGACCATCCTCCCCTCATCGTCAATCGAGGAGCATAACTCTGTCACTCCCAGGTCTTGAGCAACATTCATGTACCCATCACTCGCCATGGAAATGAGAATTTGGATTCTGATAACCCCGAGGATTACGAGCCTGGCTTGCCGGTCGTCTCCTTCAGGTTATCTGACGAGTTCAAGAAGAACAATCCTAGAGTTCAACAACGCTGGATACAGGTAATTCAAAACCTATAAGACTAGGTAAATCAAGCTGATCAGAAATCAGGTTCTGTTGAAGACGAAAGGTTGGATCGTTCCGAATTACGGGGTAAGTGAACCTTTCATGGAAACCTTGAAGAACAAAAGCTCAATCCTTGGAACAGGCCCCGACCGGCGCTGAGGACGTTGAGATTCTGCGTGTTGTCGGTGCGTATCGCCATGTGAGGCTCTGCAAATCAGTTTGACTCAGATCATCCCAAGTTCGTGAAACGTTAACAGAAGACTTGGTCGAACGTCTTGTCGTAGATTTACTCGAGATTACCGAATCTCTTCAAGGTATGGACTGTCTTGTATTTTCAATGGCGGTAGCTGAACCGCGGCTTTGATACTACAGGAGAGGAAGGAAGCATGATGGCCATAACTTCGAAGACGGTTGTTCATCACCCTGACCATGAACATGGTCGCCCAGACAAGTCAAACTTTGGTGATGCTGACCAGCTCGACCAGAAACAACAATCTGGGTTCTCTAGGCAATGCTGAATCAAGGCAGGACATTTGTTGCTTATTCATAGTCTTATTCCGAATATCTATGTGGCATTGCCCCTTCTCTGAAGGATGACTCTGACACGTTCATTGTACAATAAATATAGATCGGAGTATGTGATGAACGTTTTGATAACTGCTCACCAAAAGGAAGCTTTGTTCGACATTTTACTGGCGCAATATTTCGACGTGCCGGTCATGTTTGAGATGACTTCATAATTCTTATTTGATGATCGTTTTCCTCATTGATAGAGGCAGAGCAATAGAGTGGCAATCCTTTGCCGTTAAGAATTGTGTGGAAGTTCAGAGCACATCAGTAGCTCTTCGATTGTTGCATATTCTCGTGTTTCAACGTGCACAGTGGTGGTGGACTTTTCGCAGATCAGGTTCAAACACCAATCGAGCAAATTGAGTATGAAATAAGATGGTGTAGGGTAGATAAGGTCTGGATCAGACTGTGGGAGAGGAGGAAGGAGAGGAGAGTGGCTGAATAAGGCATGGCTGTAGAAAGACGAGAGAATAGCAGATGGGTTTTGAGGGTCTCCGCGGTTCAATCGATGGATTCATTCACATAATCTCTATTTTAGGTGCGATCTGTATTTTCTGTCAATCCTGTTGCTGGTTGACCGTGCCAAACAGATGGTTCACGCTCACAAGTGATGGGTCTTGTATAGAGGGCTTGATGTACTTTTGGATGAAAAGGACAAGGAGTCCATAAGCAGAGAAAATTGCCGCGGGCCTTGTCTTTGAGCTCTTTGGTGCTTGAAAATGGTTGATATACTAGTTGTATCGAGTGGCGATGTGAGTGATTGAACCCTAAAGGTGGCCAGGACGACCATAGGAGATCAAATAGGACGGACATATTGGCTTGTAGTCATCAATGCGACTTCTAAAAGATAACGATGTCCTGATAGCAAGACCTTGCTTTCAGAAAAGAGAGAACTCAATCTGATCGGAATGGTAAACAATCCAATCACATTGCCAAAATGAAAATGAAAACACATCTGGGGCCTAGTCTTGTAAAAGAGCTTTGTATGCACTCATCCAGGCGTCCTTCCCCCTTCCTTCGATAACGTCCTGAAAAGAGTGGGCTTCAATCGAAAATCAGACGGAAACTATCACTTACCCCATGACAAGGAATGATGCGCTCGAAATCCCACGAGGCAACTGTTCTTGCATCTCGTTTCATCGCTCTATGTCAAGCATGATTAGTGCATGAAGACGTCCTACGGGTAAAAATCTCACTCTTTATTAACAGTCAAGGACCGGACGGGTATCAAAGAATGGGAATAAGACCAAGGATTGAGCTTGAGCAATGTTTTTCCGCTTCCACATTTTGCTTTCGAATACTGCACTCAGTCAGCAATTTATCACCAAGGATGAGGATCAAATGCTTACTTGTTTAGTGCAAGGAAAGTTGAAGACGAGGTCAGCTTCGATGAGACTCTTGGACTCTTCATGGAAGAAGGCGACATCCT
>Ga0153922_1000422_pt1 | contig 17403 bp, 17 predicted proteins | sample TSNJ006MetaG_FD_104723 | JGI IMG/M metagenome (GOLD analysis project Ga0153922, IMG submission 104723) | Attine ant fungus gardens microbial communities from New Jersey, USA - TSNJ006 MetaG | ecosystem: Host-associated > Fungi > Mycelium > Unclassified | place: USA: New Jersey, Brendon T. Byrne... | reverse complement strand
CGTCTTTTCCATGATACAAAACCTCTCCGAAACCGTCATCCTCCCGATTGCCGGTATTATTCTAACCTTTGTGATGTGCTATGAACTCATACAGATTGTGATTGAAAAGAACAATCTGCATGACATAGACACATGGATATTCTTCAAGTGGATTTTCAAAACAATGGTTGCCGTGCTGCTGGTGACGAACACCTGGAACATTGTCATGGGCGTGTTCGACCTGGCGCAGCATGTAGTCAACGAAAGCGCAGGCGTCATCATATCGGACGCGGGCATTGACATAACAAGCACCATCACCGATATGGAAGCGAGGTTACAGGCTATGGACCTGGGGCCGCTGTTCGGCCTGTGGTTCCAGAGTATGTTCGTGGGGCTTACCATGCACGCCCTGTCCATCTGCATTTTCCTTGTCATCTATGGACGCATGATTGAGATATACCTTGTGACCTCCATCAGTCCTATCCCCCTCGCCACAATGGTAAACCGGGAATGGGGCGGCATGGGCCAGAACTATTTGAAGTCCCTGCTGGCCCTGGGCTTCCAGGCGTTCCTTATCATGGTGTGCGTCGGAATTTACGCGGTCCTGGTTCAGAATATCGCCGTGGGCGACGATATATCCGGCGCTATATGGACCTGCATGGGGTACACGGTGCTTTTATGTTACACGTTGTTCAAAACGGGCAGCCTCGCAAAGAGCCTGTTCGGAGCCCACTAAGGAAAGGAGGCTTTATTCTTGGCCTATGTAACCGTCCCAAAAGACCTTACCAAAGTGAAAAGCAAGGTGCTTTTCAACCTTACAAAGAGGCAATTATTTTGTTTCACCCCGGCGGTACTGATAGGAGTACCGCTTTTCTTTTTGCTCAAAGGGAGCGCAGGGAACAGTACGGCGGCGCTGTGCATGATACTTGTCATGCTCCCATTTTTTCTGCTCGCCATGTATGAGCACAACGGGCAGACATTGGAAGTGATTGCGGGCCATTTTATTCGTACAAAATTCCTACTCCCAAAGGAGCGACCCTATCATACGAATAACTTCTATGCCGTTCTGACACGGCAAAACAGACTGGAAAAGGAGGTAAAGGCGATTGTCAAAAACAAACACACCCAACGCAAAGCGAAAGCTGACTCCCAGGGAAAAACGGGAGATTGAAACTGTCATCCGTACCGCTAAAGGCGACGGGAAGCCCCATACCGCTCAGGACAGTATCCCGTTTGAAGTCATGTATCCGGATGGGCTCTGCAAGCTCAATGAGAAGTCCTATTCAAAGTGCATTGAGTTTGAGGACATCAATTATCAGCTTGCCAACGCGGACGATAAAACGGCGACCTTTGAAAATCTTTACGATTTCTACAACTATTATGACGCCTCCATTGGTATCCAGCTATCCCTTATCAGCCGGTATACCAACAAGGAGGATTTCCAGAAAACCATTGACATACCGCCCCAGGGGGATGACTTCGACGGTATCCGGGCGGAGTACACGGGTATGCTGCAAGGGCAGCTTGCGCGAGGGAACAACGGCCTTGTCAAAACAAAATTCCTTACCCTTACCATAGAAGCCGACAATATACAGGCGGCCAGAAGCCGCCTTGCACGTATTGAGGCCGACACCCTCAATCAATTCAAGGTGATGGGCGCGGCGGCGCGAGTGCTTAATGGGAGGCAGCGGTTATCCGTGCTTCACGGCATCTTTCACCCGGACGGTGAGAAATTCGCTTTTGAATGGGACTGGCTCCCGGCAAGCGGCCTCTCGGTCAAGGACTTTATCGCCCCGCCCTCGTTCCGTTTCGGTGACAGCCGTATCTTCCGCATGGGTAAAAAGCTGGGCGCAGTATCATTTCTGCAAATCCTGGCGCCGGAGCTCAATGACCGTATGCTTGCCGACTTCATGGAGGCGGACGGCGGTATCATGGTGAACCTGCACATTCGCAGTATCGACCAGAACGAGGCCATCAAGACCATTAAGCGGAAAATTACCGACCTGGACGCCATGAAGATAGCGGAGCAAAAGAAAGCGGTCCGTTCCGGCTATGACATGGACATTATCCCCTCCGACCTTGCCACCTATGGTGGGGAAGCGAAGAACCTGCTCCATGAGCTACAAAGCCGGAATGAAAGAATGTTCCTCTTGACATTCCTTGTCCTGAACTTTGCGGACACGAAGCGGAAACTGGAAAATGCGGTGTTTCAGGCTTCCGGCGTAGCGCAGAAATACAACTGCTCCCTGGTGCGGCTGGACTATCAGCAGGAGGGCGCCCTTATGTCGTCCCTTCCCCTGGGCATTAACAAAGTCAATATTCAAAGGGGATTGACAACAAGCAGTACGGCCATATTCGTACCGTTCACCACCCAGGAGCTTTTCCAGGGCGGCGAAGCGTTGTACTACGGACTGAATGCTCTTTCCAACAACATGATACTGGCTGACCGTAAAAAACTGAAGAACCCCAACGGACTTATCCTGGGCACACCAGGTAGCGGCAAGTCATTTTCCGCAAAACGTGAGATTGTAAACGTGTTCCTTATCACGCTGGACGACATTATTATATGTGACCCGGAAGCGGAATATTTTCCACTGGTACAGCGGCTTGGTGGGCAGGTTATTAAAATCTCCCCCACAAGCAACCAGCATGTGAACCCAATGGATATAAACCTCAACTACTCCGAGGACGACAGCCCCCTTGCCCTGAAATCCGACTTTATCCTTTCCCTGTGCGAACTGGTGGTAGGCGGCAAGAACGGTTTGGAGCCGGTGGAAAAGACAGTCATTGACCGTGCCACCCGGAATGTCTACCGGGGATATCTGGCCGACCCGAAGCCGGAGAATATGCCGATTTTACAGGATCTTTACAACGAAGTGAAGCGGCAGCCGGAGCCGGAGGCGGCGCATATTGCCTCCGCACTGGAGCTCTATGTAACGGGCAGCCTCAATGTGTTCAACCACCGTACCAACGTGGATATAGAGAACCGTTTTGTCTGTTTCGATATTAAGGAGCTCGGTAAGCAATTAAAGAAACTTGGTATGCTTGTTATACAGGACCAGGTATGGAACCGCGTCACCGTCAACCGCTCGGAGGGCAAGGCTACCCGGTACTACATGGACGAATTTCATTTGCTCCTGAAAGAAGAACAGACTGCCGCCTATTCCGTGGAGATTTGGAAGAGGTTCAGGAAGTGGGGCGGTATTCCGACTGGTATCACGCAAAATGTTAAGGACCTGCTCGCCTCCCGTGAGGTGGAGAATATTTTTGAGAACTCGGATTTCGTGTATATGCTCAACCAGGCGGCGGGCGACAGGGAGATTTTAGCGAGGCAGCTCAACATTTCCCCACAGCAGCTTTCCTATGTGACCCATTCAGAGGCCGGTGAGGGCCTCATTTTTTATGGCAGCGTCATCCTGCCGTTTATTGACCGTTTCCCGCAGGATACGGAGCTCTACCGCATTATGACGACAAGACCGGAAGAATTGAAAGGAGACAACTGACTATGATTAAGAACGAAAAACTGTACCTGATTTCCGAGGATGCCTACCACAAGCATATTGATGATGAAGTCCACCTTTACGGGCTGCTTCATCAGCTTGCTTTTCTGGCTGGCAAGGTAAAGGAGCCGGAGGATGCGGTACATCTGCAAGAGACCGCCATCCGCTACGGTGAGATTGCGGATGAACTGTTTGAGGGCTGGAACATCCCAGGCAGATACCTTGTCTACGGCGACAAGGCGGACTTGGAAACGCTGAAAAGCAAGGAGCTTGAACACGTTATATTTGACCCGGAGGACGAGGCTGACGCACCCGTCTGCCTCCGTGATGCGCTGGAGAACTTCCTTTCCCTACTGGATGATATGTCGGATATTCTGACGGAGGCGATTGGGGAATTGGACGATTTGGGCGGTGAGTAATGCCTATGGCAGAACTGACTCATGTAAGCCTGTTTTCGGGCATAGGCGGTCTTGACCTTGCGGCGGAGGCGGCAGGCTTTGAAACGGTCTGCCAGTGCGAATGGGCGGACTTTCCCTATTCCGTTCTTGAAAAGCACTGGCCGGACGTACCAAAATTCAGGGATATCACTACATTCACAAAGGAGGCATTTTTTGAACGAACAGGACTTGAAACAGTTACCATCCTCTCCGGCGGCTTCCCCTGCCAGCCGTTCTCAACCGCCGGACAGCGAAAGGGATTTGAGGATGAACGCTACCTATGGCCGGAAATGTGCCGGGTTATTGACGAACTGCGGCCCCGTTGGGTGCTTGGGGAAAATGTTGCTGGCTTCATCGATATGGGGCTCGACAAAACGATCTTTGACCTGGCAAAGGCGGGATACGCTGTTCTCCCATTCGTATTTCCGGCTTGCGGCGTCGGCGCGTGGCATGAGCGCCAGCGAACTTTTATCGTCGCGGCTGATGTTTCCCACGCCCCTTGCTTCCGACACCAGCACGGGAAAGGATGCCAAAAGCCTGGATGTGTACCTGTCGGAAAACGGGATATTCCGAAAGCGGAACAGGAACGGCTCCATCTGGAGCCTTCCCCTGTCGGCGGCGGTGTTCTACCTGACCCCGGTGGCGTCGGACGGCTTCCGCTCTACCCTGAAACCGTCGGCCTACGACCCAAAGAAGAAAAACGGGAACCTGTCGGCCCAGGTGATTTTTCAGGAGAACCCGGTATCGGATACGGCGGCGCTGAACCCGGATTGGGTGGAATGGCTGATGGGCTTCCCCCGGGGATGGACGGACGTGTCCTTTGGGACAGGGAGCCCGAGGACATCTCCCGTGTGACGGAGGAAACCGGAGGGCGGGCTTTGCGGCTTAAAACCCTGGGAAATGCGGTCTGCCCTCCCCAGGCCTATCCCATCTTCAAGTGCATTGCGGATATAGAGGCTGGCCGATGCCGGGACTTCTGCGTGTTCGGAAAGGCAGGTGATAATGTTTGAAAGAGTATAAGGCACCGGATAAGGTGGCGCAGAAAATGACCCGTGCCGGAGCGGTGGCGGAGAACCTTACTACTGGCGAAGCGGAGAATATCAGCTCCCGCCCCGTGGATGATAACCTTTCGGAGCAGCCTGTAAATACAGTGGGCAAGGTGCTGGACCGCATGGATGCGGCGCATACCCGCCGTTCTTCCAAAAAAGCGGCAAAGAAAGCGCATAAAACCGTTACGGAGGGGATGGAGGCCGCACAACGGCCATCCTCCCGTTTGCAGTTTACGGATGAAGAACGGGCGGCGCCGGAATTGCAGAAATCCATCCGCAAGTCTGATAAGGCGGCGGATAAGCTTGATTTGGCGCGGGAGAATATCCCGAAGCAAAAGAAACTTGTCCGGGAGCGCACTTTTGACGAGGCTTCCGGAAAGGGCAAGACCCGGCTCCGCTTCAAGGAGTCAGAAAAACCGCTTGACGGGAAAATGCACCGTAACCCCCTTTCCCGTCCGGCGCAAGAGGCCGGTGCCGTCGTTCACAGTAAAATCCGCGAGGTGGAAAAAGAGAACGTGGGCGTCGAGGCCGGTCATGGGTTGGAACGGTTCGGGGAAAAGGCTGCCGGAAAGGGATACCGCCTTGTCAAGGGCGGTATCCGGCGCCATAAGCTGAAACCCTACCGGGCGGCGGCAAAGGCGGAAAAATACGCTGTCAAGGCCAACGCAAATTTTATGTATCAAAAGGCACTCCATGAAAATCCGCAGCTTGCTTCCAATCCTGTTTCCCGTTTCTGGCAGAAACAGCAGATTAAGAAGAATTACGCAAAGCAGGTACGGGATACCGGGAAAGCAGCGGAGAACGCAGGCGGTGCTATCAAAACGGTGGCGAGGAAAACCAAAGAGGCGGCGGAAAAAACGGTTGCATTTGCTGTCCGGCACTGGAAAGGGCTGCTTATTATCCTTGCTGTTGGGATTTTCGTATTCATGCTGCTTGGCGGCGTTTCCTCTTTCTCCAACATGCTCATGGGCGGCCTGAATGCCGTGATAGGCACCAGCTATACCGCCGAGGACGAGGACATTTTAGGGGCGGAGGAAGATTATACCGCCCTGGAAACGGCTCTCAGGCGGCAGATTGACCGCATTGAAAGCGATTATTCGGGATATGACGAGTACCGCTATAACCTGGACGAAATCGGCCATGACCCCTTTGAACTGGCAAGCTACCTGACCGCCCTGTATGAAGATTATACCCGTGCGGAGGTTCAGGGTGCTTTGCGGGAACTGTTTGAAAAGCAATACACCCTTACGCTGTCGGAGACCGTGGAGGTCCGCTACCGGACGGAGACCAGAACCGACACCTGGACGGATGCGGAGGGCAACACCCATACGGATACTTATACGGTAGAGGTGCCATATGATTACTACATCCTGACGGTAACGCTTAGAAATAAGTCTATCGGCACCATAGCAAACGGGGCTTTGAATGCGGAACAGTTGGAGCTTTATCAGGTGTACCAGGAAACCAAAGGCAACAAGGATTACCTGTTTGCGGATAACCCATATGTGAGCGGCGGCGTGATTGCCGGGGAATATACCGATTACGACATACCGCCGGAGGCGCTGTCGGATGAAACCTTTGCTGCCCTGATTGCCGAGGCGGAAAAGTACCTGGGCTATCCCTACGTGTGGGGCGGGAGTTCTCCGGGCACTTCCTTTGACTGTTCCGGCTTTGTGTGCTGGGTGCTGAACAATTCCGGCGTGTACTCCATCGGGCGGACTACCGCAAACGGCATTATGAACGAGTGCGCCATCATCCCGAAAAGCGAGGCGAAACCGGGAGATATTATTTTCTTCCAGGGGACCTATGCAACTTCCGGAGCCTCCCATGTGGGCATCTATGTGGGTAACGGCATGATGATACACTGCGGCAATCCGATTTCTTACACAAGCATTGAAAGCAGCTATTGGACGGAGCATTTTTATTGTTTCGGCAGGCTGGATTATAATTAAAAAGGAGAATTGATTTTATGGCAGCGATTGAAAAAATCCGAAGCGATATTGAGAAAACCAAAGTGAAGATTGCGGAGCAGCAAAAGCGGCTCCGTGAACTGGAACAGAAAATCGTTGAGGAAGAAAACCTGGAAATTGTCCGCATGGTCAAGGCGGTAAAGCTGGATAATAAGGAACTTACCGCTTTCCTGAAAGCCTATGCCAGCGGCCAGATTTCTCTCCCCGCCGATATGCGGGAGGAACTTGAATTGGAGGACAGCGAAGATGAAGAATAAAATCCGTATACTTACCGTTTTAATGGCCGTTATGCTCTGCATGGCGGCCTTTTCCGTTCCGGCATACGCCGGCGGCGGACCGGAAAGTGAAGAACCCCTGGCGGAACAGGCGGAGGAAACAATGGAGCCGGAAACCGCCGAACCGCAGGCGCTTACGCCAGAGGGCAACCTTACCCTTGTGGACGATATTGAAGGGGAGGCTTCCGGCGACAAGCAGTTTATAACGGTGGTGACACGAAACGGTAACTATTTTTATATCATCATTGACCGGGCGGAGGATGGCGAAAATACGGTCCATTTCCTGAACCTGGTGGACGAGGCGGACCTTTTGGCGCTTATTGAGGATGAATCCGCCTCCGCTAATGATATACCTGCTTCTTGTATTTGCACTGATAAATGCGTGGCGGGCGCAGTCAATACGAATTGTCCCGTCTGCAAAACATATATGACAAGCTGCATGGGAACAGAGGCCGCCGCCGAACCGGAGTCCGAAGCGGCGGAAAGCGGCGGAGGCATGGGCGGCATCCTTGCCGTTCTGCTTATCCTTGCTCTGGGCGGAGGAGGCGCCTTGTACTACTTTAAGGTAATGAAGCCCAAACAGTCCGCGAAGGGTGTCTCTGATTTGGACGATTTCGATTTTGAGGACGATGAGGACGAGGAAACGGAAGCGTTTGAGGATGAACAGGAGGATACGGGCGAATGAGATTGATTATATCGGAAAAACCGAGCGTCGGGGCGGCGATAGCCGCCGCCCTGGGTGCTACGGACAGAAAAAGCGGATACATTGAGGGGAACGGTCTGATTGTTTCCTGGTGTATCGGCCATCTTGTGGGGCTTGCCGACGCAGGCAGCTATAATGAACAATACAAAAAATGGAGGTATGACGACCTCCCCATCCTGCCAGAAGAATGGAAGTATGTTCTTTCCCCCGGCAAGGAAGAACAATTCTCCGTACTTGAACGCCTAATGGAGCAGCCTGACGTTACCGAAGTGGTGAACGCCTGTGACGCAGGCCGTGAGGGTGAGCTTATCTTTCGCCTAGTCTATGAAATGGCGAACTGTACGAAACCTATTTCCCGCCTGTGGATTTCCTCAATGGAGGATATAGCTATCCGGGAGGGATTTGGAAACCTGAAACCGGGCGCGGAGTATGAAGCCCTGTATCAATCGGCGCTCTGCCGTTCAAAGGCGGATTGGCTGATAGGGATAAACGCCACCCGGCTTTTCTCTGTTCTCTATCACCGAACCCTGAACGTAGGCCGGGTGCAGACGCCCACCCTGGCTATGCTGGTGGAGCGTGACGGGAAAATATCCGGCTTCCAAAAAGAGAAATATCATCTTGTCCGGCTGGGCTTGGACGGTATCGGGGCTGTAAGTGAAAGAGTTTCCGATTTGCGGGAGGCGGAACGGATACGGGCGGCTTGCCATGTGGGGCAGGCAGTTTGTGTTTCGGTGGACAAAGAGAAAAAGACGGTGAAGCCGCCGAAAATCTTTGACCTTACCACTCTGCAAAGGGAGGCCAACCGCATATACGGCTATACGGCAAAGCAGACGCTTGATTACGCCCAAAGCCTCTATGAAAAGAAACTGATTACCTATCCACGAACTGATAGCCGCTATCTCACTTCCGATATGTCGGGTACGGTGTCTGGTGTTCTGGAACTGGCGGTGAAACTGCCGCCCTTTGATGGAGCCCCGGACTTTTGCCCGGACGTGGTGCCGCTGCTTTCCGACAAGGACGTATCCGACCATCACGCCATCATCCCCACAATGGAAGTGGGTATGAGTAGCCTTGCCGCCCTCCCTGTGGGGGAAAGGACCTTGTTCCTGTTGGTTTGCTGCAAACTTCTGTGTGCGGCGGCCTCTCCTCATGTGTATGAGGCGGTCACGGCGGTATTCGAGTGCGGCGGTTATTCTTTCACCGCAAAAGGAAAATTTGTGCTTCAAGAGGGCTGGAAAGAGCTTGAACGACTGTTCCGTGCTTCCCTAAAAGAGAAACCGGAGGACGACAGCGAGGATGAAACAGGCCTGCCGGAACTCGCTCAGGGTAATATCTTTGAACGTGCCGCCGCTTCCGTTACCGAACATTTCACCGCACCGCCAAAGCCATATACCGAGGATACGCTTCTTTCCGCTATGGAGCACGCGGGCAAGGACGATATGCCGGAGGATGCGGAGCGTAAAGGGCTTGGAACTCCCGCCACTCGTGCTTCTATCATTGAAAAGCTGGTATCTTCCGGCTTCGCAGAGCGCAAGGGCAAAGGCCTTATTCCCACAAGTGACGGTATCAACCTGATTACCGTTCTGCCGGAGGCTTTGACTTCTCCGCTTCTGACCGCCGAATGGGAGCAGCGCCTATCTGAAATCGCAAAGGGGGTCGCCGATCAGTCGGCCTTCATGGAGGATATTCAGAAAATGGCGGCGGAACTTGTGGCGGCCTATTCCCATATCTCGGAGGACGGTCAAAAGCTGTTTGCTCCCCAAAAGGAGCCGGTGGGTGTCTGCCCCCGTTGCGGGGAACAAGTGTATGAGGGCAAAAAGAACTTCTATTGTGGGAACCGGGGCTGCGGCTTTGTCCTCTGGAAAAATGACCGCTTCTGGCTCTCCCGCAAAAAGGAGCTCACAAAGAAGATGACTGCCGACCTGCTGACAAAGGGCCGTGTGAAAGTCAAGGGGATGTACTCGGAAAAGAAAAATACCACCTATGACGCAACGGTTATTTTGGATGATACGGGCGGTAAGTACGTTAATTTCAAGCTGGAATTTGAAAAAAGTAGAAAACCGGCGAAGCACGGGCCGGAATTGTAAAGGAGGAGCTTATGTATAACTACGACCACGATTGCCCTTTTGAGGCTTATGTTACCAATCTCGGCAAATACAATGAGGGTGCTCTTGTTGGTGAGTGGGTGAAATTTCCCACAACCCATGAGGAAATGCAGGAGGTTTTTAAACGTATCGGCATTGATGGTGTGCGCTATGAAGAATGGTTCATTACGGACTATGACTGTTATGTTGATGGTATTTATGATGTTCTTGGGGAATACGAAAGCCTGGATGAACTGAATTACCTGGCGGCCAGTATCGAGGCTATGGACAAATCCGATTTTGAACGGTTCGAGGCGGCGATAGGAATAGGCGACCATGCCCGGAGCGTCAAAGACCTTATCAATCTTACGGAAAATCTGGATAAATACGATATTTACCCGGATGTCCATGACCATGACGACCTGGGGCGGATGTATATTGAGGAATACGGCGCTATGGACGTCCCCGACCACCTGAAGAATTACATAGACTATGAAGCCTATGGGCGGGATATTGCTCTGGACGAAATCGGTCAATTCACCGACCAGGGATATATCCGCGATACCGGAGATAACTTCAACGAGTATTACGACGGAGACCGTGAGAATATCCCGGAGGAATACTGGGTTATGTCAAAACCGGAGGCGGAGGAGCTTACAGAGGATGAAAAGCTGGATATGACAACGGAGCTCGCTTTTGACCTGGACGAGTTTTTTCGGCAGAAAGACCCGCAGTATGCCGCCGCACACCCGGACGCCCACGCAGGCAAGGAATTGATTGCGGATTTGCTCCTGGAGGGGAAAACGGCGGCCATTAAAGACCGGCTGGCGGAAATGGCGCAGACAACCGAGGACGAACTCGTTTCCCGTATCGGCGGCTATGAGCAGGTCACCGGGTACGAGGCGTATCTTGATACGGACGTTGCCGCCATCCGTGAAAAGCTGGAGCGAGCCCAGGAACATGAGGATACTATGACGGTGCTTGTGGTAGAACCCATGAAAGAGCCGTATATCAAGGAAATAGGCACAGACCTCTCCGCTATGCAGGCGGAGGTAGGCGGGCTGATTGCCGCAGCCTATCCCTATAATGACCCTGTTGCCCTTATATGCAATGACGAGGGCAAAATTAACGGCATGGAGCTCAACCGTGCCTTGCGGGATGACCGGGGGCAGATTTATGACATTATGGCGGGGCCGTTCCTTGTAACCGGATTTGGGGAGGAAAACTTTGCTTCCCTCTCCTCGGAATTGGCAGAAAAGTACATGGAGCATTTCAGAACGCCGGAAATATTCGCTATGGTGGACGGGGAGATTACTGCTATCCCCGTTCCAGCGGAGCCTATTGTGCCGGACAACTTTCTGACCGGGGAAAGGATAGAGACACCGCGAGGTACTTTTTCTTTAACAACTATGACAGTGGAGCAGATGGAAAGCGCCGGATATGGCTTTCATCATAGCTCGGATGATGGCAGGTTTCATATTATGGGGAATGGAACGCGGGCTTTTGCAGTTATGAACGGGGATGCCAGAGCTTATGACATTTATCAGCTAAAAGATACTCCCGATAGGCGGGATTACGCTTTTGAGCCGTTGGACCGCCTCCATGAGCAGGGGCGCAAGGTGGATATGCAGAACTATGATAAGGTATATTCGGGCGCCATGTTCCCCAGCGAAAATCTGGAAAGTATTTATACCCGTTTCAACATGGATCACCCGGAGGATTTTACCGGGCACTCCCTTTCCGTCTCGGATGTGGTTGTTATCCATCAGAACGGGCAGGATACCGCCCATTACTGTGACCGTTTCGGTTTTGTAGAAGTGCCGGAGTTTTTGGAGCCAGAAAACTACCTGAAGAATGTGGAAATAGACATGGAAGATGATTACGGCATGATTGACGGTATCGTCAATAACGGAAAAAAGGAGGTTACGCCTCCCGGACCGGATGAAAAGACCTCCATCCGTGACCGGCTGGCGGATGCAAAGCGTGAGTGTTCGGAGCGCAAGCCTCCCGAAGTAAAGAAGCCGGAGAAGAACAGCCCGGAGCATGACTTATGAGCAGAAGCAAGGCGTGGAAATCGGAATGGGCCTTTTTCTTGGGTGAAAACGGCAGGCGGCAGTATAACCGGATATGTAAGCGGTGTTTGCACGGTTGCAAGCAAAGTTTCCGGGCGGATTTAATCATCTGTCCCCGATATGTTAGCAAGGAGGCGAAAAAGACCCCCGAAAAGGGTTGTAAAACGGCAAAATAATTCTCTGTGTCGGTTTCAAATGAAGTGTGTAATATCTTTTATCACTTAGGCTTGTTTACTTAAAATACAAGAAAAAAGGTTGGATTTTGAACCTTTTTACGACATGAAAAGCGGGAACGTATCCATTGGTGTATTCCAGTGGATACGCTCCCACTCTTTTTTGTGCAAATATTCCGGTGTTTAACTAAAATAGGCGCTCCTTAACATTTTCAGCCATATATGTAATCAATTCTTCCGGGGTAGGAACCTCTCCCTTGCAAGGTATCCTTTTCCATTTCTCCTGTACAGATGGGTCCTGGCTGCATAATCCAATCAACATGGCCTTTTTCATTTCCTTGCGAACTTCCTCAACCGTAATCCCCTCCCGTACAGCTATTTCTCGGATTGCCTTTTCCGCATTTACCTTTTCCATAGACATTTCCCTTTCCACTATATTGACATTCAGTAAGTGTCATACCAACGCCTATTCTAACATATAATAGCCTTAATGACAATCAGTAAATGTCATGGATAGGTGGGACGATATGTATAAAAATAAAGCTCCGGATGGAAGAAACAATATTAGCGGTATAAGAATAAAGCAATTCCGTGAACAGTTGCCAGAAAACACTTCCCAAAAACAACTTTCTGATATGTTACAGGTTGCCGGGTTGGATGTGGATAAGAACGCAATACAACGGATAGAAAGTGGGAACCGCTTTATTACGGATATTGAATTAAAGGTTATTGCCAAAGTATTGGGTGTTTCTTATCAGGACTTACTGGATTGAAATGGGAGCCCAACCATCGTTTTTCGGTGGCTGCGCTCCCGCTCTTTTTTTGTTTGCATTCTCTTTTCTCTATATTAAGGATAGGATATGATTTTTCGTAGCAGTAGTAGGCGCTGTGGTAATGTGTATAACTGGCCGGGTTATGGAGCTGTGGGAAACGGTGTTTGCAGGATGTGGGAAAGCCTTGTGCTTTTCCACGGGCTGTGAACGCTGTTTTCCATCAGTGGAATGGCCTGTTATGCACATTTCCACGGTGCGGTTTTTAACTATCCCTAGCTTTCAGATGGAGTCCCATCATCACGATAAATCCGAGTCCCATGACAACATAGAACCATACCATATCTTTGGATGAAAATGTGTAGGCAAAGAACCCAAACACAAACGCCCAAAACGCTGAAAGCAGCACTCCGATAATCCAAAAGCCCGCCTTAGTATTTTGCAGCCAGAACAGGAGTCCGAACAAAACTATTGCTATCACTATGCAGATTGCCGGGTGGACGTTCCATATCTGATTGCAGACAACACCCGTGATTGCCGCCAGGACGATACTGTCAAACAGGATGATATGTCCTACAAATATGCCTATGACCGTAAATATAAGACCGATAAATATACTGACTGCCAAAATAAGGCCATATGAGAATAAAGCTGCCATATTACCTCCCCCTCCGTGAAATTTTTGATTATTATTCCATTTCCATTATACACCAGAAACAGAAGCGCGCCCAGAGATTTCGTCATCTTTCCGCAGATTTCTCCCGGTCTTGCTCTTTTGGAACGGAAAGCAGGCTGTCCACGTTCTGCTTGATGACGCTGTATTCCCTGGCCTCCTGACGGGCGGTTTTGTATTCGGCATACAGCGTTTCCTTTTCAGCGGCGAGGGCGTCATGCTCCGCTTTCATCTTCTCGGCGGAGGGGAGCTTATCTATCTTCATTTCCTTTAAGGCTCTGGCCGACGCTTCAAAGAGGATAATATCGCTTTCATGTCCGCGCAGGAATTTTTCCTTGTCGGAGGCTTTGCGGTAGCTGTCGTAAATGGGTTTCAGCTTTCGATATGTCCCGGCGTGCTTCATCAGCAGGGCGAGATCCGCCATGCGGCTTTCCGTGGACTTGATGGAGGCAAGGAGCTTATCGCTGGCGACGGCAGTGGAGGCGGTCTTTTCCTCCAATTCCTCATAGCTGACAATGCCATGTTCGGTAAGGAAATTCATGGTCTTTGCCGCTTGTTTTAGATTATTGATTTTCGCCCAATGAGCGAACCCGACACTTTCTTGGGCTTTGATGTTGTTCTGAATGTCAATGAGCAGGTTAATCCGCTTATCATCTTTTTTCGGCTGCCTGGATGGGCGTGGCCTCCCGGCAATCCGGGCGGTAACGGCTTCCTCCGTATAATCGGCACCCAGGGTTTTTATGCGGGTAAACCGCTCCTGGCCGGAGGCTCGGCAGGATATGTATTTCCCCCGTTTGATTTCGTATCCCTCATTCTGCAGGCGGCGGAGCAAATCTTCAAGGTCGGAAGATACGGGTATCAGCCGGTCAATGGCCGCTTTGAGTTTAGCCTTATAACTGCTTCCCGCTTTTTCGGCGGTATGCTCCGTATAGCTCTTTCCCTTATCCTGGCCGGGGATAATGACAGATAGACCATGCTCTTTGCAGAGTCTATCGCTGACGCGGCGGATGTAATGATAACTCCGCTTGTTGGAATGATAGTGATGATAGTCCGCAAAGTTGACGGAATTAAAAATCAGGTGATTATGGATATGGCCTCTGTCTATGTGGGTGGTAAGTACAAACTCGTACTTGTCGCCCAATATCTCTTTTGCAAGCTGCATCCCGATTTCATGGGCCTGTTCCGGCGTAGTCTCCCCAGGCTCGAAAGCCTGTATCAGATGGCGGCCTAGGTGCGTTCCCTTATCTATGGCGTGTTTACAGGTCCAGGCAAATTCAATGTCGGCGGTTTCGGCGGCGCATCCAAAAGAGGACACCAGAAGTTTTCCGTCCGTCTTGGCAGGATTGCAGATATAGTCAATCGCCTTTTTCAGCGTAGATTTAATAGGATGTGTCTTTGTAACTGCCATATCTGTTCAAGCCTTTCTTTTATCTCTACCATATCCGCTTCATAGACGGGCGCTCCGGCATTGAGTCGCTTGGCAATCTGGTTGATGTTGCGGCCTATGCCCTGGAGCTCTTCATTAAAATTTTTGATATTGGCAGTATCTGTGTAAATGACATATCCGTCAATCGCCATCTTTCGGAGATAGGCGCCGTACCGCTGTGTGGGCAGGAGCTTCATTTTTTCCTCTATCAGCTTTTTTTCTTCCTCTGTGACATAGAACTTCATCTGGATATTTCGCTTTCGCTTTGGCATAGCGTTCCTCCGTTCTTATAAGGGTCTGGGATTATCCCAGCAAGCATTTTTGACATTTTCGGGCAAGGGACCTGAAAATGTCAAAAATCCGCAAATGGGTACTCACTTGCTGTGCTTGCTATCTTCTCAATACCTACTACTGGATACTTTCAATTTTGCCAAAGGTTACATCCATTTTAGAGAAATAAATATTCAGCATAAATATTCTTGAAATAAATATTCTTGCAACAACTTGACAGAACATATCATAAAGAGTATAATATAACACTGTAATATAACGGCGTTATATCAAGGCGGTGATAAATTGGGCAATAATGATTTGAATACATTACAAAAAATCATGACAATGGGTAAAAAAGAGTTTCTAGAAAAGGGCTACAAGGATGCTTCTCTGCGCAACATTGTTAAGCAGGCGGGCGTCACTACAGGTGCGTTTTATGGCTACTACTCGGACAAAGAAGCACTGTTCCATGCACTGGTTTCCCCTGCTGCGGAAGGGCTGCGGGAGTATTTTGTCAAGACCCAACAGGGGTTTGCCGATTTGCCGACAGAGCAGAAAATCTCTCAGATGCACAGCTATACCGAGGAACCTATGCGATATTTACTGAGTTATATCTATGAGCATTTTGACGCTTTCAAGCTGATTGTCTGCCGCTCCGACGGGACGGACTATGCTCATTATGTTGACTCACTTGTGGAGATCGAGACGAAAAGCACTCAGGAATTTATAAAGGCGGCAAAAAAGGCAGGATACCAGATAAACGAAATAAAGCCTGAACTGATCCACATACTGTCGAGTGCTTACTTTTATGGAGTATTTGAGGTGGTGATCCACGATATGCCAAAGGAGGATGCGGACCAATATGTTGCTGATATAACCGCCTTTCACCGGGCAGGCTGGGATAAAATTTTCGGCCTTATTTGAGAACAAAATTTTTTAACCGTATGTTAGCGATAGCTAACTACGGACGAAGGAGGTGATAAGATGGGCAATGTCTTTTGGGCGTTCCTGCTGACGCTGATAGCTGGGTTGTCAACAGGAATTGGCAGCCTGATTGCGTTCTTTTCTAAAACAAGTAACACAAAATTTCTGTCCATAAGCCTTGGTTTTTCGGCAGGCGTCATGATCTATGTATCTATGATTGAGATTTTCTTCAAGGCACGGGACGCACTTTCCGTACCCTTCGGGGAAAAGACAGGGACTCTTGTTACCATCGCAGGCTTTTTCGGAGGTATGCTGCTGATAGGTCTTATTGACAGACTGATACCCAGTGACAGGAATCCCCACGAGGTAAAAGACCCAGCGTTAATGGAATCCGATAGTGATAACAAGGTCAACAAATCAAAACTGATGCGAACGGGACTTTTTACCGCACTGGCAATCGCCATACACAACTTCCCGGAAGGCCTCGCCACCTTTGTTTCGGCGTTGCAGGAACCAAGCCTTGCCATACCGATTGTCGTGGCTATCGCAATCCATAATATTCCGGAGGGTATTGCCGTTTCCGTTCCCATATATTACGCAACGGGAAACAGAAAAAAAGCGTTTTTCTACTCTTTTGCATCCGGGCTGTCGGAACCTGTTGGCGCACTTATCGGTTACCTGATCCTCATGCCGTTTATGAGTGATGTGGTGTATGGTATATTGTTTGCGGCAGTGGCAGGTATCATGGTGTTTATTTCCGTGGATGAATTGCTTCCATCTGCGAGGGCTTATGGAGAACACCATCTGTCCATATATGGTCTTATAGCGGGCATGGCAGTTATGGCCATCAGCCTATGGCTGTTTATGTGATTTATTTTAATCATAGGTTAGTCTTTTCTAACTCAAAAAGGAGGTATGTAAATTGCAAAATAAAGAAAAAAGCACTGTTTCATGGCTGATGGAGTTTACTTGGCCGCACAAGTCCAGATACATCGCTTCTGTTATCTGTGCGGTTATTGGTGTCGCCCTCAGTATCGCACCGTATTTATTCGTAGGGCAGATGATTTTACATTTGATACAAAACGACAGGGAACT
>Ga0153922_1000418_pt1 | contig 17526 bp, 20 predicted proteins | sample TSNJ006MetaG_FD_104723 | JGI IMG/M metagenome (GOLD analysis project Ga0153922, IMG submission 104723) | Attine ant fungus gardens microbial communities from New Jersey, USA - TSNJ006 MetaG | ecosystem: Host-associated > Fungi > Mycelium > Unclassified | place: USA: New Jersey, Brendon T. Byrne... | reverse complement strand
GTTGGCTTGATAAATGCAGAAGACTTTGGAAAAACTGCGAACGCAAACTTGAAAACACTCTAAATATGGTTAAGTTGGCTTTTGTATCTGTCTTGCTTCGAAGACTTTGAACAGGCTCTAAGGCACCTGAGATAAACACAGCGATGAGCTTTGCTAAAAAGAAAGTGCGTTTTCCGGTTTTAGTCACCACCTGCTTTATGTATCCGCTTTTTCTTTCCAGATAATAGGACCAGCCAAAGGGGAGCACCGCAAAAACGGGCAGCAGGGTGAAAAACAGGGAATACATTAACGACTGCATTTCTCCGCCGATCCAATAGTTATATGAGGTATAGATCGGAAATAAATCGTTTTCTATCATTTTTCCGTTCGAAAAATAATTTTCCTCAAAAGCGGATAATAGTCCCAAAAAGTTTTGGCAGCACCAGACTGCACTTAAAACCGCAAAAAGCGTCATAACTCCAAGGGATATATTAAAAAACTTATTCTTAAGAGCCTTGCGTAATTCCATCTTAATACTATTTATCATTTGGTTTCCTTTCAACCGCATGTCCGCAAGGGACAAATATATGCTATTGAAACAAATTAAATCCTATCAGATTCTCGTCATCATCATCGCTAACTTCTAAATAGGTAGTCTTTTTTTCCAATGCTTCTTCGGGTACTGCAATCCCTATCTGGTAATCCATGGATTCCCCGGGTGCCAAATCATAGTAGTAATATAATTGTTCCTCCAGATTCACGTTGTCAAGCTTGGGATGTTCACTGAAATACCACATGTAACTCCCCACTTTCATAATCTCACTATCTTCTGAAATTCCCTCATAATTATCACGAACAACGAGATCGAAAATAAAAGAAAATAGCTCATCTTCGTCAAAGGGTTCTATCTTTTCCTCATTAAGGTTTTTCACTGTCATATCCACGACAACAAATTTGTAGGTGAGAAGTGTTTCTTCAAGCGTTGGCTCCTCACTGCATTCATTGATAGAAACCGGTGATTCCTCAATTGAATCATAGACCGTCACTTTATTCATTGTATGTTGTCTGATTCCCTCTCGTCTGCTGGTGCAGTCAGATATGCAGGTGTCACCAACTCCCATCAGTCCATTTATTTGCTCGGCATCCTGATCGGGTAAGCCTGAATCCCCATTTTCCAGTACCTGACCATTACTCAGTACGACGGTCTCTTTAAAAAAATAATGGCGAATGAATGCCTCGATATCACTGTAAAAATAAATCACACACCCCATTGCAGCAATAGCCAATGCCGCCAGAACTATTACCCATATTTTCCTGGATTTCACATTCATTTTCATGCTTCCTTACCATCCTCATGAATTTGTCATATATTTTCCTGCTTGCCGGGAATACCCGGCAAGCAGGAAAGCGTCAATTATTATACTCAATACATCCTGATTGAGGCACACTGTCAGGGCTCCATTCACCTCTCGCGGTACCTAACCCGGAAGAGTATTTGCCTCTAAGAGATGCCCACGCACTTGTGCCGTATTTTTCACGAACATCCTGACGAATATATCCCTTGGTTCCACGTGTTACAATGGCATCTCTTCTTCTTTTATTGGTGCCATTAATAATGGTGATAGTCTGTTAAACCGTTGATACTATATTATCAACTATATATTATGCTTGGTACACTACTGCTTATACAATTTATAGTATGTGAGCGCAACTTCATAATGGCTTATATCTCTATCAACGGTTTAGCAGACTATCACCTTAATAATTGAGGTACAATCAGTATATGTCCCATTACTGCCGCTTGCGCCATAGACGTAAGCGATAAACTTGTACGGTCCTGCATTGTACTTGAGATAACTGCTAGTCGTATCATCTTTTTTTCTAACAGAGATACTGTTTTTGGTAACTCCAGAAGTTGAGGTGATTGCAATACTGAAACTACTGTCTCTATTGTCTGCAGAAACTGGAATGCTCAATACAGAAAGTGTCATCATGACCGCAACTGCAAATACTGCTACTTTTTTAATCTTCATTATTAGTCTCCCCTTAATTACAAATTTCATATTAATTGTATTTTTTTAGGTTTTAACTTACACATCACACTTAACATATGATATAATTTCTATGTCCTCATAATTCCTGTTCTTACTTTTATGGTAGGTGCTCAACCGTTCGGTTTTATGTGGACGTTTTTAATTATCCATTGGAATCACTTTCTTTCTCTTTGGTGCAACAGTCACAAGTTTGTTACCAATATATTACAACAAAATTCCCCTTTTGTCAATCATTTTTATTAACTATTTTTATTAACTATTTTTATTTATAATTTATACTAATTCAATTTTAATCTCTATCACTTTTTTAGTTTATACGATATAATTTCTGTTACCACTTTTATGGTAGGTGTTCAGCCTTTCAGTTTCATGTGGACTTTTTTAATTGTCCATTGGAATCGAAGGGAAGGATGACTGTTATATTTTACATGCAAATTTTGTCGCAAACATCACCCAAAAAGGTTATACTTATCCATGGGCATCTATACAATTTAGCTTCAGTCCTCATATAAAAGACATATCTTCAGGCTATCAACATTGCTGAAAGCCGAAAATATGTCTTTTATAGTAAAATCAATCTTATGATTTGAGCGACATAAGGTGTTTTTTAATTAAAATGCACTTTTACAAAATGAAGTGTGTGGGAGTGCAGTAACAATATAGACAATATTTCGATACTCATCCTCCACTTCGACCTGATAAATAGTGTACTATTTGGGATTTGATTTTTGAACTCTGTATTCTATTAGTAAAACCGACCTTTTGACGCTCAAATCATCTTATATAATAATAAAAATTATATTCCCATTGCTGTCATTGACGATTTTCTTCAGTTATCGCATCTTCTTGTAAGATTAATTTTCCATTGTCAAATTCATAGACATTTTTACATAATTTCTCAATATCCACTCTATTATGACTTGTCAAACAGAGGGTTCCACCTCTATTAACATGCTCTTCCAATAATTGTCTCACCAACTCTACTGATGCTCTATCCAAACTGTTCATTGGCTCATCTAATATTAAAATTTCAGGTCTTTCCATTAAAGCTTGAGCTAACCTTAATTTTTGCTTCATTCCTAATGAAAATTTTGAAACTCTTTTACCTCTCTGCTCATATAAACCAAGAACATTCATGATATCTAAAATTTCATCATCTGAAATTTTATTTTGTATCTGTGCAATTATTTTTAAATTTTTATATCCTGTTAAATCATTGATGAATTCAGGGGTTTCAATTAAAACACCTGCATTATCAATAAAGTCCTGATCTTTACCTATTCTTTTTCCATTGTACAGAATATCCCCCTCACTAAGCTTGGAGAATCCACAAATACATTTAAAAAAAACACTCTTCCCACAACCATTATATCCAACAAAGCCATAACTTTTCCCTCTTTCTAAATTCATAGTAATATCATGAAAAACAATACTATTTTTAAATTTTTTAGTTGCATTTTTAATTTCAATAATCTTATCCATATATCAGCACTCCCTATAATATATCTACTTTATTTATAATTATTCTTCGAGTTATAGAAATCATAATATGACTGATTATAAGTATCATGATATTCTCTATCTGATTGCTTGAAACACTATATGTTATCAACGCAATACCATCAATCGCAATATCAATATTAAAAATAATATTTGTCAACATCAAAACGCTAACAAGAGCCAGTACATCATTATATTTAATAACGCATATCATATTGATGTTAATACATATACAAAAAAATATGTAAATTTTTATCATTAATAATAAAGTATCCACGTTTAATGGTAAAAGGTGTGACGTATACATTGTAAATACAGAAGGCATAACAAAAAGCAATATAGTTACTAGAATTGCTGTCAGCTTCCCTGTATGATTACATTTATTTATAAATTGCTTCTTGGAACCATACCTGAACATAAGCATACTTCTAAATTTAGAATTCATTCCATAAAGGCTTCTTGTTATGCAAAAAATACAAAGCATCAAACATGTGAAATACGCTATGTACGTAATTAAACTTAAATCTCTAAAAAAGTAATCGTCAGTATAAGCAAATAATGATTTAAAGAAAAATAAACTATCTTCGTTTATCATAATCCGATCATTATTAAAGGTCACCCAGCACATCAATCCGCTTGACAAGATGATTAGAACCGGAAATACTATGTGATTGATTATTTTTCTCATCCCTTTACCTCAATTCTAAAGGACTCTTTAGAGCCATGATAATTGCCAACGCAGAGAGTAGATACATCAGACATATAATCACTACTCTTATATCTCTAAATCCGAAAGCGAAAATGCTAATAGGAAATTCATTACTATTACTTGCTTCCATAATAAAGCTTACTACAATTGCCAAAAAGCAATTTATATTAACTATCATATCACTATACCTAGTTTTTAAAAAATAGATGAAAACTGACAGGATAATTAAATTTACTAAATTAAATGAAAGAAATCTAACAACATCAAATATCGTAAAATTTATATACCTTATTTTTAATACCACCACATAAATCAATGCAATAAAGAAAATATATAATACACATTTCATTACTTGCTCATTAAGAAAGTATAAGAAAGCCGATAATTTAGACTTAAATCTTGCAAAATAGAATTGATTAATTTTCACGTTATCCATTTCTATATAGGGTATAAATGCAAGATAAATAACTAAAAAGCTAAACAACGAATCTGTAAAATAATTTATTTTAAATATTAGTGTAAATACCAAGCTAGGTGCCAACCAATAATATTTCGTTTTCAATATTCTTCTCCCCTTACAAAAAACAAGATAATGATGCCTATTGTAGCAATGAGAGGTATGCTTAAAGGCACAAGAGAATACCCAATAAAATAATTATGTATTGATGTGAAAGCTAAAGTATGCGATGGTGATAACAATACAAAATTAAATCCAATCGCAAAAATGATTGTTCCAAAAAAGTAATATATCAAAACCACTATAACACATTGATATGTTTTTTTGTAAATCAAACTTAAGGCACAAGAAAACAGTGTATAAATATAAGGAAAAACAAAAAACTTAATGACACCTTCTAATAAATAGTACAAAAAACAGTGCCTAATCGAAAAATTTTCTCCAAAAAGCCAATCCAGACCATCTCTGTTAAAGCTGACTGGTACTTTATTAATAACCAGACCTACCAACAAAAATATTATAAATCCTAGATAGATTGTCAATCCGTTTAAAACACTATGTGACAGCATCGTCTGAATCAAAACTGTTCTTCTTTTATTATGCCTCACGTACAGGTTTATAAATAAGCTGTTTTTTTCTTTTATAAATAATATTGTTAAGACCGTCACAAGAATAGGCACTATACAGGAAATATAATTAAATGTTGAAGACACATATGTATCCAAGTCTAATAGTTGATATATCAGAAATGTCTGTACCTCTTTTGCACTGCCCTGAATATCCTCTGCATTTGCATTGAATCCCAATGTAGCTTCATAAAGGCCACTCGCAAAAAACCAAGTGACAAAAAGCCCACTTATAAAAGCTACTGTAACAATGATGCGATAGCGATTAAATAATCTATATTTCGTTAATTCTTTCATTCTTCCCCCTTAACAATAATCTATCATTCCAAAGAATATTGGAACAAATATTTGTTCCAATATTCTTTGCCTTCAAATTAATGAGGTTGATCCGGGCTCCACGTTCCAGTAACTACCGTTGACCCGCCAAGAATATTTTCCCTTATCAAATTCAAGTGGTAATAGTATCCTTTTGTTCCAGAATTATTAATTGTAGCAGTGTTAGGTTCTGTTACTTTTCCGCTTCCTCTAGATGCGTGATCTGAATTTTCCATCCTAACCTTTAACGTTATATTTCCTTTGACAGAAGAAGAGTCCAGTGCGATTCTAAACTTTCCATAATCTTGCTTGCCATTGTGATACTTAATCGCTCGGCCTGTATCTTCCGCTCTGTGTCCACTAACAGATACATTATAAGTTTTGACTTCCCTATGGGCAAATGCCGTAACAGCTGTTGCTATCATCATACATATAGCCAAAACACTTGTTAATACTAATTTTTTCAATCTTTTCATCATCTTTACCTCCATTTTCATTCCTCATAGCTTGTTATTATTATAGTTTTTTCATTATTGTCAGTGCTAACCTTTATCCATACATTTCCTATTTGAGCCGGTTTATCTGTCATTGTGTCTAATATCTCCACTTTATCCTGTTCTCCTAAAATATCCATGATCATACTATAAGCTATTTGGTAACTCTTACTACCTGCTTCATAATCAACAATACTAATACAATTAAAATCTTCACTTCCAGGATTTATAAACAAAGTGATTTCTACACTACTATCTGTTAATATAAATTTTCTTATAGTTTCCTTTTCCATTTGCTCTTCTTTTAAATCATCTTTATCCTTCAGTTTAGTTATCATCTCAGATATAGTTAATTTAAATCCCTCAATATGAAGTTTTTCATCTTCAGAAGATGTATCAATTTCATATGTGTCCGGCTTCTTAGATGTGCTAGATAAATTCACCACATCATTATTACATCCAGTCAGAACTATTACAGCAATCAAACAGTAGCTTAAGAACAAAATTTTGTTTTGCATTATGTGTCCTCCAAAAATTATAAAGCATTAGTTTTAAATAAATATTTCAGAATAACCATTAATATTTTTTCAATAACACCATTTTTATGTTTCAACTTGCACATCATACTTAACATATGATATAATTTCTATGTCCTCATAATTCCTGTTACACTTTTATGGTAGGTGTTCAGCCGTTCGGTTTTATGTGGACTTTTTTAATTATCCATTGGAATCACTTCCTTCCCCTGACTCGTGAAGGATAACTGTTATATATATTTTACACGCAAGTTTTGTCGGAAACATCATCCCAAAGGGTGATTTTTCCATCATTGTTATATTTATCCATGATCATCTAGACAATTTGGCTTCAGTCCTCATAAAAAAGACATATCTTCAGGCTATCAGCACTGCTGAAAGCCGAAAATATGTCTTTTATAGTAAAATCAATCTTATATAATAATAAAAATTATATTCCCATTGCTGTCATTGACGATTTTCTTCAGCGTATCCTGTAATTTCATCTGACAGTCATCGGTCATTTTGGATATTTTGTTCCTCATGCCCTCATCTACCAGATCGCCGATAGATTTCCCAAAAATCAATGTATCCCATATAGCCTCCGGAGCCTGAGAAGATGTCGCTTTTATGTAGTCTACTAAATCTTCAGCCTGCTGCTGGGTCCCGACGATAGGTGCGATTTCAGTTTCAATATTGGCACTGATCATATGAACTGAAGGTGCGTTGGCCTTGATATTCACCCCAAACTTACCCCCATGCTTAATAATTACCGGCTCCTCAACTATAATTTCACTCCTATTTGGTGAAACGACACCATAGCCTTTTTGTCTGACTTCCGATACGGCACCGGAGACCTTTTCAAATTCCTCTTTTTGTCTGACCAAACCTTTTAAAATATTAAAAAACTCATATTCTCCATGGATATCACTGCCTAAAATATTAGATAGGATTTCATAGTAATATTTCATATCGAAGGTGAGATTTATTTTGATTTGTCCGGTGGCCATGTTAATTTCTTCAATGAAATATTTTTCAATAAACTCATTGGAAATCTCTTCCTGATGCATTTTCAGGTCTTTAAGTGTATAAACATTTTGCAGGAGTTCTTTGATTGTCTCCAAAATCCGCTCTTTGATTGGGTTATCTTTAGGCAGGATATCCAGCCATTTGGGGGTATAAAATTCTAATTGCGATATGGGGAATTCCATCAGCAGAGATTCCATAATCTGATGGATATCTTCTTTTTTTAATTGGTCACAATTGAGGGCAATACAAGTAACACCGTATTTGCCACCAAGTTCTTCCTGAAGGGTTTTCGTCGGCTCCGAAAAAGGTCTTGCAGAATTTAAAATAATGACAAAAGGTTTTCCTATTTTTTTCAGTTCACCTACTGTCCGTTCTTCACTGTTTATAAAGCTCTCTCTGGGAATTTCCCCAAAAGAACCGTCACCGGTAATCACCATTCCGATGGTGGAATGGTCCTGAATGACTTTTCTGGTTCCAATATGGGCTGCTTTTGTAAATGGAATTTCCTCTTTAAACCATGGTGTTTTGACAAGCCTTTCTTTTTCGTCTTCTAAATGCCCTGTTGCTCCGTCAATCATATATCCGACACAATCAATCAACCGCATTTTAACGGTAATATCATCGCTCAATTTTATGACGGCAGCATTTTTAGGTATAAACTTAGGCTCTACCGTGGTTATCATGCGGCCTTTACCACTGATTGGAATTTCATCAGTTGCCATCTGCCGGTCCTTTTCTTCCATATTTGGAAGTACAAGCTGTTCCATAAACCGTCTTATAAACGTCGACTTCCCGGATCTCACAGGGCCGACAACACCGATATAAATTTCACCGTTGGTACGAGCTTGTATATCTTTATATACGTTAAAACTATCCATGATAATTCCCCTCTCTGTATTCACTGATATAATGTATGCAGAGAAATGGGATAATATGAATTCATTCTGTTATTCCCAGTCAAGAACCTCATGTTCCGTTTTTTTACTTCGTGACAATAAATCAATCACTGTTTCCTTAGCCGCTTTCCCTTCAAACAGTACGGCATTAATCTGTTCTACAATCGGCATAGATATCTCATATTTCTTAGCCAGGGCAAGTGCCGCCTTGGCTGAATAGACGCCCTCTACCACCATTTTGACTTCATCCATCGCCTGCTGCATGGTACTTCCTTTGCCTATAAGGTATCCGGCCTTCCTGTTGCGGCTGTGCCGGCTTGTACAGGTCACTATTAAATCTCCCATCCCGGAAAGACCCGCAAAAGTTTCCAGACAACCGCCTACGGCAACTCCAAGCCGGGTAATTTCAGCTATTCCTCTGGTCATCAAGGCGGCCTTTGTATTATCGCCAAAACCCAACCCGTCACTGATACCGGCTGCCAGGGCGATGACATTCTTCAAGGAACCGCCCAATTCAATGCCTATCATATCGGGACTGGTGTATACTCTAAAAGTATCATTCATAAATGCATCTTGAATATACTTAGCCGTATCAAAGGTTTTTGCTCCCACGACAACTGTAGTGGGAATCTCCCTGCCGACTTCCTCAGCATGGGAAGGTCCTGATAATACAGCTATATCTGCCTTTGGAATCTCTGCTTTGATAACCTCCGACATTGTTAATAGCGTATCTTCTTCAATTCCCTTGGCAACATCAACAATGATTTGACCGGAAGTGATAAAAGGAGCCGCCATTTTTGCAGTACTCCTGACATAGACAGAGGGCACAGCAAATACAAGAATATCTTTTCCCTTAATGCTCTCCTCTAAATCAGATGTAAAATGTATCTTTTCAGACAAAACAACTCCCGGAAGCTTTGATTTATTTTCATGATTGTTTTTAAGCATTTCAATCTCTTCAGGTAAGATAGACCAAATGGTTACATCGTGGCCATTTTTATTTAATACCGCCGCAAGTGCCGTTCCCCAACTGCCGGCACCAAGGATGCTTATTTTTCTATGCATTGATTGCATCTCCTCTATTTGTTCTTTTTCTTTATAAATCTATTTTCAGTACCATTTTTCAAACGGACAAGATTCCCTCGATGCCGCCACCAGGCCATGATACAAAAGGCCATGCTTACGATAAACAAATGCCATTGTCCCGGATAAAATATCAGACAGCAGATGGGAAACAGTGTTGACATCGTCAGTGAAGCCACCGATACATACTTAGTCAGGAAAAATACGGTTAAAAACCCGATAGCGGCAATGAGTCCAAAACGCCAGTCGAATGCCAACATAACACCGGAAGTTACGGCAATTCCTTTGCCGCCTTTAAAATTCAGGTAAAAAGGGTAGTTATGTCCTAAAACAACACCAAAACCGGTATACATCGTCAATAGCACATTGTCTGTACCTAGCAGATTAAAAATCAAATAACGCACCAGTAAAATGGCAGCAATCGCTTTTAAGGCGTCTCCCAAATATGTAATGTACCCTGCCTTTTTGCCAAGGGTACGCAGTATATTCGTCGTTCCGGAATTGCCGCTGCCATGCTCTCTTATGTCAATGCCTTTGATCCGTCCATAAATATATCCGGTTTGAATACAGCCAAATACATAACCGATGATTAAACAAATAACAATATTGATGACCATTACTTATCCTTTCCCTTTCTCTCACGAATAATAAATTTTAATGGAGTTCCTCTGAATCCAAAGGCTTCTCTGATTCTGTTTTCAATATATCTGGTATAAGAAAAATGTGTCAAATCCTTGTCGTTTACAAATATGACGAAGGTTGGCGGCTTTACCGATACCTGCGTTATATAATACAGTCTTAATCTTCTTCCCTTATCTGACGGCGGCTGTTTTAGGGCCACTGCTTCTGACATAATTTCATTGAGTACCCCGGTAGCTATCCGGAGCGAATGATTTTCAATAACCATATCAATTAAGTCATACAGCTTATTCAAGCGCTGACCGGTCAATGCCGAAACAAAAATCAATTCTGCATAGGGCATATAAGCTAATACATGACGGATATCATTAGTGTACTTATAGATGGTCTTATCATCCTTTTCAACAGCATCCCACTTATTCACGGCGATAATGACACCTTTTCCCCGCTCATGGGCAATGCCGGCAATTTTAGCATCCTGCTCCGTCACACCTTCTGTGGCATCGATGACTAGAATGACGATGTCCGCCCGTTCCACTGCCGTCACGGTACGAATAATGCTGTATCTTTCCAACTCTTCTTTAATTTTGCTTTTTCGCCTCAATCCGGCGGTATCAATAAAAATATACTCCCTGCCGTCAAATGTTACCGGTGTGTCAATAGCATCTCTGGTGGTTCCTGCAATATCAGTGACAATTACCCGTTCCTCGCCTAATAATTTGTTGATAATAGAAGACTTACCCACGTTTGGCTTACCTATAATGGCAATCTTAGGTGTCTCATCATCTTCTTCATCATCGCTTTTTTCCGGAAAATGCTCCGCCACAATATCAAGCATATCGCCAATCCCTAATTTGGAGGCTGCCGATACCGGGATGGGGTCACCAATTCCCAGATTATAAAATTCATAGACATCTGCCATATATTTTTCAAAGCTATCCACTTTATTAACAATCAGCAATACCGGCTTATTAGATCTTCTGAGCATATCTGCCACTTTAAAGTCCGTATCCACAAGACCCTGCTTGACATCAGTAATAAATAAAATGACATCTGCGGTTTCTATGGCAATTTCTGCCTGCTCGCGCATACTGGATAAAATCAAATCCTTACTCTCCGGCTCAATGCCTCCGGTATCAATGAGGGTAAACTGCTTATCCAGCCATGTAATATCGGCATATATTCTGTCTCTTGTTACCCCTGGCGTATCTTTAACAATACTAATCTGTGATCCGGCAAGAGCATTAAACAATGTGGACTTTCCCACATTGGGACGCCCAACAATTGCAACGATTGGCTTACTCATACTTATCTCCTTCTATCTTTAATGATTTTTTCAATCAGGTCATCTCCATTAGATTTTATGATATCAATGGGAACTTGTAAAGAATTTTCAATATCTTTAATTGTCATGTCATCCAATAAAACGGATTCACCGCTCCTTAACAGGTTGCCGGGCAGCAATAATGTATCACCTAAAGCTTCCCCTTTAAGCTGCTTAACAATATCCTTTCCCGTCAGCAAACCACTCACGGTAATACCTTCACCAAAAAAATCGTTGATTATGCAATAAACATCTATTTTTAAGTTGGGGTAGCAATCATTTAAACGACCGGTCATTGATTTAATATAGGGATATGCCAGCTTTCCCGTCGCAATGGATACATGACCTGTCCGTAAATCTCCACGATGGGAAGCTAACGCCTCGGCAAACTCATCTATTAATAGGCGCATCATGCCGACACCATTCTCCAGCTGCACATAACCATCATAATGCTCTGCCTCCAGAAACTCCCTTTCGGCCATGATATACCATTCATCACCGCCATGGACAAAATGCCTCCCATATTCGTCAGAAAACTTCTCTTGAAACTGATGGATAATATCTAATATGCTCCCCGCCTCTTCTTTGTTAAACGGCTCCGCCTTAAAAAGTCCGTCTCTGAATTTTGTTATTCCCATAGGAACCACCGACAGACTTTCAAAATAAGGAATAAACGAAGATAAATCCGCTATTGTCCGGGAAAGCTCTGCGCCGTCATTAACGCCCTTACACAAGACGATTTGCCCATTCATTGTAATCTGATTGTCATACAGGCGTTTAATCTGCGCTAATATTTTTCCTGCAAAGCGATTTCCCAACATCTTACACCGCAAGGCGGCATTGGTTGTATGGACCGATATGTTGATTGGCGACAGCTTATACTTGATGATTCTGTCTATGTCTTTATCCTTCATGTTGGTCAGAGTAATATAATTCCCTTGTAAAAATGACAGTCTGGAATCATCATCCTTAAAATACAGCGTATCACGCAGCCCTTCCGGCAGCTGATCAATGAAGCAGAAAATACATCGATTACTGCAGGATTTATAAGCATCCATTAAACCGGATTCAAAGGTTATCCCTAAGTCCTCGTCATCATCTTTTTCTATTTCCACGAGCCATTCTTCCCCAGAGGCTTTCTTAACAAGCATTTCTATATATTCATCATTAATGAGGAAATGATAATCAAAAACATCTTCAATGGCGCTATCATTTATTTTTAACACCGTATCTCCAGGACATAAATCCACCTCCCAGGCAATACTCCCCTTAAGAACTTCTTTAATGATATGCCTTTGACTACTCATGATCCACGCTCCTGTTTTTCAGCATTAAAAAAGCTGCAAGACTTCCTCTTTTGGCTCCGGCTCTCCTATGTGACCACAAAACCTCACTGTTACAGCAAGTACATATATCAGTCACAGCAATGTGCCGGGGTAAGATTCCTGCTTCTCTTAAAACATGCTCATTTGCCTTCCAAAGGTCTAAATGGTAGTTTTCTTTTGATTTCTGATACATAAAATCAGCATAAGCTTCCTCTGAAAAAGCTTCTTTAAACTGCATCGCCACATCACTGCCAATTTCATAACATGACTGGCATATGGAAGGTCCGATGGCGGTGATAATATCGGCAGGATTAGACTTAAATTCTCTTTGCATGATTTCCACAGTCTTCTTTCCCATCTTATGAACGCTGCCCCGCCATCCGGAATGTGATAAGGCAATCACTTCTCTGACCGGGTCTATAAAAAATAAAGGGACACAATCAGCATAGAAAGTAACAAGAGGTATTCCCGGCTGATTCGTTACTAATCCATCTATGTCTGTATAATCCCTCGCTTTGATAATTCCTTTTCCTTTGTCTTCTTTGGTAACAATACGCACATTCGTCGTATGGGTCTGGTCTGTGAAAACCATATCTTCGTAATCCATCGAAACGGCCCGGCCAAACCGTTTAAAATTCTCCATGACGGCTTCATTATCATCTCCTCTTGTAAAGGATAAATTCATTGATGCATAATTGCCTTCACTTTTTCCGCCCAGTCTGGTGGAAAAGCCGTGTTCTACAAGCCCGGTATCGGCAAGTGCCGGGAACTTGATGACGGGCAGGATATCCGTTTCAATCAATGTTGTTACCTGATTTGTATTTGATTTTTTTATTTTAATATTTTCATATAAATGCGTTTTCATATAAATATAACTGGTCTCCTAAAATTGTTACCACATCAAAACGGCATGGGGTATTTTCTTGATAATGATGAAGCATTAAATAGTATCTGGCTATATTCTTAATCTTTTGCTGCTTTTTATAATTAACAGCTTCCCATGGCTCGCCTTTAGTCTTATTTTTCCGATATTTAACTTCTATAAAGATGATGTATCCATCTTTTTGGGCAATAATATCAATTTCACCTATTTTACACCAAAAATTTCTTTGAATGATGGCAAATCCTTTTGATTCAAGGTATTTGACTGCCTCATCTTCGTAAGCCTTTCCTGTCGCCCGATTATTTCTCATAGACCTCCTAAACAAAATGACCGATGAATGTCCTTCTATGTATGGGTGAGGGACCGAATCTGCACAGGGCCTCAATATGCTCTTTTGTCCCATATCCTTTATGCTTTCCAAAACCATATTCCGGATAAAGTTCGCCAAAAGCCTCCATCATATGGTCTCTCGTTACTTTGGCAAGGATACTGGCCGCAGCAATTGACACACTTTTGGTGTCTCCTTTAATAATATTTTCCTGCGGCATCGTCATTCCGGGTATTGTTACCGCATCATTTAATAATATATCAGGGACAATATTTAGCCCGGCCACTGCCATTCTCATTGCTTCATAGGTCGCTTGCAAGATATTTATTTCATCGATTCTTTCGGCGTTAACAATGCCGATACTAAAACTTATGGCCTGCTCAGTAATGGCCGTATATAATTCTTCTCTTCTGGTTAGTGAAAGCTTTTTGGAATCATTGATGTAGAGTAACTTTATATCTTTGGGTAAAACCACCGCACCGGCGGCGACAGGACCTGCAAGCGGACCACGTCCGGCTTCGTCAATGCCGCAGATATAAGTGCAGGTGCTGTACTTTTTCTCATAAGACATCATGGCATCAATCCGCTGATATTCTTTCATCAGCTTAATTCTTTTTGTTTCTTGTTTTTTAGTCTCTCGCATAGTCATCCTCCATTACCAACTGAGGTGCGATGTTCCAATATTCCAAAAGTTTTAAGAGGCCAAATCCGCAGCCATGCCCTGCCGACAATATCCTCCTGCTTGATATTACCTACCACCGCATATCTGCTGTCCTGGCTATTGTTGCGGTTATCTCCTAATACAAAATACTCATCTTCACCAAGGACAATCGGCTCTGAAGCAATTCCGGGATTCGCTATTGTCTCATATCCGTAATCTTCTTCTAATATGACGTGATCGATATAAATATCGCCATCAATGATTTGTATAGTTTCCCCGGGAAGTCCAATCACTCGTTTTATATAATGAATCGCCTCATCGCCGGGATAAGGAAAGACAATAATGTCAAAACGTTCCGGTTCATTCACTCGATAACTTAATTTTTCAACAATCAGATTATCCCCGTCTGCTAATGTAGGAAACATAGACATCCCATTAACTTCTGTACGTTGGCCTACAAAAGTAACAACAAGATACGTAATCACCAGGACAACCACAAGATAAAACAGCAGGCCCAAAAGTTCCCTAAAAACACTCTTCTCTTTATCGGCCGGTTCCTGATCTAATATGTTTTTATCATCTTCAATTTCAATGTCTTCTACCGTGTTCTCTCTGTCATCCATGCCTTATTCCTAATTATTCTCCGGAAATTCTAAGGTAACTCTTCCCAATTTTGAACTTCTAAATTCATCAATGAGTATTTTCGCTGCCTTATCTATATCCAGTGCATTGCCTTTCAATCTACAGTTTCTTATTTCCGCAATCCCATTTAATACTTCTATTTTATCATGATTTTCCTCTATCTTAAACCTGTTATTTATATTTCCCGGATAAAACTTTAAAAGTAAGTCCAACAAATAGTACGCCAATTCCCTGATATCTAATAAATCATCACGAATCGTCCCTATCAATGCCAGTTTACGCCCTACTTCCTGATCTTCAAACTTTGGCCAGAGGATACCGGGGTGTCTAAAAGTTCAACATATTTATTCAAGCGTATCCATTGTTTACCTTTCGTTACACCTGGTTTGTTTCCTGTTTTTGTACATGCTTTACCGGCATAGGAATTAATAAAGGTAGACTTGCCAACATTGGGAATGCCGACAACCATGGCTCTCACCGGACGATTGATGATTCCCCGCTTACGGTCTCTTTCTAATTTCTCCTTGCAGGCCTCTTTAATAAGTTCTGTGACCTCCTTACCTACCCGGCCTCTTGCATCTAACTTCCATACATAAAATCCCTGATCCTTAAACCATTCCTCCCATTGCTTCGTTCGCTCAGGGGCGGCTAAATCAGCCTTATTTAATATGATCAGGCGTTTTTTGTTCTTTGCAAGTTTATCTATATCCGGATTTTTACTGCTTATAGGTATTCTTGCATCGACCAATTCTATGACGATATCTATAAGTTTAATGTTCTCCTGCATCATTCGCTTTGCTTTTGTCATATGACCGGGATACCATTGTATATTCATTCTAAATCACTTCCAATTTATTTGATTTTTCCGATAATCTGATCTTTATCAATATTACCGATGTTGGATAATCGGCTGTCCTCAGCCTCATTATAATTATCACCTAAAACAAAATACTCTTCCATTTCTAAAGTAACGCCTTCTTCGGCCAATCCGCCATTGATTAAATAGGCATCGTTAAAATCAATCTCCAATGGCTCATCATTGATATAAATGACACCATCGGCAATTCTCACCGTTTCATTAGGCAGTCCAATTACCCGGCGGATATATCTTCTGCCTCCACTCTTTCCTACTTCAAATACAATGATGTCAAACCTTTTGGGGCTTGATAGCATGTATGCTAATTTATTAATATTGACAATTTGATTTTCCGCAAGGGTTGGTTCCATTGCATTACTTTCTACAACCATTTTCCTGCCGAAACTTTGTACTGAAATAACTCCCAAACCGATAACGAGAATTATACCCAGGAGGAACAAAAGAACTTTTGACAGCTTCTTTGGCATCTTCAATTGCCTTAAATGGCGCCTAAGTTTTCTTCGCTTTCTTGTCTTGCTGTAATCCAATGAAACCCCTCCCTTAAAGATATATAAAAATGGGACAACTACATAATGTACTTGCCCCTTGTCACAGATTATTTTACCAATTCTTTAACTTTAGCCTTCTTACCTACTCTGTCTCTTAAGTAGAACAATCTTGCTCTCCTTACCTTACCTCTCCTTACCACATCAACCTTCTCTACGATTGGAGAATGCAAGGGCCATGTCTTCTCTACGCCTATTCCGTTAGATGTCTTTCTGACAGTGAATGTTTCGCGGTTAGAACCGTTCTGGCGTTTGATAACTGTACCTTCAAAAACCTGTGTTCTTTCTCTGGCTCCTTCTTTTACCTTTGCATAAACCCTTACCGTATCGCCAACATGAAACTGCGGTACTTCGGCTTTCATCTGAGTAGCTTCAATGCTCCTGATAATATCGTTCATCTCTAAGTGAACCTCCTTATAATCATTAGATGTTCTTAATACCTAAGTAACAGAGGACCATCCTATTTCTCACAACAATCTACTTTATCATAATATCCATAAAAATGCAAGAATTAATTTTGAACTTCAGTTTTGAATGGTAAATTAATTTATTTATAGACGACATCCAGCAAAAATTTATTTTGGGAGGATATCCACAGCACCCTTCATTTTTTAGAAGGTTATCCACATTCATAGGGTGTGTTTC
>Ga0153922_1000417_pt1 | contig 17539 bp, 19 predicted proteins | sample TSNJ006MetaG_FD_104723 | JGI IMG/M metagenome (GOLD analysis project Ga0153922, IMG submission 104723) | Attine ant fungus gardens microbial communities from New Jersey, USA - TSNJ006 MetaG | ecosystem: Host-associated > Fungi > Mycelium > Unclassified | place: USA: New Jersey, Brendon T. Byrne... | reverse complement strand
TCGCTAGTGGTCAAGTTAATGTTGGTCAAGACTTGCTAGACTTAAATTAGAAAGGTTGATTATTTATGTATAAAAAGACAATTCCTACTGGTTTTCCTAAAAACTTTCTTTGGGGTGGTGCCACTGCGGCTAACCAGCTTGAAGGTGCATGGAATGTTGGTGGCAAAGGTTTAACTACTGCAGAAGTTGTCAAAAAAGCCGAAAACCGCCAAGAATTTTCGATGAATGCCGTTACTAAAGAAACGTTAGCAACCGCCATTGCCGATAAAACGGATAAGCTTTACCCTAAACGCAGAGGGATTGATTTTTATCATCGCTATAAAGAAGATATTGCTCTTTTTGCTGAAATGGGCTTTAAGGCCTTTCGTCTATCTATTGCCTGGGCAAGAATTTTCCCTGAAGGTGATGAAAAAACACCTAACGAAGAAGGTCTTAAATTTTATGACAACCTCTTCGATGAATGCCACAAGTATGATATTGAACCAGTTGTCACCATCTCTCATTATGAAATGCCACTTGGGTTAACCCTTAAGCAAAATGGTTGGGCTAGTCGTGACACGATTGAGGCTTACGTTCGTTATGCTGAGGTTTTATTTAAACGTTACAAAGGTAAGGTTAAATATTGGATGACTTTCAACGAAATTAATGCTTCAACGTGGGGCTTTACTGGAACTGGAGCTTTAGATAATGAACTTAGTGAAACAGAAGCCATGAAGTTACGCTACCAAGCTTTGCATCACCAATTTTTAGCTAGTGCACAAGCTGTCAAAATTGGGCACCAAGTTGATCCCAACAATCAAATTGGTTGTATGATTGCGCGGATGCAAACATATCCTAAGACTTGCAATCCTGCCGACGTACGTGCAGCCCAACTTCAAGATCAGCTAAACCTCTTCTTTACAGATGTTCAAGTTCGTGGAAGTTATCCTACTTACATGAACCGTTACTTTGCTGAAAATAACATCGAACTAGATATGCAGCCTGGTGACCAAGAACTCCTAAAAGAAGGTTGCGTTGACTACTTAGGTTTTTCATACTATATGTCTACCGTTACTTCAAACGCTAATCAAGTCGAAAAAGCCTCTGGAAACTTTGCACTTGGTGAAGCTAACCCTTACCTTGAAACTAGCGATTGGGGCTGGCAAATTGACCCAATTGGGTTACGTATCACTTTAAATGAATATTGGGATCGTTACCAAGTTCCACTTTTCATCGTTGAAAATGGACTAGGTGCTTTGGACAAATTAGAAGATGACGGTACAATTCATGATCCATATCGAATTGATTACCTTAGAAAACATATTAGTCAGATGAAAGAGGCAATTAAAGATGGAGTCCATCTAATTGGTTACACAATGTGGGGACCAATTGACTTAATTTCTGCTTCTACTTCAGAAATGTCTAAGCGTTATGGCTTTATTTATGTCGACCAAGATGACGAAGGTCACGGTAGTCTCAAACGCTACAAGAAAGATTCATTTTATTGGTATCAAAAAGTTATCGCTTCAAACGGTGAAGATTTAACTGATTAAAATAGGAAGCCTGATAATTCTTAATGCTTGAATTATCAGGCTTCTTATTTTATAAATTATTAATCATTCACTAAAATTGAATTTATCTTTTACTTTTTACGCATAAGTAACATAACCATTATTGTTCCTAAGACCGTAAAAACTAGTATCATTTTGAGCTCAGTTTTAAAATCAGTTGTGCTAGCAACAATCATTGCTAAGCCAACCGCCCCACCAAGTTGATGCATTGTGTTCGTAACTCCACTAGCAATCCCGGCTAATTTTAACGGTGCGCTGTCGATGCCGGCCGCAGTTACCGGTGCAAAAATTAAGCCTTGACCAATCCCAATTATCATCATCGGAATAAAAAGTACCTGCCAATACCCATTAGCTTGATTAGCAAGGATTATTAGGATAAAACCTAAGGCTAAAATAATTTCTCCACTTAATAAAACTTTAGTATTTCCCACTTTTCTAACTAACCGCGGTACCCACAAAGCAATAATAAAATTAATAATTGTCAGCGGTAAAAAGGCAATTCCTGCTTCTAAAGGAGAAAAACCATATTGTTTTTGCATCATCTGTGGTAGGAAAAACCAAAATGAAAGCATCGACATCATAAATAAAAATCTTGTAAGGTAAGCAGCTAAACGAATCCGATCGTTAAAAAGACCTAAGGGTAGTAATGGATTAGTGAGCTTACTTTCCAAATAAATAAAAACTAGTAATAAAACTAATCCACCGATTATAAATAAGATTTCTCTTTCAGTAAACCCATATATAATTCCGCCTAAAGCTAGAATTGATAACAAACTACCTACGTAATCAATTTTTTCTTTGCGACCACTAGTCTTTTTTACATATTTACTCGTCAACCAAATCAAGAATAATGTAATCGGAGCGTTAATCAAAAAACCTAAGCGCCAAGAAAATAAGCTTGTTAAGCCACCACCAATTAATAGACCCGCACTCGAACCAATACCTGCCATGGCACCATAATAAGAAATCGCACGTTGTCTAGTGTTTCCGTGATAGTTATCCATTATTAAGGCCAATGTAGTTGGCGCAATAATCGAACTACCTAATCCTTGGACTGCCCGCATAACAATGACTAACTGAGCTGAGGTTGCTAAACTTATTACTAGCGAACTTAACCCAAAAACTGTTAGCCCCACTAAAAAGATTTTCTTACGTCCAAGTAAGTCAGATAACCGCCCACTTAAAAGTAAGCAGCCACCAAAAGTCAGCGTGTAAGCACTGGAAATCCATGACAGTGTAGCTGCTTTTAATCCTAAACTTTGCCCAATTTGAACCGAACTCGTAAAGATAATTGAATTATCCATCAAAATTAAAAAATACGCTAATAATGTAATGGGTAAAATCATCCCAAATCTCTCTTTTGCCAAAAAATCACCTTGCCTGTTTAATTTTTCGTAACCAGACCTTAACCTGATTACTTACCTTGGTTTTATAACTACTTTTAATCACCAAGTTACGACCATAAATTTCTTCGCCCCCCTTAACTGAGTACCCTTCCAAAACCTTAGCCCCTTTAGCCAATGTCTTTATCTGCCTAAAGGTTGAGCCAGCACCATAACCACCGTTAGTATTAAAAGGAATCACTGTTTTATCTTTAAAATCATAACTATCTAAAAAAGTAACCACTGCCTGTGGTAAAGCCATATTCCAAGTGGGTGCACCAATAAAGATGCGGTCATACTTGGAAAAATCAGTAATCTTAGTAGCCAATTCAGGTAAAACATTATTTTCTTGTTCAACTACATTTTTTTCTACTTCCTGGCGATAAATTGTTGGTCGCTCCTGTTTAGTTTTAAGTTGAATTAATTTTCCACCTACTTGTTGCTGGATAATTTCAGCCACCACTTTAGTATTTCCTGTCCGTGAGTAATAAATGATTAATGTTTTATCAGCCTTTTTAGCAATTGCTTCATTATCTACAATCGATTTGTTTACCATCAAAAAAACACCCCCAACTATAATTGCACATAATATTAATAATCTAGATTTTTTCTTACCAATCATCATTACTTCCTCCTAATAATTTTGTAAACAAAAAGACCGGCAACATACCGGACTTTTCAAGCGCAAAATTATTAATAAAAAGTAGGTTTGGCCTGATTTTCAGAACCTGGTTCCCATAAACCAATGCTTGCGCACGCATCGTTTCGTTTACCCACGATATTATCAATCACAAATTGTGCAATTGCCCTTCTAGTAATCTGGGCCCCTAAAAAAGGCTCACCTTTAGGGCTAGCAACATATTGCTTATTGGTGCCATTATATAGCCAAGTCATCCGCATATAGGTGTAATCCAAATCACTTGTTTCTAAGACTTCGATTCCGCGATTGTGCACAATATTTCCACCCATCATTTGGTTATTCCAACTAGCAAAAGGTTGTGCAACTTCACCGTAGACACCTAAAACTCCCGCTTGAATTATTCTTTTAACGCCAGTTTTATGCATTGCTTCAACAACTAACTTAGTTACTTCTTTATTGTCAAAGTCCATATAAACTATATCTTGCTTAGCTATAACCTTAACTAATTCATCTAAGTTATGTGCATCACCAGAAATCTTGTCAACATTTGTATACGGTAAACTAGCTGCATTTCTGCCAAATAAAGTCAACTTTACATCAAGTTTTTGCAACAATGGAATTAAGACCGTTGGAATCTGTCCACCTGCACCGATAATTACTATTTTCTTCATTTTTACTTTTCTGTGTCTAACATCCTTTTCATGAACCACTCTACTTGTTTTGGTGCATCATGATCAAAGAAGGCCGACTCCTCCATATCTAGTTTGGTAATTTTTTCTAAATCAGTTGCTGATAGCTCAAAGTCAAAAATATCAATATTTTCTTTCATCCGTTCAGGGTGAACTGATTTGGCTAAGGCAACAATTCCTCTTTGCATTAACCATCTTAAGACAACTTGGCCAACACTCTTGTTATACTTTTGTCCAATTTCTGCTAAAACTTCATTCGTAAATAAGTCGTGGCGACCCTCAGCAAATGGAGCCCAGGCTTCAACTTGAACACCATATTTTTCATGCCATTGTTGATCTTCAAGCCGTTGGTTCCAAGGGTTAACTTCGATTTGGTTAACTTGTGGTTTCACATCATTTAAACTTGCAAATTCAATCATTTTAGCTGCCTTGAAATTAGAAATTCCAATTGCACGCAATTTTCCCGCTTTTTGGGCTGCTACCATAGCGCGCCATGCACCATAAATATCTCCGTATGGTTGGTGGATTAAGTATAAGTCTAAATAATCTAACCCCATTACTTCTAATGAGTGGTCAATCGTTTGGGCCGCCTTTTTTTCAGGGGTTTGCAAGATAAATAATTTAGAGGTAATAAAAAGTTCTGCCCTTGTTACTAAACCTTCATCTAGCGCCCGTTTAATACCTAGGCCTGTTTCTTTTTCATTTCCATAAATTGCAGCTGTATCAATTAAGCGATATCCCGCCTTAATTGCTTCATAAACTGCTTGGGCTGTTTCTTTAGGTGGGATTTGATACACACCATAACCTAATTGGGGCATCGTTACACCATTATTTAACTTAATCATCTGCATGTTACTTTCCTCCTCTAATCATCCGTAACTTTATCCTAAACCCTGGAGTTTGCTTCAAGGCAAGTGTTATTTTAACTTTTTTCTTTCCCACAATTTTTCAACATTATCATCAGTCAGTTCACCACTTCTAAACTTGGCCAAGTGTTCATCAAAAGTATCAATTTTATAAGTTAATATCTCCCTTACCGCCTGCATTTCAGCGATTTTTTGGTCTAACTCTTCTAACTGTTCATACAAAATCTGTTTTTTAGCCTCATCAACCTTAGGGTTATCAGGCATCTGTGCTAAATGAACAAATTCAATCAAGGCTTCGACCGATAAACCTGCATTGCGTAAATTTTTAGCTAAGTAAATCCAATTTAAATCCCTTACCTTGTAATCACGATAACCACTTTCATTTCTTTTTACTGGGGGAATGACACCAATCCGTTCATAATAACGCAACGTATCAACACTTAAATCAAACATTGCTGCGGCTTTTTTGATATTCATAATAATCACATCCTTTATCTACCTTTATCATAAACCCTGAAGTTCACTCCAAGGAAAGCATAAATTTCTAAAAAAATCCCCCTGCTTAGAACCACTAAACAGGGGGGAGATTAGTCTTAGATTAAATTTAAGGCCATTTGAATTAAATAATCAATTACCGCAAAGAAAACAACAAACAAGATTGACATAACTACTACTGTTGTTGTATCACGTCTAGTTTCTTTAGCGTTTAACCAAGTCGTATCCTTCATTGTCTGAATTACACTTTTAAAAAACTTCATAATATTCCCACTTTCTTACTTAGTTTCGCGGTGAATCGTATGGCGATTGCAATACTTGCAAAACTTCTTAACTTCCAATCGTTCTTGGCGGTTAGGATTTTCAGTTAACGTATAATTACGTGAACCACACTCTGAACATGCTAACGCAACTTTTTTCTTAGTCATTAAATTCTCCTTTACTCTATCACTTAGAAAGTTTCTTTGTCAATTTTTAATCATGTTTACTCAAATGATCACGCAAAGCAGCTAAATCAGCCAATTGTTGTTCGTTAAAAGGCGAATGCCGCACCGCATTTTCATCTTGGTAGCGACGTGCAGTCGCATGAACCTCTTTGTTGGCTCGCTTAATGTCTTGGTATAACTCCCAAGCAGGTTTTCTTAGTGCTCCTTGAGAAAAAACTGTCCATTGCTCTGCTTGATCACTGGTAGCTACTGTAACTTGTGTTAAGCTCGTTTGTAACTTCCCAGCTAAAGACTCAATATAGCTATCGGCTGTTTGACCTTCATCAGTCCAAACAACTTCCAAATTAAACTGCTTATAACTTTTAGACAAACCTGGCACAAACATCGCATCAAAAACAACGATGATTTCTGAGTTACTTTGCTTATGATAATTAGATAAAATCCGCAACAACTCATCACGTGCCGCTTCTAGATGATCTGCCTTTTTTAACTTAGCCAGCTTAGGCCAGTTACCAATCATATTATAAGCATCAACAATTAAAATTTGCTTTTTCATTCATTATTTACCTCGTGAACTAAAACCTTGGTAAATAAGGAGACTAGCAGCTACACTAGCGTTTAGACTTTGAACATGGCCTACCATTGGAATAGTTAACATCCCATCACAAGCCTTTTTAATTAATGGTGAGATACCTTTACCTTCATTGCCAATTACCAGTCCAGTTGGGCCTTTAGCATCCCAAGTCCGGTAATCTTGACCACGCATATCAGTTCCAAAAATCCACAAACCCCGTTTTTTTAGTTCATCAATTGTTTGTGCTAGATTAGTCACCCTTACAACAGGAACATATTCAATCGCCCCCGTTGATGTCTTAGCAACCGTCGCTGTTAATTGCACGGCCCGACGCTTAGGAATAATAATTCCATGTACCCCAGCAGCATCCGCAGTTCGCATAATGGAACCTAAATTATGTGGATCTTCAATCCCATCTAAAATTAAAAAGAAAGGTGCCTCATCTTTAGCAGCTGCCACCGCAAATAAATCGTCTAATTGGGCATATTCATAAGCTGCCACAGCTAGCACTACTCCTTGGTGATTTTGATGGTCAGCCATTAAATCCAATTTAGCCTTAGGTACTTGCGAAATGATTAGGTTTTGTTTTTTAGCTAACTTAATTATTTCATTTAAAGCATCTGCCTTAAGACCTGCTTGGATAAAAACTTTATTAATCGTTTGACCGCTCACCAAAGCCGCTTTGGCTGGATGACGTCCAATTACAAAGTCTTCTACCTTTTTGTCTGCCATTATTTACCTTCCCTTTCTACCGTTTCAATACACCACTGCGCTAAATAGTCCAACCGTTCTTTTTGACCACTTAAGTATAGATAGCCAAATAAAGCTTCAAACCCAGTTGAAATTCGGTAAGTCACTACCGACGTATTTTTAGCTGAAGTATAACTCTTGGCATTTCGCCCCCGCTTAAAATAATCTAACTCAGTTGGTGTTAAAAGCTCTTCCGCCTGCATTTTTTCGATTAAAAATGCCTGCGCTTTAGCCGACACATAATGAGTTGCACGGTGGTGTAATTTGGTTGGCTTAGTCATACCTTTAGCCAGTAGGTGTTGTCTAACATATACTTCATAAATAGCATCACCCATATATGCTAGGGCAATCCCATTCATTTGTTGATAATCTGTTTCTACCATTAAACTCTCTTCCATCTTGTCCCTTGTGGGGTATCTTCTAAAATGATTCCCTGTGCTTTTAATTGATCACGAATTTCATCACTTCTAGCAAAATTCTTTTCTGCCCTAGCGGCTTTTCTTTCAGCAATTAAAGCTTCGATTGCTTCATCTGAAGTGGTATCTTCTTCAAATTCGATTCCAAATACCGCTAGTATTCGCTTAAAGTTTACTAATAAATAATCAATCGTTTCTTTGATAACCTTTGTTTTTTCAGCATAAATGTTCATCTGCTTAGCCATTTCATAAACAGCCGCAATCCCATTTTGGGCATTAAAATCATCATCCATTGCCTTTGTAAAACTTGCTTCATAGCTATCAAATTCAGCCTTAACATCACTTTCTAGCTGTCCTTCACTCGCATCTTGCAACCTAAAAGTCAAGTTAGTCAAAGCGGTTTTTAGCTTAGCTAAATTATTAGCTGCTTCATCAAGGTTAGCTTGACTGTAACGAATTGGGCGCCGATATTGCGTTGTTGCCATAAAGAAACGAATTACCTGTGGATCAATTTGTTTCACTAAATCATGAACAGTTACAAAGTTACCTAGGGATTTGCTCATTTTTTCATCATCTTCACCGATAGTAACAAAACCATTGTGTAACCAATAATTAGCAAATTTTTGACCCGTTTTTGCTTCACTTTGGGCAATTTCATTTTCATGGTGTGGAAATTCTAAATCTTGTCCCCCAGCATGAATATCAATCGTAGTTCCCAAATATTTGGTTGCCATTACGGAACATTCAATGTGCCAACCTGGACGACCTAATCCCCAAGGAGACTGCCAAGAGATTTCCCCTGGTTTAGCTGCCTTCCAGAGTGCAAAATCTAGTGGATCTTCTTTTTTAGCTTGATCTTCACTACTTAAGCGTTCCGATGCTCCTTGTTCTAAGGCATCTATTGATTGTCCTGAGAGCTGGCCATAATTTTTAAACTTCCGTGCCCGGTAATAAACATCACCTTTAATCTCATAAGCATAATCCTTCTCGATTAAGGCAGCGACAAAATCAATGATATCATCCATCGTGTCCATAACCCTTGGATTTAAGGTTGCCTTTTTGACGTTTAAAACCGCTGTGTCTTCATAAAAAGCTGCAATAAATTTATCCGTCACTTCTTTAACAGATAAACCTAGTTCCTGGCTGGCTTTAATAATCTTATCATCAACATCTGTAAAGTTGGAAACATATTTAACTTTATAACCCCGATATTCAAAGTAACGCCGGATTGTATCAAATGCAATGGCACTCCTAGCGTTACCGATGTGAATATAATTATAAACCGTTGGTCCACAAACATACATTAACACTTGACCTGGCTTTTGGGGCTTAAACTCTTCTTTTTGCTTAGTTAAGGTATTATACAATTGAATCATTTCTAACCCACCTAATCCCATTTAAAAATATACTTACTCACTATATATCATGCCACAAATAATAAAAAAAGGCTAGCAGTTATACTAACTGCTAGCCTACTATATTGTAGCTAGTTCATTTCAGCTAAAGTTTGGTCTAAATGAGCCAAAGCCTTTTGACGACCCAAAAGTTCAATTGATGGTCCTAATTCTGGGCCATGTGTTTCTCTAGTTGTCGCAATTCGAATTGGCATATAAAGCTTGCGACCCTTAACCTTTGTTTCTTTTTGAATTTCCTTAATGGCTGCCATAATTGCAGGACCATCAAACAATGGTAACGCCTTAGCTTTCTTAGCAAATGCTTCTAAAACTACCTTAGCTGATTCATCAGCTAATTCATTCTTAGCAGCTTCACTTAATGCAGGTGGTTCTTCGAAGAAAACTTCTGCCATATCAACAATTTGACCAGTATAAGACATTTGGTGCTTGTAAAGGCTGATTAATTTCCGTGCCCATTCAAGTTTCAATGGGTCTGGATCTGCTTCAATCTTGCCAGCCTTGATTAATTGTAGTAAAGCTGAGTGCATAATTTCATCTTCACCAGCAGCTTTAACATATTGGTTGTTAATCCATTCAAGCTTCTTACCGTCAAAGGCAGCTGGTGATTTGCTTAAACGCTTAGGATCAAACATCTTGATGAATTCTTGTCTGCTATAAATTTCATCTTCACCAACTGGTGACCAACCAAGTAGGGTAATGAAATTAAACATTGCTTCTGGCAAGTAACCAAGTGAACGGTATTGTTCAATAAATTGAAGCACAGATTCATCACGCTTACTCAATTTCTTACCAGTTTCTGTATTGATAATTAAGGACATGTGTCCAAATTCTGGAGCCTTCCAACCAAATGCTTCGTAAACAACTAATTGCTTAGGTGTATTAGCTACGTGGTCATCACCACGTAAAACGTGGCTAATTTCCATCATGTGATCATCAACCACTACGGCAAAGTTGTAAGTTGGCATTCCGTCACGCTTTTGAATAACGAAATCGCCCCCGATAGTATCGGACTTAAAGCTAATATGTCCCTTAACCATATCATCCCATTCGTATACCTTATCATGTGGCACCCGAATCCGCACAACCGGTTTTAACCCCTTAGCCTTAGCTTCAGCTTGCTTAACAGCAATTTCTTCTTTTGTCATACCTTCGTATTCATAAACATAACGTGGAGCTTCGCCATTAGCCTTTTGTTCTTCTCTTTGGGCAGCTAATTCTTCTTCTGTCATGTAAGATTCGTAAGCTAAATCTTTATCAAGTAATTCTTGAATTAATGGAGCATAGATTTCCTTACGTTCTGATTGGCGATAAGGGCCGTAGTTACCTGGCTTATCAGGACCTTCATCCCAGTCAATTCCCAACCAAGTTAAGTTATCTAATTGGCTTCTTTCACCGTCAGCAATATTACGCTTTGTATCAGTATCTTCAATTCTGATCACAAAAGTTCCTTTATTGCGTCGTGCAAATAGATAGTTGAATAATGCTGTCCGCGCATTACCGATGTGCAAATGCCCTGTTGGACTTGGAGCATAACGGACGCGAATTTTGTTTTTTGCCACTTTAAGCGCCTCTTTCTTTTAAATTACAATATACTTATTAATCATACAATGAATAATCTTAAAAATAAACTACTTCTTAACTAAAAAATCAGATAAGTTTAAAACCTGGTCACAAGCTAAGTTAATCAACTCATAATCGTGACTAATTACTAAAATAATTCGCATAGGGCTTTTTAACGAACAAATCAATTTAGCCACTTGTTGCATGTTTTTTTCATCTAGTCCACTCGTAGGCTCATCTAAAATAAATAATTCTTTTTTAGCCAGTAACACTCTGCCCAAGGCGACCCTTTGTTGCTGTCCGCCTGACAAACTAAAGGGATGTCGTTGCAACAAATTGCCTAAATTTAACTGGGTCGCCGTTTTTATAACAGCCGTTTTATCAGCACCACTAGAGGAAAGCTCTGCTTCAACTGTAGGTAAAAATAACTGACTGCCTACATCTTGCATTAAATAACTACTCTTGGCTAATAACTGCGTTGGCTTTAGCTTCTGCCCATTCCAAGTTAGTTTTTGGTGGTTATTTTTTAAACCGACTAAAACCTTGGCTAAACTCGTCTTACCTAAACCATTCACACCAGTTAATGCGTAAATTCTTCCCGACTCCAATTCAAAATTTCTCACTAAACCTAACTTTTTTTGGTGCCAGCCTAATTGATAATTGTCTAACTTAAGCATAATTTTACCGGAAGTAGCTTCATTAGCTGTTACCTGCTCAGTTTTTTTAGGCATCAACGGACGTAAGCCATAAGCTAGCCGCATTTCGTCAGTAAGCTTTAGCCAATCATCTTTAGTCCAACTAGTAACTAGTTTCCCCCGGGTAAAATAATGATACTCATCAGCTAACTCTTGCAGGTAATCTAAACGGTGCTCTGCTATAACTATGGTTAGCCCCGCTTGTTTTAATTTAAACAAATTTTGTTTAAGTAACTCAATGCCGACTTGATCTAAATTAGCCGTTGGCTCATCTAAAACTAACACCTTGGGAGCCTGCATTTGCGCAGCCACTAACGCAATGCGCTGTTTTTGCCCCCCAGACAAAGTCGGTATTTTAGCTGCTAATAGCCCTGTCAAACCAAATTCTTGCTCAGCTTTTTTTATACGTGCTCTGATATCAGCCGGGGCTTGTCCTTGGTTTTCAGCCGGAAAGGCTAATTCATCGCTAACTTTACTAAAAAAGAATTGGCGCTTGGGATTTTGAAAAACTGAGCCCACGCTAGCAGCGATTTCTTCTATACTTTGCCCTTTCAAAATATGACCGTTAATTTTTACTTTTCCTTGCAAATTTCCTGGGAAATACTCTGGAATTAGACCATTTAATACCCGTAATAAAGTACTTTTTCCACTCCCGCTCATACCTGTTAAAACTACGCAACTACCAGCTTGAATCTTTAAGGATTCAATAGCTAGTGCCGGCTGTTTTTGGTTAGCGTAGGTAAACTCTAAATTATCGATTGTTATCATAAAATCCTCGCCAAATATGTTACAACTAATAAACTTAAACTAAACCATGCAAAGTAATCTTTAAATGTAAATGAATAATCAATATATGATGTTTTTTGCTTACTGCCAATAGCTTTTGTTAAGGCAGCAATCGTTAAATCTTGCCCTAATTGACTAGCATTTAAAAGCAGTGGAATTAGGATTTTTTCAAAATAACCTAAGGGGTGTAACAAGTATTGATAAACGTAAACAAACTCACCCCGCAATTTCAATGCATCCAAAATATTACAATAACTTTGTTTAAGGGTGGGTAAAAAGCGCATAGCCACCCCAAAGACAATTAAGATACTTTCCGGAATATGCCATTTACGCAGACTTTGGATAAATTCATGTACTGGCGTTCTTAGAATGCTTAAGCCCACCATAAAACAAGGTAGCACCGTCAATCCACCCAGGAGAAAAAAACCTAGGTAGGGGTGCTTACTCTCATTTAAGTCAGCATTCACCGCTAAGGTTGCTATCGTAAAAAAAGCCCAATATAACCCTAACCGCCAGTAAGTTTTTTGCCAAATAAAATCTAAGCTAAATAAAATAATTAGGGTCCAAAGTAAAATTAAACCTGGGTTAACTAACAAGAAAAGGTTAGCTACCAAAAGAAACATTAACTTTGTTCTTACATCATAGCCCCGTCTCATCACACAACCATTCCTGCAGCTTTGAAATGTTTAGCTACCAAATGCTGTCCAAGCATTCCACCAACTAACGCACAAATCAATACCGAACCAACTAGAATAAATACATTGCCTAAATCAAAATTAATCATTACTTTATGAACATAGGCCATATCCTTTCCCTTTGCTAAGAGTTGGTCGATATATGCTTGTTTCATTGACCACATCATAATAATAGGAGCCAAATTTCCTAATGAAAAAACTAGGTAAGAAACCAAATTCCAAATCTTTTGGCGATAATTCCCTAACTTAGCCACGAAATCAGCAACCACTCCACATAAAATGCTCGGAATAAAGGCTAACATGGAATGACCTGATACTAAGAAAAATAACCCTAACACGGCTGCCATCAAAGTTAACGCACCGAATTTTTGAACCTTAGCAACAAGTAACATATAAACCGTCCCCGCAATCAAAGCTGTAATCGCAGGAGCAAATTTCATATTAGGATTGCGCGTTAATAAAACCGCCACTAAAGTTCCAATTGACATCAAAATAAAATATAAAACAGTATAAATCCCAGTTGTAATAATATCTTTAACTCTCAAAATTTCACCTCATTAAAAGCTTTTGTATCTATTATCAATTATCTAAATACAAAGGGCAAGTAAAAACACTATGCTACTAAAAAAGAGCCATCTAAAAAAGACGACTCACTTGCTGTTAATTATTACTTGACCAAGCATCTAGCCCAGACTTTAAACGTTGTAGCCCTTCAATTAGATAAGCAACTGGACAAGCAATGTTCATTCGTAAAAATTTATTCCCATTGCCTCGATAAATTGTCCCGGCACTGAGATATAATCCCGTTTTTTCCCTAATAAAAGTTGCTAAAGCTTTCGAATCACTAGTATATGCACTGATATCAAGCCATAACAGATAGGTTGCACCACCATAAACCATTTTTACCTGTGGTAAATGTTGTGCTAAAAATTCTACTACCATCTGCTGATTATTTTTTAATACTTCTTTTAATTCAACTAACCACTTTTCTCCTTGGGTATAAGCAGCAACTGTGCCAGGAATTGCTAACAAATTTGGCTCAGCTAATTCCTCGCTATTAAAACCACGATTTACTTGCGCACGTAAATTTTCTTCCGGTATAATCGCTGTAGCAGCGTGTAAAGCAGCTAAATTAAAAGTCTTGCTTGGTGAAACTAAAGTAATGGTTCCGCTAGCTTTTAATGACGCAACTGAAGTATATTGTCCCTTTAAAACCAAATCACCATGAATTTCATCGCTAAGTAAAATTACATGGTGCTTTTGACAAAGCTTTACCAATCGTTCTAGTTCTTTCTTATGCCAAACTAACCCAATGGGATTATGAGGATTACAAAAAATTAATAGATTGGTTAATGGTTGCGCCAATTTAGCTTCTAAATCTGACCAGTCAATTGAATACTTTCCGTCTTTAAATACCAAATCACTACTCAAAACATGACGCCCTGAATTTTCGATAGAATTATAAAAAATATTGTAAACCGGTGCACACACCAAAACACTGTCTCCCACAGAAGTTACTCGTCGTACAATCGATGAAATGGCCGGTACAACTCCTGTCACAAATAGCATCCAATGCGCGTCTAACTCTACCTTGTGTTGCCTTCGATACCAGGCGACAACCGCTTGAAAATATTCACTTGGAACATTTTCATAGCCAAATATTCCTTGAGCTATTTTTTCTTTAAAAGCGGCGGTAATTTCAGGGGCGGTCTTAAAATCCATATCCGCTACCCACATTGGTAACTCATTATTTTTTACATTCCATTTAACTGAATTAGTCTGCCGCCGATTATTAATGGTGTTAAAATCATACATCGCTTAATCCTCACTCTCAATTTCTACTTGGCTTACATCAATGGCTGGATCATCTTGTATTAATTCTTCCACTCCTTTAACTTTAATTTTTCCTGAAATAGGATTTTTAATACTTTTTACAATACTCTTAACTTCAGCATCAATATTGCGGCAGTATTCAAAACACAAATCGGTTTCTAACAGTTTACAATTAACCATTTTCAAACCGTCAATATAACATAACCCTTGGTTACTTTCGATAATACAATTAACTAAGGTTAAATTTTTGGTATTCCAAGCCAAATACTCTCCATTGATGGTTGAATCATAAATCGTTACATTTTGACAATTCCAAAAAGCATCCTTAGATACAATTCGTGCATTGTGAACTTCAATATTTTTACCACCATCAAAACAGTAATTTCCAATCAAGTCCACATCTTCTAGGTAGATATTTTCGCTATCTTTACCAAAATAATCACCATTTACCTGCACTTTTTTTAGACTAATATTTTGACAAGACCATAGTGTTTCTGTCGCATCAGCAAAATGAACATTTTCTAGTTCAATATCATGCCCACGCCTAAATAATTTAGGTGCCTGTAAACTGGTATTTTTCATTGTGATATGGTTGGTATACCAGATTCCTGAGCGTGACATAGTTTCAAAAATACTATCTGTAACCTTTATGTTATCACAATACCAAAGTGGGTATTTCCATTTAAAAATAATATTTGTTAAATTGAGATTTTTTCCTTCTTTTAATGGCGATTCACCATGACCAAAAGTCACTTCAGAAAGATTGGCATTGCGTAACATAAATAAGGAGCGTTCCCCTTCAAAAAATTTTTGTTCAATTTCTTGCATTTACTAATTCACCCTTTTCATTACAAAAAAAGAGTGCAAATTAATGCCCTCTTTTTTAAATTAATCATCAAAAACAACATAAGATTTAATGGTTTTTCTTTCAGCCATATCTTTGTATGCTTGGTCAATTTGGTCTAATGTATAGCTTTGCGTGAAAACTTTGCCTGGATTGATTGCACCATCTAAGACTGCCTTTAACAAAACATCTTTATCATAAGTTGTGACTGAAGCTGGGCCACCAGCTAAAGTAATATTTTTATAGAATGTTTCTGTTGGGTCCATCTTTTCACCGTGTGGCAAACCTACACGACCAATCCGACCACCAGGGCGAACTACTCCAAAGGCTTGTTCAGTAGAAGCTTGTGCACCCACACATTCTAAAACTGCATCTGCCCCAGTTCCGCCAGTTAACTCAATTACCTTTTGGATTCCTTCTTGACCACGTTCAGCAACAAAGTCAGTTGCCCCTGATTCCAAGGCCATTTGTTGCCGGTCTTCATGACGGCTCATAATAATGATTTGTGAAGCTCCTAGCATCTTAGCCGCAATAACCGCACATTGCCCAACGGCACCATCACCAACAACTACAACTTTATCGCCCTTAGATACATTTGCAGTAACAGCAGCATGATAACCTGTAGCCATCACATCAGATAGGGTTAACAACGATTTAAGCATTCCTTCTGTGTAATCACTAGGTTGCCCTGGAACTTTAACTAATGCCCAATCCCCATGAGCAAATTTCAAATATTGTGATTGAAAACCTGAACTAAAGTTATTAGCATGATCTTGACAAACACCGTCAAAACCAGCTAAGCAAGCCCGACAATGACCACAACCATGTGTAAATGGCACAATAACAAAATCACCCTTTTTGACTGTATTAATACCACTACCTACCTCTTGAACAATTCCAATCGCTTCGTGTCCTGAGTTTTCAGAGTGGGCAGCCTTTTCATCCCCCGCTGAATAAGCCCATAAATCTGAGCCACAAACACAGGCCCGAACCACTTTAATAACTACATCATCATCATTTTCTACCGTAGGCATTGGTGCTTCAACAACACTCATCTTTCCTGCTGTTTCAAAAATCGCTTTTTTCATAAAAACTAATCCCTACTTTCCATGCAAACGCATTACTTAATTTACACACTTAGTATATGACTTAGAGTTAACTCTAAGTCAAGCCCTTTTCAAAATTTTCATTTTCTTAAATACCATTCATGAAAAATTTTAGGTTAACCTAAAATTTTACTTTCAATAAACAAAAATAAGTGTTAGAATAATTTTGTAAATTTTTAAGGAGTGATTTAACATGGAAGTAAATAGCTCAGCGACTAGAAAGCATCACCTTATTGAATACGCTAATGGTCCTTCGCTAGAAGAAATTAATGGTACTGTTGAGGTGCCAAAGGGCAAAGGTTTTCTGAAAACCCTCTTTATGTACTCTGGTCCCGGTGCCTTAGTTGCCGTTGGGTATATGGATCCAGGGAACTGGTCAACCTCTATTACTGGGGGACAAGATTTTTCTTACCTCCTTATGTCAGTGATTTTAATGTCGAGTTTAATTGCGATGTTGCTTCAATATATGGCAGCTAAACTGGGCATTGTAAGTCAAATGGATTTAGCACAAGCAATTCGTGCCCGGACAAGTAAAAGTTTGGGAATTGTTTTATGGATTTTAACTGAATTAGCCATCATGGCAACTGATATTGCCGAAGTTATCGGGGCCGCAATTGCCCTTTACCTCTTATTTAATATTCCTTTGGTTCTAGCTGTTTTCTTAACCGTCTTTGATGTTTTGCTCTTATTACTTTTGACTAAAGTTGGTTTTAGAAAAATTGAAGCAATTGTTGTCTGCTTGATTTTAGTAATCTTATTTGTGTTTTGTTACCAAGTAGCTCTTTCTAATCCTAACT
>Ga0153922_1000416_pt1 | contig 17595 bp, 18 predicted proteins | sample TSNJ006MetaG_FD_104723 | JGI IMG/M metagenome (GOLD analysis project Ga0153922, IMG submission 104723) | Attine ant fungus gardens microbial communities from New Jersey, USA - TSNJ006 MetaG | ecosystem: Host-associated > Fungi > Mycelium > Unclassified | place: USA: New Jersey, Brendon T. Byrne... | reverse complement strand
ATTGTTCACCTTTCGTGCCCGGCTCGTTGGTCGCCTTGGTCGGCTTGATCTCCTTGGTCGGCGCGCGGTCGGCTCGCGGAATCGTCGCCACTACCATCGGCCGTAGGCTCGGAGTGATCGCGCGGAGGGTGTGACACAGTGAACCGATTCCTCAGTGCCATCGTGTCGTGGCTGCGCGCGGGCTATCCCGAGGGCGTGCCGCCGCACGACTACATGCCGATACTGGCGTTGCTTGCGCGGCGGCTCACCGCCGACGACGTCAAGCTCGTGGCCGCGGAGGTGATGGCGCACGGGCATTTCGACGACGCCGACATCGGGGTGGCCATCACCCAGATCACCGATGAGCTTCCGTCGCCCGAGGACATCGAACGGGTGCGGCAACGATTGGCCGCCAACGGCTGGCCGCTCGACGGCCCGCAGGACAGTCTCGACGGCCCGCAGGACAGTCTCGACGGCCCGCAGGACAGTGAGGACACCGAATAGCCACGCTGCTCGCCGTCGAGGTCCCCGCCGGGCCGGAGGTTCTGACCCTGCTGCCTGTTGTGGAGGCACTGCTGGCGGGCCGGCTGTCGGTGCTGCCGGTGCCGGCTCGGGATCCGCGCGAAAACTCTTTGCTCCGCACGGCGTTGCGTGCCGACGGGGCCATTGACGACGACGTCGCGCTGGTGGTCTCCACCTCCGGCACCACGGGTACGCCAAAAGGGGCGATGCTGACCGCTGCGGCATTGACCGCGAGCGCGTCGGCCGCCCACGACCGCCTCGGCGGCTCCGGCCGATGGCTGCTGGCGTTGCCAGCGCACCACATCGCGGGCATGCAGGTGCTGATCCGCAGCGTGCTTGCGGGGACCACGCCGGTGGCCCTTGACGTTTCGGGTGGTTTCGACGTGTCGGCGCTGCCGCGGGCGGTCAGCCTGCTGTCTCGGGGGCGGTCTCGGGGGCGGTACGCGTCGCTGGTGGCCGCCCAGCTGGCCAAGGCATTGGCCGATCCCCCGGCGGCCGCGGCGCTCGCCGAGCTCGACGCGGTGCTGGTAGGCGGCGGCCCGCTGCCTGCCGCCGTGGCCGCAAAAGCCGTCGAGACGGGGATTCGCGTGGTTCGTACCTACGGCATGAGCGAGACCGCGGGGGGATGCGTGTACGACGGCGTGCCGCTCGATGGGGTACGGATGCGCGTCGACGACACCCGGGTTGTGCTGGGCGGCGCGACCTTGGCGAAGGGATACCGCAACCCGGTGTCGCCCGACCCGTTCTGCGAACCGGGGTGGTTCCGCACGGACGACGCGGGGAGCATCGCCTGCGGAGTGCTCACCGTGCACGGCCGGCTCGACGAGGGCATCAGCACCGGTGGCTTGACGGTGCTGCCGCAAATGGTCGAGGCAGTCATCGCGGCGCACCCCGCGGTCGCGCAGTGCGCGGTGTTCGGGGTGCCGGACGTTCGTCTGGGCCAGCGGGTGGTCGTGGCGGTGGTGCCCGCGCCGGCGGGTCAGCCGCCCTCGCTGGAGCAATTGCGCGCGCACGTCGCCGCGTCGCTGGACCGCAACGCGGCGCCGCGCTCGATGCACCTGGTCGATGAGTTGCCCGTGCGTGGGATCGGCAAGGTTGACCGGAGGGCGTTGGCCGAGCGGTTCGGCGGATTAGGGGGTGCGTCGAGTGTGTAGCGGCTGCGTCGAGTGTGTAACCGCTGCGCCCAGTGTGTACTCACTGTGCGATTTCTTTGATTTCGCCCCAGCCAGGGCACACTCGACGCAGCCATTGCACACTCGGTGACGTCAGGGTCCATAGGCTTGGGGCCGTGCGGGTCCGCAGCGAGGCGGTGGCGGTATCGCTGGCCGTCGTGCTGGTGGCGGCCGCGTTCGTCGTCCCGCACCTGAACCTGGGCATCGTCACGCCGCTGATAAACGCATCGCCTGCGCGGATCCACGATTTAGCCGATACCGCACCGATTTTCGGCTGGTGGGACGCGCACATCGGATGGGGCACACCGGCCGCGGTCCTGATCGGCGCCGGCGCGGTGGTGTGGGGGCAACCGCTGGCCGAGCGTCTGCCGTGGAAGGCGCTGACGCTGACCACGTGGGCCACGTCGTGCGCGTGGGCGTTCTCGCTGGCGATGATTGACGGCTGGCAGCGCGGCTTCGCCGGCCGGCTGACCGCAGAGCACGAATACCTGCGCCAAGTGCCCAGCATCACCGACATCCCCGCGGCGCTGCGCAGCTTCGCGCGCCGCATCCCCGACTACCAGCCCGACTCGTGGATCACGCACGTCTCGGGGCACCCGCCCGGCGCACTGATGACATTCGTCTGGCTGGACCGCATCGGCCTCAGCGGCGGCGCATGGGCCGGCGCGCTGTGCGTGTTCGTCGGGTCGAGCGCCGCCGCGGCGATCATCGTCACGCTGCGCGCGTTAAACGACGAGGCGTGCGCGCGGCTGGCCGCGCCGTTCGTTGCGGTGGCGCCGACCGCGATCTGGATAGCGGTGTCGGCCGACGCGTACTTCACCGGTGTCGCCGCTTGGGGCGTCGCGTTGCTCGCGCTGGCGGTCACTGCCCGTGGGCGTGCCGGTGCGGTCGCCGCGGCCGGGGCCGGATTGCTGCTGGGCTGGGCTCTCTTCTTGAACTACGGCCTGGCGATGATGGGGCTGCTGGCGCTGGCGGTGCTGATCTGTGCCCACCGACCCCGAGATGCGCTCACCGCGCTCGCAATCGCTGTCGCCGCCGCGGCGGTCGTGTTCGCGGTGTTCGCATGGGCGGGCTTCTGGTGGTTCGACGGATACACGCTGGTCCAGCAACGGTATTGGCAGGGCATTGCGAGCAACCGCCCCTTCCAGTACTGGAGCTGGGCCAACATCGCGTCGGCGGTGTGCGCGATCGGGCTGGGCAGCGTTGCCGGGGTGAGCAGAGCCTTCGATGTCGGGGCGATCCGCCGGCGGTCCGCCATCCATCTGCTGGCGCTTGCCGCGCTGATCGCCATCCTGAGTGCCGATCTGTCGATGCTGAGCAAGGCCGAGACCGAACGTATCTGGTTGCCGTTCACCGTCTGGCTGACGGCGGCCCCGGCTCTGCTGCCGCGGTCATCGCAGCGCTGGTGGCTGGCCGTTAACATTGTCGGTGCGCTGCTGATCAACCACTTCATCTTCACGAACTGGTAGCGGGCCGCTCAGCGAGAGCCCTGACGTAACGAATCACGCCGAGCACAACACGAGGAAGTATGGGTAAGGGGTCCCATTACGGTTTTCCGGTCCGGCTCTGGCGCGCGCTCGACCAGGGTCGACCGCCCGGCGTGAACCTGTTGCAACGCTGGCGCAGTCCACTTCGCGGACCGTGGCTGACGTCGGTTCTGGGGCTGACGCTGTTGATAACCCTGCCCATCGTGATCGTCACCGGACTGCTGTCCTACATCGCGTACGGGCCGCAGTTCGGCCAGGCGATCCCCGCCGACGTCGGTTGGCTCAAGCTGCCGACGTTCGATTGGCCCACCAGTCCGGCCTGGCTGTACCGGCTCAACCAGGGCTTGCACGTGGGGCTGGGGCTGGTACTCATACCCGTCATCCTGGCCAAGCTGTGGTCGGTGATACCGCGGCTATTCGCGTGGCCACCGAGCCGGTCGATCGCCGAACTACTGGAGCGGCTCTCGCTAGTCATGCTCGTCGGCGGAATCTTGTTCGAGCTCGTCACCGGCGTGCTGAACATCCAGTACGACTACATCTTCGGGTTCAGCTTCTACACCGCCCACTATTTCGGCGCCTGGGTTTTCATCGCGGGCTTCGTCATGCACATTGCGCTCAAGATCCCGCGAATGGTGACCGGGGTGCGCTCCCTGTCGCTGCGGGAAGTGTTGCGCACCAAGCGCACCGACACCGTGGCGGAACCCCGCGATCCCGACGGTCTGGTGGCCGCCGATCCGTCGCCCGCGACGATGAGCCGCCGCGGAGCTCTGGCGCTCATCGGCGGCGGTGCACTGTTCATGGCCGTGATCACCGCCGGGCAAGCCATCGGCGGCTGGACGCGCCCCTTCGCGCTGTTACTACCGCGGGGCCGTGATCACGGACACGGCCCCAACGACTTCCAGATCAACCGCACCGCATTCGCAGCAGCGATCGCTCCCGAAACTACCGGGGACAGCTGGCGACTCATTCTCACTGGCGGCCCGGCGCCGGTGGCGCTCGACCGCCGCACGCTGGAAGCCATGCCGCAGCATACCGCCCGCCTGCCGATCGCGTGCGTCGAAGGCTGGTCCACCACGCAAGTATGGAGCGGCGTAGCGCTGCGGGATCTCGCGCGACTGGCCGGCGTGCCATCACCCGTTTCGGCCAGAGTCGCGTCGCTGGAACCCTTCGGGTTCAATCACGCCACGCTGCAAGGCAACCAGGTCGCGCATCCGGACTCGCTACTCGCTTTGAGGGTCAACGGCGCCGACATTTCACTCGACCACGGGTATCCCGCCCGAATCATCGTTCCCGCGCTGCCCGGTGTTCACAACACCAAGTGGGTCGCGTCGATCGACTTCCAGGCGGTCTGACGTGAACAGGCTGCTATCGCGCTACCGCGCCTTCTACGGGGCCCATCCACTGCAGCTTCTGACGATGCTGGCCGGCTTCGCGGTGCTCGGTTACGTGGTGGTGACCGTTACGCCCGAGGCACTGTGGAACCCGCACGTCTGGTGGCAGTCGATCGCGGTGTGGTTCGCGGTCGCGATCATCGCCCACGATCTGGTGTTGTTCCCGCTGTATGCGTTGGCCGACCGGCTGCTGACGATCCCCACCGAACAGCGGAAACGTCAACCACGGGTACCCGCGGTGAATTACATCCGGCTGCCGGTGCTCGCGTCGGCGTTGACGTTTCTCGTCTTCCTGCCGGGCATCATCGAGCAGGGCGCGCCGACATATCTGGCCGCGACGGGCCAGACCCAGGAACCGTTTCTCGGGAGATGGCTTCTGCTGACAGCTGCGATGTTCGGCGTCAGCGCGGTGGTGTATGCGATCCGCATCGCACTCACCCGACGCCAGCGGGTCACAGACCCGGAGTGAGGGTCGCCCGGACGAACCGCGAGTCCGGTCGACTCGCCTCGCGCACGGCGGCCACGTCGTCGACCGTGTCGACGTCGCGCAGTTCATCGATCAGAATCACGTTGATCCCCGTTTCGCGCAGTGCGCGCAGCGTGACGGCGCCGGTGTCGTTTCGCGACATCGGCACGGCCCGCAGCACGTCGGCATCGGTCGGCGAATGCACCCCGAGCGCCCACCAGCCGCCGTCGGTGGCCATGCCCAGCACGGCCGGCGCGGCCAGCAGCGCATCGGCAGACCGGACGATCAACTCGGGGGTGACCTGGGGGGTGTCACTGCCGATCTGCAGCACCGGTTGGGGGCCCGCGGCCACCGACGCGTCGGCGTGCGCATTGGCCAACCGGTCGGCGAAATCCGTTCCGTGCTGCGCAATCACCGTGAAATCGGCGAGCCGGGCGCGTATTTCGCCGGACCTGCTGGCCGCGTCAAGATCGCCGGTCATCGCGACGACGCGGGCGGCCACCGGCGCGGCGGCCACCGCGTCGAGGGTGTCCAGCAGCGCCGCCGCGGCGATGTCGGCCGCGGCGGCGGGACCGACCGCCTCGGCCAGCCGGGTCTTGGCCACGCCCGGGACCGGCGCCTTCGCCACGACCAACACGGTCACCGGCACGACCGTCATGAGATCGCCCGCCAAAAGTCCAGGGCCGCTACCAAACTCCCGCGTGCCGAGCCGCTGACCTTCGATTTCCCGCCTGTCCGCGGCCCGTAACCCACGTCGCATTCCACCACCTTCCAGCCGGCGGCGGCCGCACGGACCAGCAGCTCGACCGGATACCCCGAGCGGCGGTCCACCACCCCCAGCTTCAGCAGCGCATCGCGGCGCGCCACCCGGATCGGCGCGATGTCGTGAACCGGCAGCCGATGCCGGATGCGCAGTCGCCAGCTCACGACGGCGGTCCCCAGCCGGGCGTGCCAGGGCCAGCGCACACCCTTCAGCGGACGCCGGCGCCCCGTGACCATGTCCGCGCCGCGTTCCAGCTCGACAACCATCGGCGGCAGCTCGGCGGGGTCAAGCGAGCCGTCGGCGTCCAAGACCGCCACGATCGGCGTCGCCGCCGCGACGATGCCGGCGTGGACCGCCGATCCATAGCCGGGCTTCGGCTCGGTTACGACACGCGCGCCGTGCCGGCGCGCGACAGTCGCGGTGCCATCGGTGCTGTTGTTGTCGACCACGAGCGGGGTGTAACCGGGCGGGATCCTGGCCAGGACACCCGGCAGCGATGCGGCCTCGTCGAGACAGGGCAGCACCACGGTCACCGATCCGTCCGACACCCAGTCGAGGCTAGTCACCAAGCGGCTAACCCTTGTAATTGAGTGATCTTTCTAATAACGTTGTTAACCTCGACGAGCGGAAATGAGGTGGCGATGTCTTCAGCGTCTTCGGGATCTTCGGGGTTGCGCAAGTTCAAGTTCGAGCGGCGCGTTGGGCGGGCAGTGGTGAATCCGCTGGTAGCGGCGCTGGAACGGCGCGGGATCCGGTCCGCGCTGGTGGTCGAACTGGAAACCACCGGCCGGAAATCGGGCGCGCCGCGGCGCGTGCCGCTCACCGGCAGCGCCGATGGCGACGGCGTCTGGGTGATCTCCCAACACGGGCATCGCGCGGGTTGGGCGCACAACATCGAGGCCGATCCGCGGGTGCGGGTCCGGGTGGGGGACAAATGGCGCAACGGCACCGCGGCGTTTGAGCCCGACGACGACATCCGCGCCCGCGCCCGCAGCTTCGCTCGTGGCAAGGTGTCGGCCGCCGCGACGGCGCTCGCGATGCGGGCGATGGAGAGCGATCCGATCTCGGTGCGGATCACGTACACCGACTAGGTCGCACTCAGTCACGCAGCGGGGCGGTGGCGAAGTCCCGGAGGCCGATGTCCGGACCGATCCTGGCGGTGAAGCCCAACAGCTCGCTTGCTCTCGCCGGATCCGCGACGATGTGGCGGACGTCGCCGCTGCGGTATTGGCCGGTGACCCGTGGGGCCGGCCCCCCGCTGGCCTGCGACAGTAGTTCGGCCACTTCGCGGATCGAGATCGGTTGTCCGGAGCATACATTCGCGGCGAGGAACCAGGCAGACCCGACGCGGTTGACGGCCGCCACGTTCGCCGCCGCGACGTCGTCGACGTGAACGAAGTCGCGCATTTGGCAGCCGTCCTCGAAAACCGCGGGGGGTGCGCCGTTTTCGAGTGAGGCGCGGAAGATCGCGGCGACGCCGGAATACGGTGTGTCCCGCGGCATGCCGGGGCCGTAGACGTTGTGGTAGCGGAGCGCGACGACGGAGCCCCGGACGGCCTCGCTCCAGGCCAGCGCGTAGTGCTCCTGGGCGGTCTTGCTCGCGGCGTACAGGCTGCGCGGGCGCAGCGGCGCATCCTCGTCCACCAATTGCCACGAAACCTGCTCGCCGCCTATCGGGCACCGGTGCTCGAACACGCCCGCGTCGAGGTCCTCGCGGCGGCGCGGCAGCGGATCCACCACGCCGTGCACTGCGCAGCCATAGCGACCCTGCCCGTAAACCACCATCGACGATGCCAGGACGAGGCGGCGGCAGCCCGCAGCGTACATCTGCGCCAACAACACCGTGGTCCCGTAGTCGTTGTGGGTGCCGTAGGCCGGGGCGTCGGCGGCGTTCACGCCGGCGCCGACCATCGCGGCCTGGTGAGATACCACGTCGACGCCGTCGAGGAGCCGTCCCAGCGCATCGGCGTCACGCAGGTCGACGCGGTGACACCCGGGCGGGGGCTGGCTGCCGGGACGGTGCGCGGCCGGCAGCATCACGTCGATGCCGACGACGTCGTGGCCGTCGGCGACCAGGGCTTCGGCCACCCGGGCACCGATGAAGCCGGCCGCGCCGGTCAGCAACACTCTCACGGCAGATCGAACGGCAATTGGACGCCCTCGTGCGGAAGACAGTGCGTACAGGTGTGCTCGCTTTCCACCCCGCCGAGCGCATTCAGCACCACCTGCTTGAACGGCCCCAGATTGCGCTCGAATTCGGCGAACACGTCGACCGCGCGCACCCCCGACCCCACATCGATGCCCGCGTCCAGATCGGTAACGAGAGCGATTGCCGCATAACACATTTCAAGCTCGCGGGCCAGGACGGCCTCCGGGTATCCGGTCATGTTGACCAGCGTGAAGCCCTGGCTTGCGTACCACCGGCTCTCCGCGCGGGTGGAGAATCGCGGGCCCTGGATGACCACCATCGTGCCGCCGTCGATCACGCCGGGCGCCAGAGCAGCCTCGCGCAGGGTCGGACAGTACGGGTCGGCGAAACCGACGTGGATGCCGCCGGAATCGAAGTACGTGTCGTCACGGCCGGAGGTCCGGTCGACGAGCTGGTCCGGGACCACCGTCGCACCGGGACCGAGGTCAGGGGTGAGGCTGCCGACCGCGCACGGGCCGAAGATGCGCCGCACCCCCAGCCCCCGCAGCGCCCACATGTTGGCCCGATACGGCACGGCGTGCGGGGAGAACCCGTGCCGGACACCGTGACGCGGCAGGAACGCCACCTCGTGATCGCCGACCGCGCCGATCGTGATCGGTGCGCTGGGCGGCCCGTACGGAGTCTCAACCTCGACGCGGCGCGCGCGCTCGTCGAAAAACGTGTAGAAGCCGCTGCCGCCGATCACTCCCAACAATTTCTGCTCCTGTTCCGCTCCATCCGCGCTAGTAGTTTCTGCTCCTCACGTCCGCGGCGTCCGGCCCATTGTCGGGCATGAAACGATTCTGATCGTGGCCAGCTTGGCGCAGTGGATCGAGGGCGCGCGCCCCCGCACGTTTCCCAACGCCGTCGCACCCGTCATCGCCGGCACCGGGGCGGCTGCGTGGCTGCATTCGGCGGTGTGGTGGAAGGCGCTGCTCGCGCTGCTCGTGGCGGTCACGATGATCATCGGCGTCAACTTCGCCAACGACTACTCCGACGGCATCCGCGGCACCGACGACGAACGCGCCGGCCCGCTGCGGCTCGTCGGATCACGACTCGCCGCGCCGCGATCCGTGCTCGCGGCCGCCGTGGTGAGCATGGCGATCGCCGCCGCGGCCGGCGTCGTGCTTGCGCTGGCCAGCGCACCGTGGCTGATGGGTGTCGGCGTGGCCTGCATCGCCGGTGCGTGGCTGTACACCGGGGGGTCGCGGCCGTACGGCTACCGCGGCCTGGGCGAGGTTGCGGTGTTCGTGTTCTTCGGATTGGTCGCGGTGCTCGGCACGCAGTATGTGCAGGCACTGCGCATCGACTGGGTGGGCGTCGTGCTCGCGGTCGCAACGGGGTCGCTGTCGTCGGCGGTGCTCGTCGCGAACAATCTGCGCGACATCCCCACCGACGCCCGCAGCGGCAAGGTCACGCTGGCGGTCCGGCTCGGCGATGCCCGCACCCGGCTGCTGTATCAGGCGCTACTGGCGACCGCGGGCGTGGCGACGTTGTCGTTGGTGGCCGCCACGCCGTGGTGCGCAGCGGGTTTCGCCGCGGCGCCGCTCGCGCTGCGCGCGGCCGCTCCGGTGCGTCGCGGCGCCGGCGGGCGCGAGCTGATTCCGGTGTTGCGCGACACCGGGCTGACAATGGTGGTGTGGTCGGTGGCCGTCGCGCTGGCGTTGACCGCCTAAGACCTAAGACGCCTACGAAGGGAGAACTGTTGTGGTGAGCCCAGACGACGCTATCGAAGCGATCCGCGCCGCGGGCGGCGCCCGGCCGGGCCATCGTGCGCTGCATGCCAAGGGCAAGTTGTACCGCGGCACGTTCACCGCGACCGCCTACGCCGCCCGGCTGTCCCGCGCCGCTCACCTGGACGGTTCGACAGTGCCCGCGCTGGTCAGGTTCTCCAACGGCTCCGGCAACCCGAAGCAGCGCGACGGCTTGCCGGGGATACGCGGAATGGCGGTGAAATTCACGCTGCCGGACGGGTCGACGACAGACGTGTCGACACAGACTGCCAAGCTGTTCACGTCAAGCACGCCGGACGGGTTCGTCGACCTGCTGCGCGCCATGCGCCCGAGCGTGACTGCGCCGATACGCATCGCCAAACACCTCGTGACGCATCCGAGGTTGGCCGGGTCGTTGATCACAGGTGGCGGGGTTGCGAAGATTCCGATCAGCTACGCCACGGTCGAGTATCACGGGTTGCACGCTTTCCGCTGGGTCGACGCCGATGGCGGCGTGAAATTCGTTCGGTACCACCTTATTCCGGCGGCCGGCGAACAGTTCCTGGGCCTGCGCGCCGCGCTGGGTAAGGACCCCGACTATCTGACCGAGGAGTTGGACGAACGGCTGGCGGAGGGGCCGGTGCGGTTCTACTTCCGCGTCCAGGTCGCGGGGCCGGACGATTCCACCGTCGACCCATCGGCGCGGTGGAAGAGCACAACCGTCGTGACGGCCGGCGCCGTCGACATCACCGGCGCCGACACCGAACGCGAGCACGGCGGCGACATCGTGGTCTTCGATCCCATGCGCGTCACCGACGGCATCGAACCGTCCGACGACCCGATTCTGCGATTCCGCACGTATGCGTACTCGGCGTCGGTCAAGCTGCGCACCGGGGTGGACCGCGGTGACGAGGCCCCGCCTGGGTAAGCGCCGCGGCAAAAAGCACTGCGGGGATCCCGTGTCGGGTGTGGGACCCCGCAGTGCTCACACAAAGGATCAGACGTATGCCTTGGTGGATTCTTGGAAGATTCTTGGCCCCGCGTCTTTGGCTGGTCAGCCGTACTTCAGCCACCACTGGTGCAGGGCACCCATGTCCGGTCCCTCACCGTCGGCAAGGAGCAGATCCGCGTTTCTGGTCCAAATCACGTCCGGTCCGCCCTTATAGGTGCCGCACGCCACCTGGCCCTCGATCTTGTCCGGGGTCGATGTGTAGTGCCACGAGATCGGAGACTGGCTATCGGCGCCCGGGCACACCAGCATTTCGTCGTCTTCCTTGACGGCGCTTTGGAAGTGCCGGTCAAGGGTGGCCTGGTCGGGGAACAACGAATATCGCCCGACGTCGGGGCCGCCGGGCTCGGTGTTCTTCTGGCAGTCGACGGTGGCCAGCGCGTCGGTGACGGGGTCGATCGCCTTGCAGACACCTGGTCCATACCCGTCGGGGAGCAGACCCAGCAGTCGCGCCGACGCCCCGTTCTGTCCCGACGTCGACGGCGCCGCCGACGACGACCTGGTGGTTGACGTCCGGGTCTTAGAGCTGGTTGTCGTGGTCGACGACGACGCCGTCGTGCTGGAGGAGGTCGCGGTGTTGTTGTTTGAGGACTTGTTCGCCCACAGCACGACGCCAACGACACCGCCGAGCACCAGAATGAAGGCCACCACGGCGGCGATGATGATCGGCACCCAGTTGCGTTGAGGCGGTTGACCCATGGGTCCCGACGGCGGGGGCTGCCACGGCGGCGGTCCGCCCGGTCCCGTGGGCCCCATCGGGCCCGTGGGGCCCATCGGGCCGGTGGGGCCCCAACCACCCGGCCCCGTCGGTGGTGGCGGCGGCGGATAGGGCGGCGGATACGGCGGTTGCATGGACGCAACCACGAACGGCCGGGGCGGGGGGCTCGAAGATCCAGTCGGGGGCGGCGCGGTGAGCACTGCGGCCATGGTGGCCGACTCGCTGCCGGCCAGGATCGTTTCCGCGTTGTCTGTCGGATCTGTTGCCATGCCACGGGAAATTACTTGATTGGAGGCCGCCGGGATACCCAGACGGACAACACTGGGCTGAGGAATCTGATCACAGCGAGGATCGCACGCGAAACATCGCCCCATCCACTAGCCCGTCGAGCACTTCGAATACACGATTGTGCCGCCCTTGTTCTGATTGATGGCGTCCTGCTCGGCGGCGGCGACGGTCGGACCGACACCTCCGTGCCAGCTGCTGTCGGTCTTGGCGACCGAGGCGCATCCGTCCACATTCCACGCCGCCAGTTTGCAGTCGGTGCCGCCGTACTGTTTGCAGTAGTTCATCGCCAGGTTGGCTGCGTCATCCTTGGTGTTCGCATTGTTGGACCAGCCGAACGCTCCCGTCGCACCCGAGTAGGCGATCACGACCCACTTTCCGCCCGTATAGGTCGCCGACGGCGGGGGTGGCGGGGCCACCGGGGTGGGGATGGGGGTCGTCGTCGTGAATTCGGTGGTCGTCTCAATCGTGGTCGTCTCGGTCGTCGTCTCCGTCGTAGGGGTGCTCAGTGGGATGGGGGTTGGTTTGTGGGGCCTGGTCAGCACCAGCGCCACGATGACCGCGCCGCCGAGAAGAACGATGACGCCGACGATCGCCGCGATGATCGGCACCTGACTGCGTTTCGGCGGCTGCGCTGCCGCCATCGGTCCTGACGGCGGTTGCCACGGCGGTGGTGTCGGAGGTGCGGCGGCGAATGGCGGCGGCGTGGGCGGTGCGCCGGACGGGGGCGGCGTGGGCGGTCCGCCCGACGGGGGCGGCGGCGTGAGCGGTCCGCCGTACGGTGGCGGCACCGACGAAGGCGGAGCTGCCGGCGGCGGGGTTAAAAAGCTGGCCGGGGTCGTCGGCGCCGGCTGTTGCGTCGGCGGCGGGGTGACAAACCCCGGGAGCGTGGCCGCCTCACCGCGGGCCAGGATCGTGTCCGCCTTGTCCTGGTCACGGCTCTCGAGCGCGTCGCGAGCTGCCGCCGAGAGGTCCCCCGCGGTCGCATAACGATTTGTCGGATCTTTTGCCATGCCACGGGAGACCACTTGATCGAAAGCCGCCGGGATACCCGGACGCACCGCCGTGGGCTGAGGAATCGGTTGCATCAGGTGTGCGGTGATCACCGCGCCGACGCTGTCGGCCACGTAGGGCTGCCCTCCAGTGAGGCATTCGTGCAGCACACACGCCAGCGCGTAGATATCGGCCCGGTAGGTCACCTCCGCGTTGGTGAACCGCTCCGGCGCCATGTAGGCATACGTGCCCACCGCAGTGCCCAATTCGGTCAGGCTCTCGTCGGTGGCAGCGTTGGCGATGCCGAAATCCACCAGGTACGCGAAGTCGTCGCGGGTAATCAGAACGTTCTCCGGCTTGACGTCGCGGTGCATGATGCCGCTCTCATGCGCGGCGTCCAGCGCCGAACCGATCTGGGAAATGATCGCGACAGCCCGTGCCGGCGGCAACGGCCCGTAGCGGCGAAGCATGTTGCGCAGATCCGTGCCGTCGATGAAACGCATGTCGACATAGAGCACGCCATCGATCTCGCCGTAGTCGTGGATCGGCACAACATGCGGCTCCTGAAGCCGCCCCGCCGAACGCGCCTCGCGCTGCAGCCTCTTTCGGAACACCGGGTCGTGAGACATCTGAGGGGGCAGCAGCTTCAACGCGACAGTGCGGTCCTTGCGGGTGTCCTCGGCCTCGTAGACCTCACCCATTCCGCCGCGGCCCAGGAGCCGCCGCAGGTGATAGTGCCCGAAGTCCGAACCCACCCGCGAGTCGGTGTCGCTCATTCGTCTCCTCAACCCTCTAGCGGGCCCGCGGTTTGCCCGCCTGCCACGCTAACGCCTCGCGGGTGTGATCACAGCGGAACCGACGACGCGGTCACGGCTGCGTCTGTTCGGGCCCCTGCTCGGTCTGTTCGAGCCCCTGCTCGTCGCGGGGATGGATCTCGAAGGTGAATTCATGGTCGCAGATGCCGATGCGGTCCCCGTTCACAAGCGACGTGCTGCCGCGAACCCGCTGGCCCGCCACATAGACGCCGTTGGCCGACCGCAAATCGGTGATGACAAAGCTGGTGCCGGTGTCGATGATCACGGCGTGGTGCCGGCTGACACTGGTGTCCTCCAAGACGACGTCGTTGTCGGACAGCCGCCCGATCCGGGTCGCCGCGGCAACCAGGGGATGGGCGCTCCCCCAGCGGTCGCGCAGACTGGCGACCGCGGTCTGGGCGGTCACCGCAGTGCGCTGACTTATGCTGACCACGGTGTCCACCGCGGTGGCCTTCGCGGACTGTTTGACGTCCAACGGCTCCTGCCGCAGGATCCGCGTGTGCAGCGCCTGCAGCGTCGGCCCCGGGTCGATGCCCAGGTCGTCGGCCAGGGTCTCTTTCAGCCGGCGGTAGGCGTCGAGGGCATCGGACTGCCGATCGCTGAGATATAGGGCGGTGATCAGCTGCGCCCACAGCGGCTCCCGGTACGGGAACTCGGCCGTCAGCGCCTCCATCTCGCCGATCACCGCATAGCCCCGACCGCGTGCGATTTCGGCTTCCGCGAGTGCGGTGTGGGCCAGCACCTTGTCCTCAATCAGCGCGGTGGCGAACGCGTCGACGAATTGCAAGTCGCGAAGATCCTCGAGCACCGGCCCGCGCCACTCGGCCAGCGCGGCGGTGAGGTGCCGACTGGCCATCTCGAACTTGCCAGCCGCGGCGGCCTGCACTCCGGCATTCTTCTCGATGACGAATCGTCCGATATCGCAAGCTGTTTCGGCGACGTTGAGGCGATACCCGGGGGGCGCGCTGACCAGCACCATGCGCGGGTCCACTCCAGCCTTGCTGAGCAGCCGGCGCAGGTTCGACACGTACGAGTGCAGGCTCGCGCGTGCCTCAGGGGGAGGCCACTGCTCCCACGCCGCGGTGATCAACGAGTCGATGCCCACCACCCGGTTGCGATTGATCACCAACATCGCCAATACCGCGCGCTGCTTGGGAGTGCCCGACGGCACCGGCGCACCATTCACGGTCATCTGGAATGGACCCAGCACGCTGAATCCGAGCCCGGCCTGCGTCATCCGTTTATCGTCCCAGCTACTCGGCCCCGGGCGGGGTCTCGCCACGCAGCCGGGCCTGCAGCTGCTCCCGATCACGGCGCCGGCGTTCGTCGAAAGTGGCGATGCTCGCAGTGGCCCGCCGGCGCAACGGAGTGAACACCCAGATACCCAGCGGCAGCGCGATCACGATCGCGAACGCAACGGCGATGTACAGGGGGAAGTCGTCGACGCCGGCCAGCCGAGCGATTCCGTAGATCAACGCCGCCAAGGCAGCGACCAGTGCCAGCCGGGCGAGTGCGTACACGGCGACATCGCGCAACATCGAAGAAGGTCTGCGCTCATCGGTGCCTTCTGCTCTTCGCGCGAGCGGCTCATCGGTGCCTTCTGCTCTTCGCGCGAGCGGCTCATCGGTGCTATCGACTCTTCGCGCGGGCGGCTCATCGTCCACGGCCCGAGCCTAACGACGGCGCGTATATTCGAGCCAGGAGGTGTTCACCCTGGTTTACCTGCTCATCATCTTGCTGATCCTCGCCGGCCTCATCTACGCCGGATGGCGCGCGACTCTCGCTGTGCGTCACGCCCGGCCGAAGTCGCGAGTGATCGGGCCCGACGACGATCCCGACTTCCTCTGGCGGCTGGGCCGGGGCGACGACCCGACCAAACGTTAGACGAGCGCTTCGTGGCGGTTCGTCGTCGGAAAACCATCGGCCACAACCGCAGCCAACTCGACCAGTGCCTCCCTAGTGTCGGCCTTGAGCCGCCCGAGGCTGATCTCCGCGCCCTCTTCCAGGTGCGGGTCGAACGGCACCAACCGCACGGCCCGGCACCGCCGCGCGAAGTGGTCGACCACCTTGCGCAGGTCCACCTTGCCTGAGCGCGGCCGCACCCCGTTGATCACCGCGATCGAGTTACGCACCATCTCTTGATGTCCGTGGGCGTCGAGCCAATCGAGCGTCGCCGACGCGCTCCGGGCGCCGTCCACGGATCCCGAGCTGATCACGACCAACACGTCGGACCTGGACAGCACCGCCGACATCGCGGAATGCATCAGTCCGGTGCCGCAGTCGGTGAGGACCAGGCTGTAGAACCGTTCAAGAATGTCGAGGGTGCGCGTGTAATCGTCGGAGCTGAACGCCTCCGACACCGCGGGATCGGTCTCGGAAGCGAGCACCTCCAGGCGACTGGGCCCCTGAGACGTGTAGCCCCGCATGTCGCTGTAGCGCTCGATGCCCTCGGCGTCGCGTAGCAAGTGACGCACGGTGGAAAGCGTCTCCAGCGGCACCTTTCCGCTCAACGTACCGCGGTCGGGATTCGCATCAATGGCGACGATGCGGTCACCGCGTATCGACGCGAACGTGCCGCCGAGGGCGGCAGTGATGGTCGTCTTCCCCACCCCGCCTTTCAGTGACATCAATGCGATCCGGTAGCAGCGCTGCAGCGGCCGATTGGCCTGCGCCACCAGGTTGTTACGGTGAGTGACCCGTTGGCTTTCGCCGAGGTTGACCGTCTTGAACGACACCAGGTAAAGCCACTTACGCCAGCCGCCGGAGGGCGGCGGCTTCACCGGGCGCAACAGATGTGCGGTCGTCAGGTCATTCGATGTGGGCGGTTCCGGTGGCGGTGCCCACCCGGGCGGCTCCGGCTGCGGGAATCCAATTGGCGGAGTGGCCGCGGTCCAGTCCGGCGGCGGCTGAAAGTGAACACCGTTGGCGATGCCCCCCTCCGGGCCGGCGTTCGACTCATGAAACCGCTGCTGGCTGCGAAAACCACCCTTGTCAAAGCCGTCAGGCACGCCCTTATCTCCCTAGGTCGCTGGCTTACCCACTTGACACTGGCTTACCCACTTGACAGTAGCTCAACACCTAACCGACGCCCGCATACGAATGCAGGCCCACGGTCACCAGATTGATGAAAAACAGGTTGAACACCATCGCGACGAAGCCGACGACGTTGATCCAGGCCGCCTTCTTGTCACGCCACCCCGCCGTGGAGCGGGCGTGCAGATACGCCGCGTACACCACCCAGGCGATGAAAGACACCGTCTCCTTCGGGTCCCACCCCCAGTAGCGACCCCAGGCCTGCTCGGCCCAGATCGCGCCGAAGATCACCCCGAAGCCGAACACCGGGAACGCAAAGACCGTGGTGCGATAGGCGATCCGGTCGAGGGTCTGCGCGTCGGGCAGCCTGCGGACGATCCGGGCGATGAGGCCTTGCGCCGGGACGTCCGGGCTGTCCTGGCGGTCGAGGCTGGCCGGGCTGGACATCTTCAGCAGAAACAGGATGCTGGCCACCCCGGCGACCAGGAACACACCGGACCCCAGGCTGACCACCGACACGTGGATCGGCAGCCAGTAGGACTGCAGAGCGGGCATCACGGGTGCGGCGTTGGTGTAGAGCCAGCGGCCCGACACCGTCAGCAGAATCAGCACAGGCAGCAGCACGAACACCCACAGCGGGCGGTATTGCGGGCGCCTCAGCACGACGGCGGCCGCGACCAAACCGGACAGACACGTCAGGTTGATGAACTCGTACATGTTGCCCCACGGCGCGCGCATGGTGGCCCATCCACGCAGCACGATGCAGGCGAACAGCAGGGCGATGCCGACGTAGAGAATCGCGAGCCCGCCGCGCCCGACGCGTTCGTCGAACGGGCGGGCAGGCGCATCGACGACGATCCCCGGGGTGGCGCTGTCGGCGGCGACCCCGGCGGTCACCAGGTCGCGTTCGGTCTCTTTGCGGCTGCGCGTGTAGGCGAGCTCGAACGCCAGCAGCAGCAGCGCACCCACCAGCACGACGATCGACGAAGTGAACGCCCAGTCGGAATACCGGGCCAGCGCTGGGTCGACGTGCTCGGTGTTCATGCGCGATGCGCCTTCGCT
>Ga0153922_1000415_pt1 | contig 17598 bp, 16 predicted proteins | sample TSNJ006MetaG_FD_104723 | JGI IMG/M metagenome (GOLD analysis project Ga0153922, IMG submission 104723) | Attine ant fungus gardens microbial communities from New Jersey, USA - TSNJ006 MetaG | ecosystem: Host-associated > Fungi > Mycelium > Unclassified | place: USA: New Jersey, Brendon T. Byrne... | reverse complement strand
TAAGAATCATTAGCGTGATGCGCAATACCGGCAACGTTATGTTGATCGGTGTATTGTTGTTTGAGTGTATTTTGCCAAGAATTTTCTGAAGAAAAAGCGACTAATTGTGGGTCAAGCTGATAATGAAAATCCATTGTACGCCCAAAAATATTTTCGTTTTGTTGGTCTAAAAAAGTAATTGCTGTACACATAAAAAAACCTCTTTTCAAACAGTGGCAATTTTTTGACACTATTACTTTAAGCTTATTAGACCACTAAAACAATTTACAAAAAGGGCAAAGTGTCAGAATTCACTTGGCTACGATTTTGCCAGCAAATATTTGGTGGATAATGTGAATGATATGGTCTAAATTAGCGTTATCATCATTTGTCCAATTTTTGAGTATGCCTAAAATGGCTTGGCTATGATAACGCATAATAAGTTCTAAATCATAATGGTTATATTTTGAAAATAAGTGATGTTTTTGGGCTACCTGCATAAGAAAATTAAACATTTGTTTTTCAATTATTTGTTCAATTTCAGCACGGTAGTTAGTTTGAAATCCATGCTTGATGTAAGGATATATGTTAAGTGAAACCAAAAAGAGGTAGCGTAATCCTTGTTCTGAGTTTTCCAAATTGGAACTTTCATCAAGTAGGTGCTGGGCATTGCTTTTTAAAAACCACTTTAATAAATCAGGAATATCTTCAAAATAATAATAAAAAGTTTGCCGAGTAATCTTACATTTAGTGACAATATCTGTTACCGTTAATTTCTTTGGCCTTTCTTGTATTAAAAGTTCTTTAACTGTGTCAATGATTAATTTTCTTGTTTCTGATTCCAAAATTTGATCTTCCCACCACGTTTAATTTAGTAATCTAATTGTAGCATTTTTAGTAGTCTTTGAATTGGGTCACTAACGGACTTATTATTTGGGGACTGGTTAACTTCCGTTTATAATTAAGTTGAACAATAATTTAGAGGTGATTTGGATGCAATATCATACATACAACTTGAGTTCTGAAAATCCAGATGCAACAATGAAGGCATATATTTTAGATGAAGAGATAACTCATAAACGGCATATAAACCGGCCGTTAATGGTGGTTTGTCCTGGTGGTGGTTATCTTTCCTTAGCACATAAGGAAAGTGAACCAGTTGTGGCGCGCTTTTTAGGTTTAGGCTTTAATGTAGTGTTAGTTAATTATTCGGTTTATTTCAAACAACGTCCTGATGAACAGCAGCCAGCTGTGATTAATGAAGATTACCACATAAAAAATTCTTTGGCTGATTTAGTTACTAGCTTAAATATAATTGATGAACACGCTTCTAAGTGGTTTATTGATAAACAACGAATTTATTTATTAGGCTTTTCAGCTGGTTCGCATTTAGTGACAATGTTTGCTGAAAATTATCAAACAACAGACTGGCGTGTAAAAATTAGATATTAGTTTTAATATCCGGGGCTTGCTTTTGTCTTACCCAATGTTGTCGGCTGATAAGGTTAATGTTAAAGCAGCTAAGTACTTTGCAGATATGTTAGCTAGAGAAAATCTAGCTGAATTAGACCTGCTAAAAAATGTGAGTGCTAAACTTCCACGAACTTTTATCTGGCAGGGAAATGAGGATTTAGCAGTTAGTCCACTTGAAACCAGTCGGTTTGCCTTAAAATTGCAAGAGGCTGGCGTCTCCTGTGAGTATCATTTATTTTCAAAGGGTGGGCACGGGTTAGCCTTAGCTGATCGAACCAGTGCGGTACTAGCAACTGATGTCCAGGATAACTTAGCCATTTGGGTGTCACTAGCAAAAACTTGGTTAGCGCAAGACGAGTCTGAGATACAATTATTTGCTGACGAACGTCAGTAAGCAAGAATTTTAGGTGTCAAGGTCAAGTATGTTATAGTTAAGATGCTTAACCTTTATTTATTAGGATGGATTAAAAAATGTATTCAAATTCAAACATCAAACCCAGGAAAACATTTTCGCGGGTGCAAGTAATTACACTGAGTTTTTTAATAGCGATTTTTATTGGGACATTTTTATTAATGCTACCGTGGATGAGTGCGGATGGTAAGGTAACACCCTTTGTAGATGCTTTGTTTACTGCAACAACTAGCGTCTGCGTTACGGGATTAGTTACGGTAACTACAGCTAGTCATTGGTCTAGTCTTGGACATGTAGTGATTTTATTGCTAATTCAACTAGGTGGTCTAGGGACAATTACTATGATGTCATTAGCTTTTTTTGCTACTGGTCGTAGGATTTCTTTGCAAAATCGGCTTTTAATGGCTGATGCTTTTAACCTAGATAATAATCGTGGGATTGTTAGGTTTGTCATCCATGTAATTCGTGATTCACTAATCGTGGAATTTATTGGCGCACTGGCATACGGTTTATATTTTGTTCCTCACTTTGGTGTGGCTAAAGGTATTTGGTATTCCGTCTTTCATTCAATCTCAGCTTTTTGTAATGCCGGCATTGATTTACTAGCCCCTAATAGTCTAATGGCTTATGCGGGCAATTGGTGGTTAAACATCGTAACCATGTTTTTAATTATCTTTGGTGGACTTGGTTTTACCGTTTGGAACGAATTAGGACGCGGGCTGCAAAACCAGTACTACTACCAAAAAAATGGCCGTGGTAAAAGGTTGAAAAATACTTTGTCGCAACATAGTAAAGTAGTTTTATTGACGACTGCAATTTTAATTATTGGTGGTGCGTTACTATACTACTTGTTTGAACATAATAATCCGGCTACTTTAGGAAGAGTTTCTACAAGTCAGGCAATTTTAGAAGCTTTTTTTCAATCGGTTACTACAAGAACAGCTGGTTTTGTAACGATTTCGCAGGCTGATTTAACGATTCCTTCCGTTATGTTAACGGTCTTTTTAATGTTTATCGGTGGCTCACCTACGGGAACTGCTGGTGGGGTTAAAACTACAACTTTAGCAGTAATTATCTTAGAAGTTAAGGCAATAATTAAAGGTGAAGAAGATGTCATCTGCTTTAAGCGTAAAATTAGTCGCGCAACAGTTAGAAAGGCGATTGCAATCACAGTAATTAGTGTAATTGTCAGTGTGATTGCAGTGTTATTGATGTATTTTATTCAACCTGGTGATATGACCGCTAATATTTTTGAAGTATATAGTGCCTTAGGAACAGTCGGAATTAGTCGAGATTTGACGCCTGATTTAACGACAGCGGCTAAATACTTAATAACTTTTTGTATGTACCTAGGCCGGGTTGGTCCCGCTTCAATTCTATTAGCTTTAACCAAACGTGAACATCAAGTAAATATCAAGTATGCTACTGGTAATATTAGGGTTGGCTAGGAAAGAGAGGTTAATGTAGTGGATAGATCATATGCAGTTTTTGGGCTAGGTGAATTTGGTCGCAGCGTTTGTCATGAGTTAATGGAACTGGGGGCAGATGTGTTAGCCGTTGATAAAAATGAAGATAAAACAACTGCCATTGCGGATGATGTTACGATGGCAGTTGCGATTGATTGCCTAAATGAAATGGCTTATGAAAAACTAGGTTTAAATAACATGGACGGTGTAGTGGTTTCTATGTCTGGTAATTTAGGAGCTTCGATTATGGCGATTATGGCTGCTAAGGATGCAGGAGTTCCTTTAGTAATTGCCAAAGCTTCGGACGACACGCAACGGACTATCTTCCAAAAGGTTGGTGCTAACCGTGTAGCAATCCCTGAACGTGATGGGGCTGTGCGGGCGGCGCGCAATTTGATTGCCAAAAATTTCTTAGACTATATCGAATTGTCGGATAAAATTTCGATTGTAGAGATAAACGTAAAAAAAGATTGGTTAAACAAGCGGTTAGCTGATTTGAATTTACGTTCACGCTATGGCTTAAACGTTATTGCTATTAGGCGTGCGGGGGAATTACAGACAGATATTGGCCCTGATGCAACTTTTATCATGGGCGATACAATCTTAGTTGTTACAGATAAACAGGATTTGGGACTTAAAAGGGAGATTTAATGGTAGTTATCAAAGATCGAACAATAATTCAAGATTTGGGGAATGACTTTTTTAAGGATATTGATACAAATGCTAAGAATTTAAAAGTTTTTAGAGGATCAGTCTATAATACTAGTCTTTCTTTTATAAAAAAGTATTTACTGCCACGGTTTGAAAAAATTGAATTGGTAATAGGGCTTAGCAATGAGAATTCCAACAATGCCTTGGAAAATTACTTATATTCTAGTGATAAACAATTTAAACTATTACAGGGATTAGATTCAGAATTACGTCAGCGATTTCAGGATGGCAGTTTAGAGTTGAGGTTTTCAAAAGATGTTTTAGTTCACTCTAAGATTTATCTGTTAACTTCAAGTGATAGTGATGATTATCGTGCTTATTTAGGTTCGATGAACTTAAGTGAACAAGCTTTAAAAAGAAATAAAGAGGTACTTATATGTGATCATGGCAAGGTTGATGATATAACCTATAAAAAAATCTACGCTAGTGTATACCAAGATATTTATGAAACGGCAACTGATTTTTTAAATCGAAAAATTGTTACTGATTTCTTTAGTCAAGCGAATACACAACAACAAAAAATATATTTGTTGGATCGAACTTTAATGAATTTGCAAGAAAATGAAGGTAAACCTAAATTCGCTAAAGAAGATATCGCTGCCATAAAAAATGATGCTAGACGATCCGTCGATTTAACCGCCATAAAGCGGGAAGCTAGCGCAAAAGAACAGATAGTTAATTTGATTTTCGATAAGAATGGTAAGGTAAAACAAAACTTAAATTTATTAACTGATGAGGCTAGGAGAAAGCAAATTTTTAAGGTTATCTATCATGAACAGACCAGTCAAACTGATTATAGTTTAATTACAAAGCAGGCCAGGGATTTTTATCCACAACCATTATATTTGTATGATGAAACTAACGCTAGCTTATTAACTACGCCGGCGTTTGGTTCATCTTTACAAACACCAGTAACTGCGATTAAACCTAGTAAGGATGAAGTTGCTGATATTTTGGAAATTATTCGTTTCTACCGTGATCGTAAGCAAAGTGACGAATCACAAGCAGCATTTTCTTTTTTAATGTACGTTTTACAATCAGCAAATATTTGGAAAATTAGAAAGATAATCAGTGAACACAGGGGAAATGTTGATCAAGTTCCTGTAGTGGCTGCTTTGATTGGACAAGGAAATACAGGAAAGACTACTTTACTAAAAATAGCTTCTAATCTGACGATTGGTAACTCGCAGTGGATTGTAGATGGTGGCGATTCTATGTTTCGGGTTAAAAAAAGTGTAAAAAATGCTTTAGCAGCTGGAAAAGACCCTGCTGAGTTAGTTAAGACTAATCCGCTGATGGAAAGTAAAAAAGATATTAATCGTAATGTTTGGGCTTTTACGAGGGAATATATGGAAACTAAAAGTTCAGTAACGCCAATGTGTATTGACGATCCGGATATTTCTTTATTTGGCTCTAATGCAGAAGCAACTTTAAAATATTTGGCAAATCGCTACCGTGATGCTGTTCATCCAGTTGTTTTATTTGGATTAAATGACAAAGATGGTGGTAAAACTTCTATTTCTAGTCAAGTAGGTAAGCGTGCTTATGCAATTGGACAAGAAAATCAATTTAAGCAGCTTACAGCAAAAGATGAAGAATTGCTTGATTTTGTAGAAGGGATTAAGGCCCGCCAAGAAAGAATGGTCAATAACCATGTATTTTTGTATCTTAGTCAAGTTATTGATAAGCAGCTGGATAATTTAAATGACAGTGACTATCAGGCTTTAGTAAAGGATTTCTTAGCGCCAGTGAAAGCAAATTTCCGTCGCTTGATTGAAGATTATCAGCTAGAGATTGATGATTTAGAGATTTATTTTGGCGAAGATAACTATGATATTACTTACGATAAAGGAAGAAGAAACTGGCGGACATTACTTAGCGATAAGCAAGTAATTAAGCAAATTTCGGTAACAGAAGGTAGTGATGAATGTTTGATACCAGTCGGCGTTTTTCCAAATAGAGGTGATATCAAACGATTTTTTGACTATTTACCTGCTAAGCTGGAAATTTGTGCTAGCTATGTATCGGTTGGTTTAACTGTTAACATAGATAATATGGATAGATGGTTAGGTGTTAAAGTATTAAGGAATCACTACGATGAAGAAACTGGCGTCAAAAAACGCCGGGAAGAATTGGAAAAGATTGAGCTACAATCTGAATTTCAGGCTAAATACACAGTCAAATATCAAGCAGAGCAAAAACAAAGGGAAAGAGAAGAGCGACGTAGGAAACGACCGTGGTTTAGATTGATAAATAAATTCAGTAAATAAATTAAGTATGAAGTGCTAGAAATTTAAAGTTTCTAGTGCTTTTTTTGTTCGTTAATTTTGGAGAAGTTCCTAGATTGATTGTGTAAAATAATTATTTTATCATTAAAAAACGGCTGAAAACGTTAAAAATGTAGATAATGTTCGTATTTAACTCTTGACGTGAGCCTTTAATCTTGATAATCTTAGGGAGAAATAACGAATGATAAACTTTATTGCTGTTTCAAAATTCGCTTTTTAGCAAAGGAGTCGCAGAAAAATCATGTCAGAATTGATTTATACCGGAAAAGCCAAACAAATGTGGACTACAGAAGATGAAAATGTTTTACGAGTTGTTTATATGGATCAAGCAACTGCACTAAACGGTAAGAAAAAAGATCAAATTAAAGGGAAAGGACAAGTTAATAATCAAATTTCAACTTTGATTTTTGAATATTTACAAAACCAAAACATCCCCACACACTTTATCGAAAAGCTATCTGATACTGAAGAATTGGTTAAGAAAGTGGCAATTGTGCCATTAGAATTTGTAACTCGTAACATTGCAGCCGGACACTTTGCTAGCCGTTTTGGAATAGCAGAAGGAACACCATTTAAGCAAGCAGTTGAGGAAACTTATTATAAAAGCGATGAATTAGATGATCCCTTTATGAATGAATCACAAGCATTGGCGCTAGGGATTGCTACTAAAGAAGAGCTCGATTATATGTGGGAACTTTCACGTAAGGTTGACCAATTATTGATACCACTTTTTGAAAAGGCTGGTTTGCAATTAGTTGACTTTAAATTAGAATTTGGTCGTTTGGCTGACGGAACAATTGTCTTGGCTGATGAATTCTCACCTGATAATTGTCGTTTATGGGATTTAAAAACCAAAGCCCATATGGATAAGGATGTTTACCGGAGAGATTTAGGCGATTTGACACCAGTTTATGAAGAAGTATTACAAAGATTACAAAAGGTTTTAGCTAAGGAGGCTAACTAAATCATGGTTGAAGTTAGAATTTATGTCACATATAAGCAGTCTGTTTTTGATCCCCAAGGCGAAACGATTACTGATGCAATTCACGCCTTAGGTCATGACGAAGTTCAAACTGTCAAAGTTGGTAAGTTTTTTGATGTGACAATCGATGCAAGCAAAAAAGATGTTGATCAAGCAGTAAAGGAAATTTCTGAACAGTTACTAGTCAACTTTAACCTAGAAACTTATCGTTACCAAGTAATGGAGGAAGCTTAATGAAATTTGCAGTAATTGTTTTTCCGGGCTCTAACTGTGACATTGATTTGTACGAAGCATTAAAGACGGTGTGTCATGCTGATGTTGAATATGTTTCACATAAAAAAACAAGTTTAGCAGGTTTTGATGCTGTAATGGTTCCAGGAGGCTTTTCTTATGGCGATTATCTCCGGTGCGGTGCAATTGCACGATTTGCTAACATTATGCCAGCCTTAATTGAGTTTGCCAAAGCTGGTAAGCCAGTGTTTGGGACTTGCAATGGTTTTCAAATTTTAACAGAAGCAGGCTTGTTACCAGGGGCTTTGAAGCAAAATGATAGTTTAAAATTTGTTTGCAAAACGGTAGCTTTAGAAGTCAATAATCAAACTTTATTTACATCAGAGTATAAAGACGGTGAAATAATTCAACTTCCAATTGCTCACGCTGACGGTTCTTACTATGCTGATGAAGATACTTTAGCTAAATTAGAAGCTAATAATCAAGTAGTTTTCCGCTATCATGATGAAAATCCTAATGGTAGTTTAAATAACATTGCTGGTATTGTAAATGAACAAGGAAATGTTTTAGGAATGATGCCTCACCCAGAACGGGCGGTAGAAGCATTATTAGGAAACGAAGATGGCTTACGACTTTTTAAATCAATCTTAAAGCACGGACAACAAACGGAGGCAGTTGTTAATGGTTAAAGAAATGACACCACAAGAAATCAAGGAGCAAAAACCATACTTAGAATGGGGCCTAACTGAAAAAGAGTACAACTATATTGCAGAAAAATTATTAGGTCGTCTACCAAACTATACAGAAACCGGTTTGTTTGCGGTTATGTGGAGTGAACACTGTTCTTACAAGAAATCTAAACCAGTTTTACGTTTGTTCCCAAATAAAAACGAACGTGTATTACAAGGTCCTGGCGAAGGGGCAGGGATTGTTGATATTGGTGATGGCCAAGCTGTTGTTTTCAAGGCTGAAAGTCACAACCACCCATCCGCTGTTGAACCATATGAAGGTGCAGCAACTGGGGTTGGTGGTATTTTACGTGATATTTTCAGTATGGGTGCACGCCCAATTGCCTCTTTAGATTCCTTACACTTTGGAGAGATTGACCGCCCGCGGACTAAGTATTTAATTAACGAAGTTGTTGCTGGTATTGGCGGTTATGGTAACTGTATGGGGATTCCAACGGTTGCAGGGGAAATGACTTTTGACCAATGTTATACCGGTAATCCACTTGTCAATGCGATGAGCGTAGGCTTGATGGACCAAAAAGATATGCAAAAAGGTCGTGCCAGTGGCGTTGGAAATGCAGTGATGTATGTTGGGGCAAAGACTGGTCGTGATGGTATTCACGGGGCAACTTTTGCTTCAGCTGATTTCGCTGACGACAAGGAAACACAACGCTCAGCAGTTCAAGTTGGCGATCCGTTTATGGAAAAACTATTAATGGAGGCCTGCTTAGAATTAACTAGTCAACATGCAGACTGGTTAGTAGGTATTCAAGATATGGGGGCTGCGGGAATTGTTTCTTCTTCATGTGAAATGGCTTCTAAAGCTAATAGTGGTATGGAACTTATCTTAGATAATGTGCCACAACGTGAACCTAATATGTCAGCTTATGAAATTATGCTAAGTGAATCACAAGAGCGGATGTTATTGTGTGTTAAGCAAGGCTGTGAAGAAGATGTCAAGGCAATTTTTAAAAACTATGATTTAGAAGCAGTTGTAATTGGACGGGTAACAGAAGGTCATGACTATGTTTTAAAACATAAAGGCCAAGTCGTTACTAATATTCCGGTGTCAACTTTAACTGATGATGTGTTGGAAGAACCTAGTGAAGAAAGACAACCACAACGCTTAAAGGATGCCCTAAACTTACCAAAATGGCAACCAACAATTACTGATGCGGCTGCAACTTTAAATAAGTTATTAGCACAACCAACAATCGCTTCTAAAGAGATGTTTACGCAAACATATGACTCTCAGGTTCGGACAAGCACTGTGGTTGGTCCTGGTAGTGACGCAGGTGTGATTAGGGTACGCAAAACCAAAAAAGCCTTGGCTATGACGACTGATGGTAATGGACGCTTTGTTTATTTAGATCCTAAAATTGGTGGGAAAATGGCAGTGGTTGAAGCTGCCACTAACGTAATTTCTAGTGGTGCTTTACCATTAGCAATGACTGATTGCTTGAATTATGGTGACCCTAATGATCCTGAAATTTATTATGAATTACACCAATCTGTACAAGGGATGGCAGATGCTTGTGAAGCATTAGATACCCCTGTTATTTCAGGTAACGTTTCTTTATACAACGAAAATAACGGCCAAGCAATCTATCCAACACCAATGGTGGGGATGGTCGGTTTAATCAAAGATGTTCAATATATTATTCCATCTTTTGTGCAAAATGCAGGTGACTTAGTTTACCTAGTAGGTCAAACTGGCGATGATTATGCTGGTTCTGAATTACAAAAGATGTTGATTAACCAAATTTCCGGTACTTTACCAGACCTTGATTTAGTTGAAATCAACCGTTATTTGAAATTATTGTTACAAGCAATGGAAACAGGGTTGGTAAGGAGTAGTCATGACTTAAGCGAAGGTGGCTTAGGTGTTGCTTTAGCTGAAACAACTTTTAAGACTGATTTAGGTTTAAACCTTACTTTAGATTTAACTAAAGCGCAGTTATTTAGCGAAACCGCTGGTCGTTTAGTAGTAACAGTTGCTAAAGACAAGCAAGCTGAGTTTGAAAAGCTCATGGGTAAGGCAGTTAGCTTAGTCGGAACGGTTACTGCCGAACACAAATTAGTAGCTGATTTAAAAGATGGTCATATGGAACTTGACTTAGCAGATGCGCAAAGAATTTGGGAGGAGGCTATCCCGTGTCTTATGAAATCAAAGGATTAAACGAAGAGTGTGGCATTTTTGGGGTTTTTGGAAGCGAAAATGCCAGTGCGTTAACTTATTTTGGGTTGCATAGTTTGCAACACCGTGGTCAAGAGGGAGCGGGAATTGTTTCTAGTGATGGCGACCACTTACACCAGTATCGAAATCGTGGTTTGTTGGCGGAAGTCTTTGCAGATCAAAAGGATTTAGTCCGTCTAGTGGGCCAAGCTGCGATTGGTCATGTTCGTTATGGTACCAGTGGTAATAATTCTGTTGCTAATATCCAACCTTTTTTATTTAGATTTCATGATGGTGATGTTGCTTTAGCGCATAATGGTAATTTGACTAATGCTAGGTCATTAAAGTGTCAGCTTGAAGATAAAGGGGCGGTTTTTCAGTCAACTTCTGATACTGAAATTCTAATTCACCTTATTCGACAAAAAAAGCATCTAGGGTTCATTGATGCTTTAAAGGCAAGTTTAAATGAAGTCAAAGGCGGTTTTGCCTTCTTACTGTTAAAAAAAGATTGTTTGGTAGCGGCTTTAGATCCAAATGGTTTTAGACCACTAAGTATTGGGCAACTTGAAAACGGTGCTTACGTGGTAGTAAGTGAAACTTGTGCTTTAGATGTTGTGGGTGCTAAATTTGTTCGCGATGTCTTGCCAGGCGAATTGATTATTATTGATAAAAATGGTCTTAAAATTGATCGCTATACTGAAGACACCCAATTAGCTATTTGTTCAATGGAGTACATTTATTTTGCGCGTCCTGATTCAATTATCCATGGGGTTACGGTGCATAATGCCCGTAAGAAAATGGGACGTTTGCTTGCAAAAGAGCAACCTACACCACATGCCGATATGGTGATAGGTGTCCCAAATTCTTCTTTATCAGCGGCTTCAGGTTATGCTGAAGAAGCTGGACTGCCATATGAAATGGGTTTGATTAAAAACCAATATATCGCACGGACTTTTATCCAACCAACCCAAGAGTTACGTGAACGTGGTGTCAAAATGAAACTTTCGGCAGTGCGTGGGGTAGTTGAAGGTAAAAGTGTAGTGGTAGTTGATGATTCAATTGTTAGGGGAACAACTTCAAAACAATTGGTAAAATTAATTCGTGATGCCGGTGCTAAGGAAGTTCATATGCGGATTGCTTCCCCACCTTTGAAGTTTCCTTGTTTTTATGGGATTGATATGTCAACACGGGCGGAGTTGATGGCTGCTAACCATAGTATTGAGGAAATGCGCCAGATAATTGGAGCCGACAGTTTAGGTTTCTTGTCCATTCCAAGTTTAATCAAGGCTATTGATGTACCTGATGCTGGGAGCGCTCCTAACGGTGGACTAACCGTAGCATACTTTGATGGTAACTACCCAACCCCATTATATGATTATGAAGCAGATTATCTTAAATCATTGGGACAAACTCAGGAGGTTTAACAGATGAGCAGATATCAAGAAGCTGGTGTTGACGTTAATGCTGGTTACGAATTAGTGAGAAAAATAAAAGCCGATGTCAAATCAACCGCGCGCCTGGGTGTAATGGGAACTGTCGGTAGCTTTGGTGGTATGTTTGACCTTAGCAGTCTTAATGTCAGTGAACCAGTTTTAGTTTCGGGAACAGACGGTGTTGGTACTAAATTAATGTTGGCGCAAATGTTGGATAAGCACGATACAATTGGGATTGATTGTGTTGCGATGTGTGTTAACGATATTTTAGCGCAAGGAGCAGAACCGCTATACTTCTTAGATTACATTGCTACCGGATATAATGAACCAGCCAAGATGGCAGAGATTGTAGCTGGGGTGGCCGAAGGTTGCCGGCAAGCCAATTGTGCTTTGATAGGTGGAGAAACTGCTGAGATGCCTGATATGTATGCTAAAGACGAATATGATTTAGCTGGTTATGCAACGGGGGTGGCAGAAAAACGACAACTATTAACAGACGACCTTCCAAAAGCAGGCGATGTCTTGATAGGGTTACCTTCTTCGGGATTGCATTCTAATGGTTATTCACTTGTCAGACAGATTATTTTTAAGGATGCTGGTTTAAGTTTAACTGATAAACCAACTGAATTTGCTGGAAAAACTTTAGGGCAAGTCCTCTTAGAGCCAACAAAAATCTATGTTAAAGCAGTATTACCGTTAATTAGGGCTGGTTTAATCAATGGTGTTAGTCATATTACAGGTGGTGGATTAATTGAAAATCTGCCCCGGATGTATAATGATCAACTTATGGCTGAGGTTGATGCTAGTGCTTGGCCAAAGCTACCAATTTTTACTTACTTGCAAAAATTAGGAAAATTGTCAGCAACAGATTGTTATGAAACTTTTAATATGGGCTTAGGATTGATTTTAGCTGTTTCACAGGAAAATTATTCTCAAGTAAGTCAAGCTCTAACAGCAGCTGGTGAAGTACATTACCGGGTAGGACAATTAGTCAAGCGTCCAGCCGGTGCAGATAAAATTTCAATTAACAAATAGAGGTAAGATTTATGCGTGTAGCAATTTTTGCATCGGGAAATGGCTCTAATTTTGAAGTATTAGCACAAAAATTTCGTGAAGGCGAAATGGCTGGCGAGCTAGTATTATTATTTTGCGACCATCCGGATGCGTATGTTATCAAGCGGGCGGCTAAATTTCATATTCCGGTAGAGACCTTTACAGTCAAAGCTTGTGGAAATAAGCAGGCCTATGAAGAAAAAATTTTACAGATTTTAAAACAATATCAGGTAGATTTTATTGCCTTAGCTGGTTATATGCGGGTAATTGGTCCAACAATCTTAAATGATTATGAAGGTCAAATTATTAATTTACACCCAGCCTATTTGCCTGAATATCCAGGGTTACACTCGATTGAGCGAGCCTTTGCTGATAAAAAATCACAAACAGGTGTTACTGTTCATTATATCGATAGTGGACTTGATTCAGGACCAATCATTGCACAAGAGCATGTAGAAATTTTACCAACTGATAGTTTAGAAAGTTTGGAAAAAAGAATTCATGCCTGTGAGCATCGATTGTATCCACAGGTTTTACAAACAATTTTAGCCCAAAAAGCCAATGATTAAAGGAGTTAAAAACATGAAGCGAGCATTAGTTAGCGTATCTGATAAGAGTAACCTAGTTGATTTTGTAAAAGTCTTAGTCGAAAATGATTACGAAATTATTTCCACTGGTGGTACTAAGAAGGCTTTAGACGAAGCAGGTCTTAAGACAATCTCAGTGGAAGATGTGACTGGTTTTCCTGAAATTTTGGATGGACGGGTGAAGACATTAAATCCTTACATTCATGGCGGATTATTGGGACGTCGTGATTTGCCAGCCCACTTAGAAAAGATGGCTGAATTAAAGATTAAGCCAATTGATTTGGTTTGTGTTAACCTTTATCCATTTAAAGAAACCATTCAAAAACCTGATGTGACTTTAGCCGATGCAATTGAAAATATTGATATCGGTGGACCAAGCATGGTACGGTCAGCAGCTAAAAACTATCAAGCTGTCACAATCGTCGTTGACGCAACTGATTACAAACAAGTTGCTGAGGAAATAAAGGCAAATGGAGATACAACGCTTGAAACTCGCCAAAAATTAGCCGCGAAAGCTTTCAGACATACTGCTGCTTATGATGCTTTAATTGCTGATTATCTAACTAAGCAAGCTGGAGTTACTGCGCCAGAAAAATTAACTTTGACTTATGACCTCAAAGAAGAAATGCGTTATGGTGAAAACAGCCACCAACAAGCTTATTTCTATGAAGATGCACTACCTGAATCATACTCAATTGCCCAAGCTGAACAATTACACGGTAAGCAACTTTCATATAATAATATTAAAGACGCTGACGCAGCAATCAGAATTGCACGTGAATTTACGAAGCCAACTGTGGTAGCTTTAAAGCATATGAATCCATGTGGGATTGGTCAAGCTGATAACTTAGAACGTGCTTGGGATTTAGCTTATGAAGCTGATCCAATCTCAATCTTTGGGGGGGTAATTGTATTAAATCGTCAAGTTGACTTGGCTACTGCAGAAAAGATGCACAAACTCTTCTTAGAAATTATCATCGCACCAGGTTTTGACCAAGATGCTTTTGATGTATTAGCTAAAAAGAAGAATGTTCGGTTACTCAAACTTGACTTTAGTCAAAAAGATACTGCTAACAAGGCAGAAGTTGTCTCTGTTTTAGGTGGTTTGTTAGTCCAAGATCAAGATATTTTAGCTGAAGATGTTAAGGATTGGAAGGTTGTTACTAAGGTAGCTCCAACCGAAGAACAATTGGCTAGTCTAATGTTTGCTTGGAAAGCTGTTAAGCATACCAAGTCAAATGCGATTGTAGTTGCTAATGATGAACGAACTTTAGGGATTGGTGCTGGTCAACCTAACCGTATTGATTCTACTAAGATTGCAATTAAGCATGCTGGTGAGGCATTAGATCAACGGGCTGTTTTAGCTAGTGATGCTTTCTTCCCAATGGATGACTGTGTTGAATATGCTGCTAAACATGGAATTACAGCGATTGTACAACCTGGTGGTTCTATTCGTGATCAAGATTCAATTGATATGGCTGATAAGTATGGAATCGCGATGGTTACAACTGGTGTACGTCACTTTAGACACTAAGAGGTAGAAAAATGGCAGAAAAATTACGCTTACTTGTAGTAGGTTCTGGTGGGCGCGAGCATGCAATTGCCAAGGCATTAGCTAACAGTCCATTAGTTGAGAAAGTCTTTTGTGCTCCCGGAAACGTGGGAATGGTTAGCGATAAGATTGAAGTAGTTAATATTAATGAGTTAGATTTTGAAGCTTTGAAGGGCTTAGTAGCTGAAGAAAAGATTGCCTGGACTTTTGTGGGACCAGAAGATGCCTTAGTAGCTGGAATTGTTGATTCTTTTGAAGCTGATGGGCTAAAAATCTTTGGGCCTAATAAGCAGGCAGCCCAATTGGAAGGTTCAAAGGATTATGCCATGCGTTTTATGGATAAATATGATATTCCAACTGCTAAGTTTGCTACTTATCAGTCTTCTGCAGCTGCCATTGAAGGCTTGGCTTTATTTGAAGAACCAGTAGTTATTAAAGCTGATGGTTTAGCAGCTGGTAAAGGGGTTGTGATTGCTCCCACTAAGCAAGCCGCTGAAGCCGAAATTAAGTTAATGTTTAAAAAAGGACAAAAACAAATTGTCTTAGAAGAGTTTCTAGCTGGTGATGAATATTCACTTTTTGTTTTAATCGGCCCATCTGGTTACCGTATTTTACCAATGGCTCAAGATCACAAACGTGCCTTTGATCAAGATAAGGGGCCAAATACCGGGGGAATGGGGGCGTATAGTCCTGTTCCTCAGTTAGCACAAGCCGACTATCAACGAATGTTAACAGAAGTAGTAAAACCAACTATTAGTGGTTTACAAAAAGCCAACTTAAATTACCAAGGGATTTTATATATTGGCATGATCCTAACGCCTAAAGGACCTAAAGTTATTGAATACAATGTTCGTTTAGGCGACCCAGAAACACAGGTAGTGTTACCACGACTAGCCAGCGATTTTGCCGAATTAATTGACGCTTTTGTTAACCACCGTGATTTACCGGAAGTTAAGGTAAAGCCAACCGCTTGTTTAGGGGTAGTGCTCGCTGCTGAAGGTTATCCGCAAAAACCAATAAAAGGTCAAACTATAGCCTTACAATTAGCCGATTCTAGTTTGGATATCGATTATGCTAATGTCACCGGCAATATCACATCGTTAAAGGGAGCTGGGGGACGGATTTTGACTGTGCTAGCAAGTGCGCCTTCATTAGCTGAAGCACAGCTAAAAGTATATGAGTGTCTCAATAGTCAAGAACAAGCAGAGACTTTTTATCGAAAAGATATTGGCTATAAAGCAACTAAGGCTTCGTTTTAATACTTAGACTAGATCCACTTTGAAGTGACAGCTTCAAGGTGGATTTTTTTGAAACTTGATAATCTAAGTTAGCTGTGAAATAATTATCGCAAAGTTACTAAGTGCTTGGAAATTTTTATTTGCAGAAGGAAGGTTTAATAATGGCTGATTTTACTTATCAAGTTTTCAGTGAAGTGGCTAAGCAAAAGACGTTGGTGGCAGCAGCTAAACAGTTGAATGTTACGCCGTCGGCAATTAGTCATTCCTTGGCTGGTTTTGAAAAGCAATTGGGTTTTCCTTTATTTGTGCGCAATCGTAATGGAGTTAAATTAACGCCTGATGGGGCTAAGATTTTACCGATTGTTCAAGAAATCCTCAATGCTGAAGCTAAGTTAACTGAAGAAGCGGCGCAGATTAACGGATTAAATCAAGGGCGAATTAGAATTGGGGCCTTTAGTAGTGTCTGCATTAATTGGTTGCCCGATATTATTAACAGTTTTAAAAAAATCTATCCTGATATTGAAATTAGTGTTAGACAAGGGACTTTTAATGAAGTGGTGGAACAAGTCCGCTTGGGGACATTGGATCTAGGTTTTAGTGCATTACCGATTAAAGAAAATTTAGAGGTGATTGCACTTCACCAAGATCCGATTTATTGTATCGCGCCAGTAGGATTTAAACCCCAAAATGGTCGAACAATCACCAAAGAAGATGTGGTAAATGAAGAGTTTATTTTACAACAAATCGACTATGACCGTGATACTAAAAGGGCTTTGGATACATACAATGTCTCGGTAAATTCAATTCAATATAGTATTGATGACGCATCAATTATTGCAATGGTAGAAAGTGGTTTAGGTTTGGGAATTTTACCAGATTTGGCATTACAAAATTTGGCGGGTAAAGTGCAAACTTATCCATTTTCTAAAGAATTTTACCGGACAATTTGTTTGGTGGCACATACTAAAAGTCAGCAGACCCCATCAACGCAAGCTTTTATCCAAACTGTGCAAGCTTATATTAAAAAACGTTACAACTAGAAGGAATAAGAATGCAAAATTTATTAATTGGATTTATTTTAGGGATGTTAGGTCCATTAAAAACTGGGGTCAATTTACGCTTGGGGAAGGTCGTAAATTCGCTGGCTTTAACAGCTTTTAGCACTTTTTTGGGTAGTATTTTCTTGTTGCTGCCGGTGAACTACTTAGTGGAAGGCCGTTTTTTTCGAAATATTTTAAAAGGTACCCCACTTCCTTGGTGGGGGTATTTAGCAGGAATCTTAGCAGCCT
>Ga0153922_1000414_pt1 | contig 17615 bp, 23 predicted proteins | sample TSNJ006MetaG_FD_104723 | JGI IMG/M metagenome (GOLD analysis project Ga0153922, IMG submission 104723) | Attine ant fungus gardens microbial communities from New Jersey, USA - TSNJ006 MetaG | ecosystem: Host-associated > Fungi > Mycelium > Unclassified | place: USA: New Jersey, Brendon T. Byrne... | reverse complement strand
TGCAAATCTCAGTTCCACTTGATATTTGATACTTGCAGAAGAAATCCTACTGAGAGAAGTATGGCTTCGAGCACGTCTAATCATCACCCAAACACTCGACAGAGGGTAGATAACAAGTGGACTTATGGAGAAGAAGAGGCAAACATACCCATGTTATGACTTAGGCGTCAGAAGTATGTCTTCAAGCAGTAATACGAATAGGAAGGCTTCTGATGTAAGTTGCCTGACAACTATATGCCCCTAAGAGGAAAATGTTTAGAAGGAGAATTTGGTACAGCCGTCAAGAATAATCGTTAGACTGAGTACGCGTGGGTTAAGAACAGTCAATCATATGGCTGATGTAATAGCACAGCAGCACAGCCTTCATCTCCTCGATATTCTCTCTACACTCATTCATGGACGATCCAACCGTCAATATTATCCAAAAGGCTGAGCCATCGACGTTTGTTGTAACCACAGAGTCTGTCAGCGCTACCGGCATGTCTTTTTCACAAGCACAGGAGGCGAAGCCGGATTCGGAGGTCAAAAACCACTAACTTTATGTCAAGTGGTGATATGCTCATAGTCATCTTCTACAGACCAATATTTTTGTTGCAGCACAGCGCGGGGATGTTGACCTCATCCGACAACTTGTTGAATCGGGACGAGCTAAGGTAACAGACCGTGACGATCAGAATATCACATCTCTTCATTGGGCGGCCATAAATGCTCACATTGCTGCATGCCGGTATCTACTGGAACAAGGTGCTGAAGTTGACGCCATAGGTGGTGACCTCGTTGCTACGCCAATGCAGTGGGCTGCAAGAAATGGATACCTATACATCATTCACCTTCTCATCGCTCATGGCGCCGACCCCACGATCACTGATTCACAAGGTTACAATTCCCTTCACCTGGTCACTCACTCATCGTCAATCATGCCATTACTGTATTTTTTGCACCAGCCGATAAATGTAGACTCGAGGGATGCACAAGGTCACACTTCACTCATGTGGGCTGCGTATCAGGGTGACGCTTTGTCAGTGGAGCTCCTGCTCAAGCATGGTGCCAATCCAAACTTGAAGGACGACGTAGGTCTGTCACCTTTACACTGGGCGGTAGTGCGTGGAAATAGGATGTGTATTCGTCGCTTGATCGAAAAAGATGCGGATATTATGGCAAGGGATGGAGAAGACAGAACGCCACGAGATATGGCAATTGAGCTGAAAAGCATTGGTGCCTGGAGAAGCGCATTACAGGAAGTTGGTATGAATGAGTATGGGATCAAGAGAGGGAAACCTTTTCGTGATGTATGTCACTACTCCATATAGATCGTGTTCTCGAGCTGATAAGTCCCTAGCGCAACACAAAACTTGCAATCTTTCTGTTACCCGTATTCTTTTTCTTCTTGATGTTCAAAACCATGTCAATTTTACCATGGTATACTGGTCTATTGCTTGGTTTCGCCGAATTTTTTGCCATGCATCATGTAAGGGTGTCCAAGGTCATTTTCACTCATTAACTGCTCCCAGACTGTTACACGTGTCCTCTTGAATAAACCCTCTTATACAGACAACGTGAATCAGACACCGTATTTTGCTGGAATCATCTTCGGTTCAATCATTTGGGTGGTTTTCTGCTGGGTTACCCGCCTCATCAATCGTGAGCATGACTTAAGCTTCGTTTGTACCTTTTAATGCCTTAAAAAGAAACACAGGATCATTCGATACTCAATCTGTTGTTCGCTCTCGCTGTCGGATTCTGCACTTACAATTTCTTCCGCTCCGTAACCTTGGACCCCGGATCCTGTCCGAAGCCAACTAGTGAAGATGAACTTAGATCAGTACGTTTCAACGATTGGATTGTATTTCTAGAAAAGCTTAGGTATACGGTATAGATCATTGAGGACCTTGCTTCTGAAGGACGATTGAATGGCCAGACATTCTGCATTCAGTGTATGGCCAGGAAACCGCTTCGCTCGAAACATTGTCGAGTATGTGATAAATGTATTGCTCGAAGCGACCATCACTGTCCTTGGGTCTGGAATTGTGGTAGGTGGTCAGCTATTCCACAATGCGCAAATATCTCTAAGACGCAATAGTTGGCGCGAATAATCACCGTCAATTCGTTCTTTTTGTCCTCGCGCTCGTTGTTGGGATCGTCATCTTCGATTACCTCACTTACAAATGTAAGCTTTGATTTCCCAACCTTCAATCAGTCTCATCCCCCATTCCAGTCTTCTCCGGTGTCACAGTGGGAGATATATCCCAAGACTCTCCTTCCTGTATACTTCCTACCGATCTCTGCTACCTCACATCCTACGATACTTTCCTTGTTTCCGTATCGGCTTGGGCTTCCCTTCAGCTTACATGGACAATCGTTCTCCTCGCATCACAGTTTTGGCAGATTGCGCGACAAATGACTACACTTGAAGTATCCAACCTTGGACGATACGGGTACATGGGTGGTCGTGGTGGGGCGAGCTACGCCGGACAGATGGGTCACCGACACCGACATGGTGGTACCGGCGTTGCGCCTACTGCTGAATTGGATACGGAAGATGCAGCTCTTGTTAGAGATGCTTCATCAGGATCACCTGCGCATGCTCATCAACACCGACATAAATCATGTGGCGGGTGTGGTTCTAGTTTTTTGATGAACCTCCTTGGATTTGACAGGTTCACAAAAGGGAAGGCCGTAAACGGACTTGCGCGAGCTGGGAAAGCATCAAACCCTTTTGATCTTGGATTTGTTGGGAACTGTAAGGATTTCTGGACGAAAGGGAAAGAGTTGGGTGTGGAGTATGAACAATTGTATGATGTACCGTTGGAAGGATTTAGAGAAGCGAAAAAGAGGAGAACTGAGAAGGAAGATAATGTGAACGGCAACGTTGGGGAGAGTAGGAAGAGGGATGGGAGAAACGGACTGACCATTGCTCTTGGGATTGGTGGTAGCTCGAGTGCGAGAAGGGGTGGGTATGAACCTGTCAGTCAGGTATAGATCAAAAGTTTTTACCACTGCATTCATCGTCTTCTCATTTGTAGCTCTTAATACTTGTACTTCTGATCGGCCTTGACTGCATTTATGCCTTACATAATTATTTATAGATGTAAACATTACGACAATGGACCCAGCAAATAGCTCAGCTCATGATAGCGAGATGCCTGAGAGCAGCAGCAAAGTCTGTACCAATACTTTCACAACAGCAGAACCTGAGCAGGACGAACGAGTGATCTTATAATTGTAGCCTTCTCATCTCCTAGTACATTCGGGAACACATTACCCAACCTAATGGATTGTTTTCAGACATATCTCCAAGGTATTGTGCATGAACTATGAAACTTCGATCTGCTGTTTGTCTGCCAATGGAGAGCACGACTCTCATGAGCTCTCACTAGCCTTGGAATTTGGACGAGGTTGAGCAACTGACAAGATAGGTTTGGAATTAGCACTTACCGCGATCCCATCCCATACTCACCCAAGCCTGACGAGCTGCTATTTCTTTCGCCTGCTTTTGGTTCTGACCACTTCCTTGACCACGGACCTCACCATTCACTTGATGTTCGTCAGATATAAGCATTAGAACATAAACAGAGTCCTAACTTACGACAGCATTCGACATACCATGTGGGACTGTGGGAAGGACCTTCACTTCGAGCAGGATAAGTGACCATATAATGGTTTTTCTGAGCTGTCATATTGAATTGGGATAAAATTTGAACATTGGAAGAAGCAGAAGATGGTTGCAGTGGTGGAGCCCCTGCATGTCCTGGAGAATAATAAGATGGAGGGGGAGGTTGGACTGGAGGGGCGCCTGGTGGCGGCATCGGTTGTTGCGCGTGCCCAAATCTGGTAGATGGACTGGAATGGACTTTGACTGTCGGCTGGTGTGGAGTCTCAGAACCTGGGTCTATTGTCTGAGAGACCCACTCTTGAACACTATCCATCCCATACAAGAGGAAAGTGGCTGCTAGATACCTCTCAAAAAACTCTTGCGCGCCCTATGAACATATTAAAACCATCATCCTAGATTTTCTAACAAAGAATTCATACTTCTGGCGTCTCTATGTGCATAGCGTATCGCTGCGAACCTCTAATTTTGCTCCTAAGATCATACTGCTGCAGTAAAGTAACATAATTGGGAGTGTTGACCTCTCTGTGATGCTATAAATTTTTTTAGTTAGGTGTAGACAAGGGGGTTGATCGTCTTACATCAATGTCTCGCGCAGAGAGGACAGGATTTGTCTTATTAAAATAATGAAATGCAATTGCTTGATCCACAATGCGTTTACCAAGCTGAGCCAACCGCTTTGGTCCTTTGATATCCTCACTTCCCGAGGGATCTAGCACATAATCGTCATCTGCAGAATAGACAGATAGGACCATGTCTCGATCGGTAATAACTGGCAATGGTGGAAGGGATTCGCTCATCGTAATACAAAGAACTTTGTAAACAAGGTCGTAGTGGGAAGCCGGTTTTCACATCTTAATAAATAGATCATCCTCTGGGATCTAGAAGATTCCAAAGATGATCGGATAAAAAATTATCAGGTGGCCGACTGGAGGTATACTCAAGAACTTACCTCTGTCACACTATCTGTTTACACGGCGGGGATTCTGATATCAAGCCGTTATCTGCATTGAGATGTCAAATCACACAGTAATACATAGCCTGTTTCCTGACCTTGCGCTACATCATCTTGTCTACCATTGAGTGGAATGGTGTCATCACTGCAATGCCAGAATCTAGTAAGTGATAGCATCAAGCGTGATTAACATCAAACGTGATTGTGACATTTTCGAGAGGCGACATTATGGAAAATGTGTGAAGGTAATGAAAATTTCTGTATGAGAATATAGATGGTGGTTTTTTAAAAAAATTCAGCAATTTGTTACACGGGGTGCGGTGGCAGCCCATTGTAGTACACAGGGTGTCTACTTAAATAAGAGGAAAGGGGGCAGAGAAAAATTTGATGAGATATGTCTCTAACAGCTACCACCATCTAGATTCCTCGCACTTTCTGCTTCCAAAACAATATCTCATAACCTCTTCATGGCCATGCACAATCAACCTGCTATAGCTAGTTTCTCCTCTTCCCCCCAAATAATTCCAAATACAGAATCTACTCCGAAAACTATTTGCCCTGTGATCTGGGGTAAGATCATCACGTCTCTATGCTGCCACTATGATGTAGATATTCAGAAGCTACTAAACCCTGCTCACCCTCACCTAGTTCCTACTCTTCTTTATATTATCATTTGAACATTTAGCTAGTGAAAGCTCTTTCCTATTTGATCCAAGAGTCCGACCCAACAAACTTTATAATCCCAAGACATGTTCTGACACTTTCAATGGGACTAATCCCCACAAACTCAATAATCTCTTCTTCTAATGTCATGTTTACGTCCAGCATAGTTTATCACTGACATTATTGTTACGAGCGAAACCAATTTCTGCTAAAGAGATGTTGTGAACGGTACTGGTATCGTACAGATGTGTTAATACTCGAGAATCATCCAATGGACTAGCACCTCGTTCCGACTGCATAGAACTCAACTGCTTATATTTGTCTCCATCTCATATGGTAAGGCGAAACATCTGAATTACATGAAACGCAACTTATTTTTGATTTCCGTTGCAATTGACAGAGAACCAGCTTCTGACACACTGACTACAGTTTAATTTGGATCATGGCTTACTAAGCAGACTATATTATACTAAATGTCCAAGTTGCTTCTGGACCTAAACCATGTCTCGTACCAACAGACCAGACTTTTATGGTCAAGGCTCCATCGAAATATCACAGGCATCTCAGGGCGAAGGCGCCGTTCGTCGGTGTGCCATTTCGAGAGACGCCCTTACGATGCGGCCAGCAGAGGGTATCAACACCGTATTTGACCTCTTTGCATATGCCGTGCGCACTCATGGTTCTCGTGATGCCTACGGTTGGAGAGATGTCATTTGTATGCATGAAGAAGAGAAAGAGGTCATCAAGAAGAAGGATGGCAGGGAAATAGTAGAGAAGAAGAAGTGGAAATATTTCGAGCTCAGTCCCTACCAGTTTCACTCTTTCCTCGATGCCGAGAAGATTGTTTCCGAGATTGGACGTGGTCTTCTGGTACTCGGTGTCGGTGTTGATGATGTTTTCAATATTTATTCTCAGACGAGGTAGGTTCCATCGACCACCGCCAGTGGTCTTACTGACTTCATAATGCTACAGTCCTAATTGGCAGCTCATAGCTCACAGCTGCGCTTCAATATCAATTACCATTGCCACCGCCTATGATACCCTAGGTGAAGATGGTCTTGCCCACTCTTTCAATGAGCCCAACTGTGTTGGTGTCTTTACCAATGCAGAACTCCTCCCTGTGGTCACTCGGGTTCTACCGAAGACACCCTCAATCAAATATGTAATTTACGATGGTGAACCTCCTTCCAATGTTCTTGAATCCCTTGGTGCAGCACAGAGCGATGTCAAAGTCTATAGTATTGGGCAACTACGTGAACTCGGCAAGGACAAGCCGACAGACGCACTTGAGGCTAGGCGTCCCAAGCCCGATAGTGTTGCATGTATTATGTATACCAGCGGTAGTACTGGGCCTCCAAAAGGCGTCGTCATTACCCACGCCAACCTCGTTGCTTCCGTTGGAGGTGTAGTCAAACTTTTTGGACACCATATCAGCCCAGAAGACAGATACTTGGCGTACCTCCCCCTTGCTCATGTTTTGGAGTACATAGTTGAACTCATCACGGTCTTTGTTGGCATGCCCACGTGCTACGGTCGTGTTAAAACCCTCACAGATGCTTCTGTGCGCAACTGTAAGGGTGATCTTGCCACCTGCCAACCGACAATCATGACTGGTGTCCCAGCCGTCTGGGAAAATATCAGGAAGGGTATCACTGCCAAAGTGCAAAGTAGCGGTATTATTCAACAAACGATTTTCTATTGTGCTTTGGAAGCAAAGAAGAGGAAAATTCCTGTCCTCTCCACTGTCGCAGATTATATCTTGGGCAGCGTTCGTTCTGCTACGGGCGGCCACTTACGTATCGCCCTTTCTGGTGGTGCTGCTCTCAGTCGTGAGACCCAAGAGTTCTTGAGCACTGTACTGGTTGACATCCTTTCAGGCGCGTTTCCCATTGTCTATCTCGTAAAAGAGACTCTTGGCTCATAAGATTTACTTTTTAGGTTACGGCATGACTGAGACATGTGGCATGTGCTCAATTCTCCCTCCTGAGCTGATGCAATATGGTGTCGCCGGCTTGCCGGTACCTTCAACTGAAATCAAACTTCTCGACGTCCCTGATGCTGGTTACTTGTCAACAAACAACCCACCTCAAGGTGAAGTGTGTATTCGTGGTTCCTCAGTGATGACAGGTTATTATAAGCGACCTGATCTTAACAATGACGAGAGCGTGTTTACGAAAGATGGATGGCTGAGGACGGGTGATATTGGACAGTGGAATCTCGATGGAACGTTGTCGGTAATTGATCGGTGGGCCACATTTTTGTTCGAGTCTGCAAGACCTTATTTCTCTCACGCTTAGTCTCAAAAATCTTATCAAACTTCAATCTGGAGAGGTGAGTTATGCACGTCTGTAGCTTAAGATGGACTTTGAATATTTGCTTTCTGCTCTAGTACATCGCCCTTGAACGACTTGAATCTACCTACAAAAGCTGTTCCCTCGTTGCCAATATTTGCGTTTACGCTTCTCAAGACGCTAACCAACCTATGGCTATCATCATTCCTCACGAGGCTAACTTACGTCATAGTCTCAATACCGACTCTTCGCAGAGTTTAGAGGAACTGTGTCGGGAGTCAAGCGTCAGAGAGCATGTTTTGAAAGCGTGCAACGCGGTTGGTAAGAAGAATGGGTTTAAGCTGATGGAACTTTTGGAGGCTGTCGTGTTGACACCGGATGAGTGGACCCCGGAAAGTGGTTTAGTCACAGCTGCGCAGAAGATTCAGAGGAGTAAGATTGCGAAGGTGTTTGAAGTTGAGATCAAGGCTGTTTACAAGTATTGATTTATTCCGTGTTGGCCTGTTCATTCTTCTCAAAATTTCTTGGAAGTCTATAATCTTGAAAAGTCCTGCATGCTTCAAGTTGGTACCTTGTTTTACATTGCCTGGCTGTATAATTATACCCTTGCTTGCTAGTTCTTGGATGAGAAATCAAGATGACCAGACAAAGTGAACACGTGAGGTTTGATCCTGACAACATTGCTAACTTAGATCGAGGTTATTCCTGCTGGCCAGACACGAACATCAAGAAAATGGCGCTCGACTAAAGCTGAGCTAGCGTTTGAAAGGTTGGGACTACGATATACACGGACAGGTAGATGGTCTAGAAGGTTACAGGAGACTGTCACATGTATCATACCTCCTCCTGGGAACGCGAAAAAAGATGATGAATGGAAAAGGCTATCTGATCTGAGTGGGTGATGATAGTAATGGATCATACCGATCAGACGATGAAGATCTTCTGACAACTGCTTGAACAAGGCAGCCAAAAGGAGGATAAGTGTCGAGGGGTTGGTTAGCACAAGATCAATATTAAAAGAACATCATATTGTGTTCAATTTTGGGGGGGTTCTGGGGTGTTTCATTATTATCCTATCATGGTAGTTGATGTGAGAAAGTTTGATTATGATGATGGTTACTTGTAGGTCCACTCATCAATAGTATAGTAAAGGCCATCATTCCATGCAAGGACCGCCCCCTTGTCAAACATACCGTGTCACACCGTGTCAAAGACAATGATGGAAATGGAAGACTTGGATGAAGGACTTGCTTTTTTTATCCATTTTTTTAACACTGGAATTCGCCCCTGTTTTCAAATTTAGCAGTTGTACTCAAGGACTCGTGACACCTCATGAGCAAGTGTGACTCTTTTCTTTACCCTAGTAGAAATCTGGTACAACACTTTCGGGTTCTGTGGTGTCGAGGTTTCGCTCTAAAATTTATATCTCTGTCAGGGAACTTGAAAGCGCTTACTGTCCTTCTGCCATGCTGCAGAATTGCTTGACACAATATATGGAAGAACGCCAAAACGAAGAGCAGAGGTGAAGCTTAGAACATATGTTCTGTCATCCGACCGACCTCTTCACCTTCATGTCCATCTACTTCGTCATGTGTGGCGATCAGAAGTACGTTGAAGTTTCGGTCTCTTTTTACATCATCGTTGACAGGGACGTCCATGATTTTTAGTGCGGTTTGTCTCGTAATGAGGAATGAACATTACCTGGGTTGAATCTGAATTGAGAAGACGTGTCTTGAGACCCTCTCTTTTTTTGTTTCGAGTCATCCTCCTTCGCCTGGAACCTTGGAAGTGCCGACTCAGACGTGAAGGAACTCACTTGGCCGTTTGTCCTCTCTAGACGCTCCTTTTGGAATCATTGTCGCTCTCTTTTCTATTCGAATTCTTTTTTTTCTTTCAGAAGGTTCGGTCGAGGGTATTAACCACTAATCTTCTCTGCCTCAAAAATGCAGGCCTTCATATTCCTCATCCATTCTCTTTACCTCGCCTCTATCATTACAAAATCAGTCCAAGCCTCTATAACAGTCTATAATCAAATTCCGTTTGGCCAACAATCTCGTACCAAGGATAATTCAATAATCCCCACACCTACTTCAGCAGCCTATGACGAAACGCAGCTCGAGCCTCCTCCTATACCTACTGCATTCAACAGGACATTTTCTTTGAATTTGGTAGGAGATGCAAAGGATGTTGTTGGATTATCTATTCCACATTGGGGCGGAGCGAGTTTTTTTGGATTTTCAATTGAAATGTCGGTTGTGAATCAGGTTTTGGGGAAAAATTCGTGAGTTTCTCTCCCCCCCTCTTCTAACATCGTTAATTCATCATATTTTTTTTGATGATAGGTCATTGATTCAAGTACCTTTTTTAAATCTCATTGCAAATTTACAAGAACGAGCTGGGCAAGTCATGATTCGCATCGGAGGAAACACACAAGACTCTGCTGTTTTCGTCGACCAACTCGATAACGGAAGGGCGATCGCGAAGGAGAAAACGAGTCTCACGCAAACTGTAAGAGAGACTTCAATTTACCTTTCATTATTCAAGTTGACTGGGTTATTTTGTTACCTGAGACTTTGACTCCGGCTGTGTTGTATACGACTGATTTGTTCTACATTGCTGCGAATATTTCACAATTCGTTAATGTCGGTTGGTTCATCGGTACGTCTTTTTCTTGATAGAAGAAAAAAAACACCATTTGATCATATTCAAATTCAGGTATCCCATTCAACGACACAAACTGGCGTCTCCAAATTGCCGAACAAGCCCAATTTATCCTAGGTGGTAAACTTATCGGTATGCAAGTCGGCAACGAACCCGATCTTTATGCACGACATGGCCACAGACTTGAATCCTATTCGCCCAAAGATTATCATACCGAGTTTGGTGAGATGATTCAAGCGTTGAAAGAGAATCAGAAGGTTCAGAGAGTCAATGGGATGCTGGTCGGTCCAAGCTTGGCATCGGCGGATTGGACGCCAGAAATGGTTTGGGAAACGGGATTCGTGAATGACTATGCGGAGTATTTGTATGCTTTGAGCGTCGAGCAGTGAGCTGGTTCTCTTCCCATTAGAGTTCTATAATTGATAGCTTTTCAAGTTACCCGAACAATAACTGTCGTGCTGCTTTCGGTACAGGAGCAATCCAAGATCCTCAGAAAAACTTTCAATCTTATCTCACACACCAGGGTGTTGTGAATCTAGTTCAGCCATATCTTGATTCAACGATGATGGCGCAGCAGATGAATAAACAGTTTATGATGTTTGAAACAAACTCGGCTTCATGTGGTGGGTTTCCTGGGATATCGGACAGTTTTGGAGGGACATTGTGGGGGTTGGATTATGGACTGCAAATGGCGTATGCGAATTTTTCAAACGCGTTGGTGCATATTGGTGGTCAGAATGTTTATTATAATCCGTTCACAGGTAAACTCTTGTTTTGTCGTCCAAAGAGTTCTTAGTGACCAGCCCTCCCTTTTGTTACAAGCACCTCCGACAAACGAATCAACGTTTCATCAATGGACAGTTGGAGCGATATACTACTCCGTTCTTGTCCTAGCGGAGACGCTTGGGAAAAGTAATACTTCGCAAGTGATTGATCTCACTTCAGCAATTGGGAGTGAGTTTACCCCTGCATATGGGATTTACGAGAATGGGGTGGTGAGCAAAGTGGCATTGTTTAATTATGTGGATGATTTGGAAGGAACGAGAGAACCAAGTGATTTGAAGGTTAGTTTAATTATTCCAGCTGGGATAGTAGGGGTGGGAGGAAACGTGAAGGTGAAGTACTTGGAGGCAAAGAGCGTGAGTAGCAAGAATAACATTACATGGGCAGGGCAGGTCTGTTTATTCCTGTTTTGTTCGCCTTATAAAGTCTGACGTTATTAGACTTTTGGCAACAAATTCCAAGTCGATGGCCGCCTCCAAGGAGTGCTGGATGTGGTCGATATCCCCTGTTCACCGTCTACCTCAGATGTGAATGCAGCCACTTGCATTATTACAATCAAAGCACCTGGATTTGCACTTGTATTCTTGAACACTGAGGATGAACTTGCAGCCCTAGGCCAAGCATCAAGCACATTCACGACTTCAGCATGGACAAAGATGCACAACACGGCAACAGTGGATTTGCAAGTGTTGGAGACAAGTAATGGACATTCTGAGAAGGATAGGGGGAGGTTTAGGAGTACGAGCAAAGGAGGTATACGTAATGATGCTATGAGAAGTGTAGAGAGGGTTGGGAGTGCGGTTGTGTTTGGTGGATTTGTGATGGGTATATTTCTGGTGATGTGAGGTTACAATGTATTCCTGAAAAATTACCAAATAATGTGCAGGAGAGACGGGCAGAGAGAGAGCTCCAGAACGAGCACAGACATAGGTATAGAAACAGCAGAGATGACAGGAAAAAGAGGACAGGGAGAGGCCAATTATGGAGGGAACTGTGCACAGTGGCAGTGGCACAGCGGAGGATGGCAAATGCCGAACCAATAGGAAGCGGCAAAAATGGTGTCTCGCGGCTCCGATAGGGAGGCAAAAAGTGAAATACGAGAGAGATGCGAGTTGGAAAAGAAAGCATTCTACTTTATGCCTGCCGATGTCCACATGCTCAACTCCCTCACCCCCGACCTCCCCCGCCCCTTCCCCGCCTCTACCTCCGTCTCTTCTGCAGCCCCTACTCGCCATTCCTCACTCGCTGCTCTCATGAACCCAGAGCCTGTCCCAGTCATCGACGTGTCTGACGACGAGGAAAGTGAAGCTGAAGCTGGGATGGCTGCTGCAGCTGATGACGATGACGATGACGTGGAGGACGAAGACGAAGGGAGCGAGGAGGAGGAGGAGGAGGAGGAGGAGGAGGAGGACAGTGAGAAGGAGAGCATCCTGATCGCAGAAACGCACGGACCATCTACGACGAGCGAACCCAAGGCAGAGGCAGAGATTCTCGTCCATCCCGCTTCCTTCCTCCCCCCGGCCTCTGCGGCCGTGGCCGCCGTTCCCGGAGATCCGGCTCTTGCTCCGGCCGTCTCCGCGTCTGCGCCGCCGTTGAAACCTGCGTCCACAGCCAAGCCTCGATCAAAGAAGCCCCGTTCGCCGTCCCCTTCACCGCCACCTCTGCAGCCGCCTCTGCCGTTAACGACCATCAGATTGCAGATCAAACTTGGAGGCCCCGAGAATTATCAGGTTGATGTGTCTAAAATGGCAAAAGACACCGGCCAACGCGCGCCAACTCCGCCTCCCAGAGTCAAACATCCACTCAGTGAGAGTGAGCAGGAGCCAGAAACTGACGGAGGAAAGAAGAAGAAGCGGCGGGTGTGCATTGCTTTTTTCTACCTCGGATAATGACCTCACCCTGTCCTTAGAAGAATCCTGCCTCGGATTACTACGATGTCAATGACCCCTTTATCGACGATTCAGAGCTTGCAATTGATGAGCGCACATTTTTCGCACAAACGAAGCAGCAGGGATTCTACGTCTCCAGTGGCGAGATTGCACTGCTTAAAGACAAGTATATCAGTAACTATTCCCTCAATCTCATTCTAACGCTCACTTACAGAACACCAAAGAAACCTAAATTGAGGAAGATGGTTTCCCTCGCAACTGCTATCAATGCCTCCACAGCTCAGCCAAATTCCGCCCACGAATTCTCCACGGCCGTTCCTGGTCATACTGGCTCGGGCTCCGAAGAGAATGCCTCGTTTATCAAACACGAAGAGAGCGACGAACATGTTGGCCAGAAACGGAAGCGGTATGTTACAGTCGTAGAGAATGGAAAGAAGAGAAAGATGATAGACCAGGTATTCTCTTTCCTAAGCCCTATCCCAGTCAACTCAAATACAGCTATCCCTCTAGGCATCATTCCATCCTGATCTCCAAGCCTCGATCGAAAAACTGAAAGAAGCCATTAAAGCAGGTACGCCCAGCCCACTATGATAGCTTCCATGTTGTCAACCTCTTCGGCAGAGAACTGGTCACAGAAAGGAAAATTTCCGCCTTCCCTCAAACCTCAAATCGCCTCACTCGCACTCCAAGCCATCAAACTTGACGAGTACGACGAACATTTCTTCAGTCTTATGCCTGTTTTATTCCCTTATAACAAATTCACCATGACCAAATTGATTAAACGTACCGTGTTTCCCGATCATACAAAATTGTTGCAGACCAGACAGGATGAATTGCTGAGTCTACTGAAAGCGCTAACCGAGGAAGGGAAGGAGAAGGCTGAGGAAGAGTGGGAGAAGGTTGTTTCAGCTTGGGGTAAGTGTTTTTGACGGATGCATAAAAAGATGCTGAGATGAACGGTGTTCTTTAAGATCGACGCCAGGAAAAGGTAAAGCAAGATCATGGAACAGATTCAAATACACCTACGCGACATCCGACGGAAGAAATGGAAATAGAAGGTCATTTATTGACACAGGGTGAAGGAGACCCAAGTACTGCGTCAACTGCACCGGGAGGAAAAGAATCAAAAGAAATTCAACAACCGCAGAAAAAGTATCGATTGACAGAGCAGATGAAGAGTATTGTGTGGCAATTGGTTCTATTGAGTAATGAATGTTGTCGATTGGAAAATGAGAAAAAGTACGTTTCAAGCTTTCTTCTGAAATTGTCTCATACTCATACTTGAGGACGTACCTTTATTAGTTCGTTGGAAGGTTCAGTGATCCAAGTCAGCGAACAAGGATCGAGAAAGAACCTGTATCAGCGGATTGTGTTGCAGTTTCCTGAGGGATGGATGAATTCGGGACAGATATCGAGAGAAGGTGTGTACATAAAGTCCGACGTGCTTTCCAGAACGATAATTGAGCTTTTTCCAGTGAGTGCGATGAAGAAAAAATATGAGAAAGAAACTATGGAAGGTGAAGATTAAATATTATAGAGAGAAGGTCTTGGGTTCACAGTCATCAAACTTCACTCACTCGTGTGGGCACGCCTTCGCCTTCATTTTATTATGGATAATGAGCTGCGTATCGTATTTATTCCTTTAGTTCATTTGTGAATAGTTTTATTAGATTATATATACTGCTGATGGTGTCATTATTTCAGGTCACGTTGGTGGTTCAATAAGCGTAGTGGTAGTCGTAGTGAGGTCGCAATTGTTTGATAATTTGGTCTCATGGATAACGATACCGTTATCTACTGTTATACTTTTGCAAAAAGGGAAGAACCCCCATCAATTTGTTTGACTCGTACTCGAGATGGTGAAGTATTCTGTTCATTTCTCCAGATGAGAACCAGTTCTGCCTCAGTTGAGTAAAGACTCAATAATACTAGACTGAGGATAGTCCTTTGTGTTTACTGATCTTCGCGCCGGATGTTGCCGAGTTTGGGATCGAGGCTATCGCCCCGACGCTTCACCACTGCCTCAGTAGAAGACACAGAAGGTCTGATAGTTGTCTGTTGTGCCATGTCTCGGGTCCAAGCATTGTCTGCCGAGACTCGATAGGCATTAAGTGTCGGCGACAAAGCCTATATGAGAATGAGATTTGTATGGTGAAATTGGCATTCACACTTCGTCGTTACACTATAGAGGATTTCGGCGCCGATAGAAGATGCGACATTTGTATGCAGAGTGACTATGAGGAGGACTGCTGTGATTGCAGACAGAGAAATTTGACTCCTGAGATATGAGCATCGTTTTCTTCTTTTGGTATTCTGCAAACCTTTCCACTCTCTAGTGACATCACTATGTCACGCATGCGTCTTGCACGTGCTGCAACATTGAGACAAATCATGAGTTCACCTCTCTTGAATCACCCTGAGGACGAGCTATCACTTGCAAGCTGTGCGATACTTGCCATCATAATTCATCATATATAGCTCATGATAGAGGAGAAACTTGTCGGTAAGATAAAGCCTATATTCATCCTCATTCCATAGTAGATGCCATCAGAAATAAATTCTGGATATGGTATGTAACTTCGATCCGACTATCCATAAAAGCTAGCTGCCCCCCAAATTTGAAATTCATGCTCGGCATCTAGCATTTCCTTAAACTGCCTACGGTAAGTCATCCATTCTTACGATATTAGTGTGACATAAAATGAAGGTACGGCTGCGTATTCCCGTCACCTCATTTGGATTTTGTTGTTCGACTCAAGGCTCTCATCCTACCAACAAATATGTTGATGTGGTTGTCGTCCCTCACCAGTATGGATAAGGGTGTCCTTGCCTTCGGTGGTGTATGGATAGTCCTCTTACTCTTAAGGAGGAGAGGAGGAATACCATATCCGCCTGGTCCATATCCACTACCTTTGGTTGGGAATATGTTTCAAATACCACAAAAGGATGAATGGCCTGTTTATGAGGCCTGGGCCAAGAAGTATGGTGTGTGTTCAGGATAAGCCAATAATTGACTTGCTTATCGTTTTCCAGGTGCTATCACGTATCTTACCATGCTGGGCACGCCTATGATCGTGCTGAATTCGTTGGAGGTTGTTCAGGATTTGATGTATGAGAGATCGGGAATTTATTCTGACCGACCACTCATGGCCATAAAAAAACTGTGAGGCTGTCTTGCATATTTCAAAGGCGCCACCCCAAATATGATATATAGTTGTGGCCTAGACTGGGTGCTCACGTACATTTCTGGCGAAGGGCACCGAATCCGACGAACTGCAGTCCGAAGTTATTTTTCCGGTCCAGCATCAATCAAACATCGACATCATCAAGAGCAAGAAGTCCATGTTCTGATTGCAAACCTTTTGAAGAGTCCTGAATATCTCGAAAAGCATATCAAACAGTTGGTTGTTCTTTGAACATTTATTCGATGAATTATAATTCCATTCTAGACTTACCCAGAATTCTATTTTATTGGGGACATATGGCTATCGTATATCTGGTGCTGATGATCCCATGGTCCACGAAATGGAGCGATCGTTCGAGCAAGCCGAAAAACTCACTGGACCTATGGCTTTCCTGATTGAAGTTGGTCCTGATTGTGAGTATTGTCCGAGTTGTATTTCAGTCGTTTCGCGGATGACACCGATATTGACAGTGAGGAACTGGCCGACCTTCTTGTCACTTTCAGGCCTGGACAAAACCCTGAATAAAATTAAGAAAGTCTTCAGTGCATGCAGAATTGATCCCTTTATTCGTACGAAACAATACATGGTAGGCGTCTTCGTTGTGCTCTAGTTTTAGCTGCGAGTTGAATTCATCCTGTTTTTTTTTTCAATTCTGCAAGGATGACGGGACAGCAGTTCCGTGTTTTGTCTCCACATCCCTCGATGATATTGCTGCCGACACCTCCCTCTCTCTTGGTGAGGCCAAGCAGAAGGAAGAGCTTGTCATGGACTGTGCATCGGTCATGTATGGTGCTGCTACGGACTCCGTGAGCCTTCGTTGTTTCTTCCGCGCGTGAAATTGATCTCATTCTACTACTAAGACAAGTTCTACCCTACGTACTTTCTTTGCTCTGATGTCACTACACCCATCTGTCATGCAGCGGGCGCAAGAAGATATAGATCGTGTCACCGAAGGAGAGAGATTACCAACGCTTGGTGATTGGGAGAGACTTCCGTACATCAATGCGATCGTCTTAGAAGTTTTGAGGTATAACTGTGTTACCCCACTTGGTAAGCACCTCTCGAATCAAACGAATACTGGGTTCATTGGTGTGGCGTTCGTTACAGGTTTGCCTCACAGTGTAGCCATGGACGATATCTATAATGGGATGCTTATTCCCAAAGGCTCGATGATTTGTGTCAACCTATGGTGTGTTTGTGGATTGTGATGTTGCGCGATGATCGACTATGACATATACCTAGGCTCATCTTTCATGATCCCGAGATCTTTGTCGATCCTTATGCTTTCAGGCCTGCACGGTTCTTAGGTGATGAAGGCACCCGTTGCCGGGATGTACTGAATCTCGTCTGGGGTTTAGGGAGAAGGTATATTGATTGCGAACTGCTGCTAATTATCTTATCTAATGGTCATTGTCTACCGTTAGATCCTGCCCTGGTCGACAATTTGCGGAAGCAGCACTGTTCATAGCTGTTGTTTCGGTCATTGCATGTTTCAATGTGACGCAAAAACGTACACCGACGGGTGAAGTACAAGAACTGAAGTTCTATGATGGATTTATCAGGTGTGCTTCCTTGATT
>Ga0153922_1000413_pt1 | contig 17632 bp, 18 predicted proteins | sample TSNJ006MetaG_FD_104723 | JGI IMG/M metagenome (GOLD analysis project Ga0153922, IMG submission 104723) | Attine ant fungus gardens microbial communities from New Jersey, USA - TSNJ006 MetaG | ecosystem: Host-associated > Fungi > Mycelium > Unclassified | place: USA: New Jersey, Brendon T. Byrne... | reverse complement strand
GCTGCTGACGGGGTGGGCGGCGCGTGGCGGCGCAACAGCTATCCCGGTGCCGCATGCGACGTCCAAAGTCACCTGTATTGCTTTTCGTTCGCGCCCAATCCCAGCTGGAGCCGCACCTACGTGCGCCAGCCCGAGATCCTGTCCTATTTGGAATGGGTGACCGACGAGTTCGACCTGCGCAGCCACCTCAAGCTCGCCACCCGCGTGCACGCCGTCGCGTGGAACGAGAGCGCGCTCAAGTGGGAGATCCACGGCCAGTGCGCGGGTCAGCCGACCACACTGGCGGCCGACGTCGTCGTCAGCGCCGTCGGGTTGTTCGGCTCGGCGAAACTGCCGGACATCGCCGGCCTCACCGACTTCGGCGGCGTGCTCATGCACACGTCGTCCTGGGATCACACGGTCGACCTGTCGGGTAGGCGCGTCGCGGTGGTGGGCACCGGCGCCAGCGGAGTGCAAGTCATCCCGGAGCTCGCGAAGACGGCGGCCAAGGTGACGGTGTTCCAACGGACGCCGCCGTGGATGGTCCCTAAAGACGATCGGCCCTACAACGCCGGCGAATTGGCGCGGTTCCGCCGCAACCCCTGGGCGGACCTCTAGTGCGGCCCGGCGATTCCGTTCCGCTGGCGGTCCAACGCACCGGTCCCACCAGGTTTCAGTGTCGTTGGTGATCCGCAGCAAGGCCGAATGCCTTGGAACGCAGGGTGATTGGAGGCAAGCGGAGACGAGAAATATGCCACGATGACGTCGGTGTTGGGCAGCGGGCGCCCGAAACGCTCAGCCGGTCTGTGGGGTAGCGCACGCGGTAAGGCACGCGTAGAATCATCATTCGATGTTGATTTCCGTGCATGGAGGCTGGATGAGGACGACACTCGCTCTAGACGACGACCTTGTCCGGGAAGCACAGCGCTTGACCGGTACCAACGAGAAAAGTGCGCTGGTCCGCCAGGCGTTGCGGGCGCTGATCGAGCGCGAGAGCGCTCGCCGTTTGGCCCGATTGGGCGGCACTGAACCCCGTGCGGAAGCGATTCCCAGACGGCGGCCGGCGTCTGCGTGATTCTGGTAGACACCTCGGTCTGGATCAATCACTTTCGCGTCAGCGACTCAAGACTTGGCGCCCTTCTCCAAGACGATGGCGTGCTGGCCCATCCATGGGTGATCGGTGAACTCGCGCTCGGGCAGCTTTCTCAACGTGCCGAGATCCTGGGTCTTCTTCAGAATCTCCCGCAAGCAAGTGTCGCGACAGACGCCGAGGTCCTGAACCTCATTGAGAGCCGGCACCTATTCGGACTGGGCATCGGGTATGTCGACGCGCACCTGCTCGCAGCAACGATGCTGACCGCAGGCGCAGGACTGTGGACCCGCGACAAGCGACTTGCGGCGGTCGCCGCTGAGTTCGGACTCACCGAGCCGGCACCAGAGCCCTAGACCTATGCCATCCTTCATGGCGGATGGCGATGCCTCTACCTGCTGGTTCGCAGAATTCCCATCAAAATGGCGGAAGCGTTTTCGCATCTTCGTGGCGGACCACATAACCGTACGATCGTACCGATTTCACACACGTTGGAGTCGCGCGGCACGGCCGGATCCCATGGATAACCGCTGATATCGCTGTTTGTTAACGACGGTGCATCCGGGCTCGGGGTTCGTACGCCGGTATGTGTCAGGTATAACCGTATTTGCCTTAAATGGGACACCATTCCCACGGGCGGGTCATATTTCCCGGAATTCCGGCGCGTGGTTAGCTGGTCCCGATCAGCGACGCCCACCAGCTCGATGTCCGGCAGTTGCAGGGGGCTCCAGACTCGTTGCCCGGTCGTGCATGTCGACTCACTGCACCAGCAGGGCAACCGCAACCCACGGCCACCTGCTGCCCGGTTGACGTGGATCTGGCTGAGGCAAGTGCGCGGCCGCGCGCATCAAGATCGGGAGCCGGTGGAATCGGCGGGCGGCCATCAGCAGCGACTGCACTTCCACGCAGCGCCAGCCGAGGTCTTCGAAGTAGGCCACTCCGTTGTCGGGTGCAAACTTGAACGGCGCATTCGCCAACATGCCGGACATCTTCTTGTTCATCATCTTCTTCAGACCCGGACCGGCGACATCGAGCATCCACCAGCCGATTTCAGGTCGCATGAGTGCCCGCGACAGTGCGCTGACGTCACCGGCGTCCAGATACATCAGCAGCCCCTCGGTGAGCACCAGCGCTTTCGTCGCGCCGGCCAGCGCACCGGTGAGGAAGGCGTCGCGAGCGCGCGGGTCGGCCAGGTCGACCGCGGACCGGGTCAATCGACACCGCGGCTCCTGATCGGCGAGCAGCTTTGTCTTTTCCGCGAGCAACTCCGGCAGATCCGCTTCCACCCAGCTGAAATCAGCCGGGAGGTCCAACCGGTACGGGCGGGTGTCCAAACCGGCAGCCAGATTCAGCACCCGGTCGCAGCCCTCGTTGATGGCGTCGACAATGGCATCGTCGATGATCTTGGTCCGTGCGACCAGCCACCAACCGTTGCGTGTCGTTCGTGGCACAGCGGCGACAATCGCCCGGCCATGTTCACCGGCGAGCCGCTCGGCCAGCGGGTCGCGGAACAAGGCGTCGGACCGCGCCGATTCGGTGGCCCGATGCAACGCCGTCCAGCGGGCCGTGTCGGAAACGTGGGTGATGAGATCCCCGTTGCCTGACATACGTTGCGTTATAGCACAATCCGCACCGCCGTCGCGCAATCAGGCGCGTCGCGGCGGCGCCAGCCGCGTCTTGGGTGTTCATGTCCAGGCAGAACGCGCAGCGGTTCAGTTGCGACGCGCGGATCTTGACCAGTTCGGCCAGGTCCGGGTCGATGTCCTTTGATGCGGCCTTCGTGAGCGCCTGCATGGCCTCGTAGAACTCGGGCGACACCTGGTGGAGCTTGATGCGATCGACTTCGATCACACCCGAACGCTAACTCCCGCCGGCGGGCGTACCGCTTAATGATTCGACCGGTACCTCTTGACGAGGTGCCCGTAGCCGCATGTTTCGGCGAACGCCAGCTCGCCCTCCCGGTCGGCTTCTTGCAGTTCTTGCATCCATAGTCGAAGAACCGCTGCTGCCGTGTCGGGTTCCGCGGACAACAGGCCAAGACAACCGAGATACCGATCGGCCACCGCCAGCCGGTGCACCTCTGTCACCACGTCGACGGCCTCCCCGGTCCACAACCGGACCACCCGCCGGTAGGCGGTGAGTTGGTCGACCGGCAGCCCGGCGACTCGCAGGGCCTCTCGCGCACCCGCGAGCGTGGCCAGCACGGCGGTGCGACGGGCCAGCAGCGCGTCACGCGTGCGCCGCAGGTCGTTCTCTAACTCGAGGGTGGGAGGCTCGGCGCGTGGGTCGGTGGTCGCAGGAGGATAGGTCGCCCAGCTGGCATCGACCTTGGCCCAGGCACCGAAGCTCTCAGCCCACACCGCGAATTCGCCGACCGCCACGTTCAGTTCAGCGCGGTGCTGGTCAAGGTGGGCAGCGAAAGCGCCATAGCCCGCGGCAGCCATCAACCGCGCAGCCTGCACGACCTCGGCGGTCAGCTCTTTGTGCGCGGCGACGATGGCGACGATCTCCTCGCGGCCGCGCGTGCTCATCCTTCGATGGTGCCAGCTTCTCGGCCGGGCGCGATCTGGTGGTCGCGAACATAGAACATCGCCGAACCGGCCAGATCGATGAACCGCCGCTCGTCCTCCAGCAGCGCCCTGCCGGCCGCGCGTCCCTCAGGAGAACTCCCTCCCGCCACGAGATCATCGACGCTGTCCCAATACACCTCTGCCACACCGTCATACGATGGCCCCCGGCATCCTCGGGCATCGACCGCGACAGCGATCCGTGGATCGGTGAACGCATGTCCTTGGGTGTAGCGGCGGATCCGCAGCGTCTCCGCGTGGCGAAGCACCAGCGGACCGTGCTGCTCGCGCCAGTAGCGATAGAACTCGTCTGGCGACAGCGTCGGCAGACGCCTCAGACACATCACGATCTTGATCATTCGGGTTCCTTGATGTGCGCATCCACCCCGCGCATCCATTGGGGCCCTGAATAGCCTTCCCAGGGGTTGTAGTCGGCGAGCAGTTCCTCCTGCGGCGGCCGCTGTGCTTCCGGCACGTGCTGCAGGTTGATCCGGATCCGGTACCAGATCGAGCTGGGTCCCCGCATTCCGTCGACAAGCACGTCGGCGGGCTCGAGCCGCGCCGCCGCGTCGGGGTGCCGCCCGCGCCAGGTGTCCAGCGCCGCCAGAGCCTCGTCCTTCGTCTTGGTCCGGGCGACCTCGATCAGCGGCATCATGGATTGTCGGCGCCTGGCGGCTCCTTTTCCGCCTTTTCCGCCCACGCCCTTGGGCGGCTTCTCCGCCGGCCCCATCCGCTCCGCCAGTTCCAGCAGCGACCCCAGCGAGCCGGTGGCGTCGTCCATGCCCTCCCACGGATCGCCGATCTCGGCGAATCGCTCGGGGACGGTGTCCACGGTGAACGCCTCGGGCCGGCAGCCGGACACCTCGTCCCAGAAAAGCGGCGTCGACACCCGCGCATCCTCCCTGGCGCGTACCGAGTACGCAGACGCGGTCGTACGGTCCTTCGCGTTCTGGTTGAAGTCGACGAACACGCCCTGGCGCTCTTCCTTCCACCAGCGGCTGGTGGCCAGGTCCGGCGCCCGCCGCTCGACTTCCCGGGCGACCGTTTCGGCGGCCAGCCGCACCTGCCGGTACGGCCAGCTCGGCGCGATCCGCGCGTAGATGTGAAAGCCCCGCGATCCCGACGTCTTGGGCCACCCGGTGAGCCCGTGCTCGGCCAGCACATCGCGCACGACGAGGGCGACGTCGACGATCTGCTCCCAGGCGACCCCGGGCACCGGGTCAAGGTCGATGCGCAGCTCGTCGGGGTGGTCGAGGTCGTCGGCCCGCACCGGATGCGGGTTGAGGTCGATGCATCCGAGGTTGACCACCCACGCCAGGCCCGCGGGTTCGTCGATCACCGCTTCCTTCGCCGAGGTGCCCGACGCGTACTTCAGCTCGGCGACGTCGACCCAGTCCGGCCGCTTCTCGGGTGCGCGTTTCTGGAAGATCGCCTCCTGTGAGAGCCCCTTGACGAACCGCTTGAGGATCATCGGCCGGTCCGCGACACCGCGCAGCGCACCGTCGGCAACGGCCAGGTAGTAGCGGATCAGGTCGAGCTTGGTGCGGGCGGGATGACCGTCCACGGCGGGGAAGACGACCTTGTCGGGGTGCGTGACGATGACCTGCCGGCCGGCCACCTCCAACGTCATCGGGCCGGTCATAGCCTCATCGTAGGTACGGTGTCGCGGTGAGACGCCCGTCACATAGGGTAGGGCCATGGTTACGCTGAACCCCGTTGAGCTCGTGACACAGGCCATCGCGAAGGCCAGGCAGTACGCCGACCGCGGCTCGGCCGAATTGCACTATGTCCGAAAAATCTTCGAATCCGGCGCGCTGAAACTCGAGCCACCGCAGGCCGTCGCCGCAATGGTCGCCGACATCGCGCGGTGGGGTGAGATCGGCATGATCCCATCGGTCAACGCCCGCCGCACGCCCCATCGTGTGGCGGTCGTCGACGACGAGGGCACGATGACGTTCCGTGAACTCGACGACGCAGTGAACGCGGTCGCTAACGCCTTGGTGTCGGTGGGCGTCAAGGGTGGCAACGGCGTCGCGATCCTGGCCCGCAACCACCGCTGGTTCCTCGTCGCGAACTACGCGTGCGCGCGGGTTGGCGCCCGCACCATCCTGCTCAACACCGAGTTCTCCGGCCCGCAGATCGCCGACGTCGCCGACCGCGAGGGGGCGCGGCTGTTGATCTACGACGACGAGTACGCCGAGGCGGTGTCGCAGGCCAACTTCGAGCTCGGCAAGCTGCGCGCGTTCGCCGACACCCCCGACGGCGACGAGACGCTCGCTCAGGTGATTTCCCGCAGCAGCAGGGAGCCCGCGCCCAAACCGTCGAAGCACTCGTCGTTGATCATCCTCACCAGCGGCACCACCGGAACACCGAAGGGCGCCAACCGCAGTCAGCCGCCGACGCTCGCCCCGATCGGCGGTGTGCTCTCCCACGTGCCGTTCAAGTCGGGTGAGGTGACCTCCCTGCCGTCGCCGATGTTCCACGCGCTGGGCTATCTGCACGCGACGATTGCGATGACGCTCGGTTCCACCCTTGTGCTGCGGCGCAAGTTCCGCCCCATGACGGTGATCGAGGACATCGAAAAGCACCGGGCGACAGCCCTTGTCGTCGTGCCGGTGATGCTCTCGCGGATCCTCGACGCGCTCGACAGCGCCGATCGCAGCTATGACCTGTCCTCGCTGCGCATCGTGTTCGTATCGGGTTCGCAGCTGGGCGCCGAACTCGCCACCCGGGCGACGAAGAGGCTCGGGCCGGTGATCTACAACCTCTACGGCTCGACCGAGATCGCGTTCGCATCGATCGCCCGCCCACAGGACCTGGAGATCAATCCGGCGACGGTGGGGCCGGTTGTCAAGGGCGCGAAGGTCAAGATCTTCGACGATCAGGGCATCGAGGTACCGCAGGGTCAGATCGGCCGCATCTTCGTCGGCAACTTCTTTCCGTTCGAGGGCTACACGGGCGGTGGCGGCAAGCAGATCATCGACGGGCTGTTGTCGTCCGGTGACATGGGTTATTTCGACGACAACGGGCTGCTCTACGTCACCGGTCGCGATGACGAGATGATCGTCTCCGGGGGCGAGAACGTGTTCCCGGCCGAGGTGGAGGACCTGATCAGCGGTCACCCCGACGTCATCGAGGCCACCGCGCTCGGTGTCGAGGACCAGCAATACGGCGCGCGGCTGCGCGCCTTCGTTGTGAAGCAACAGGATTCCGACCTCGACGAGGACGCGGTGAAAAGCTACGTGAAGGAGCACCTGGCCCGCTACAAGGTGCCGCGCGAGGTGGTCTTCCTCGACGAGCTGCCGCGCAATCCGACCGGCAAGATCCTCAAGCGCGAGCTACGCAAAATCCCCTAATCACCCCCGCGAAATTGGGGGCACCTCCCGCTTGCGGGGGACATTCCAGGTCGTCGTCCCGTCAAAACAGCAACCCTGGCTTCTCTTTCGACGCCCACCCGGCGGCCGACCCCTACGGGTCCCGCGGCAACCCCAGCAGCCGCTCGGCGATGATGTTCAGCTGCACCTCCGAGGTGCCGCCGTAGATCGTCGTCGCCCGGCTGGCCAATAGCTGGTCAGCCCACTTGCCCTGCACCGTGCCGGCATCGCCGATCGCACCGTCGGCGCCGAACGTCGACACCCCGAATTCGGCGTAGCCCTGCGCGGTCCGCATCGAGAGCAGCTTGGACACCGCCGCGGCCGGCATCGCGTCGAAGCCCGCCAGCGTCAGCAGCGTGGACCGCAGGTTGAGCACCTTGGCGGCATGCCCCTCGGCGATGAGCCGGCCCGCCCTGTTCTGCGCCACCTGGTCGAACTGGCCCTCACGCAGGAAGGAGACGAGCCCGTCGAGATTCGCCAAAAAAGGTGCCTCGCTAGAGCCGATCGACACCCGCTCGGCGGTCAGCGTGGTACGGCTGACCTCCCACCCACGGTTGACGTCGCCGAGCACGAGATCGTCGGGCACGAAAACGTCGTCGATGAACACGGTGTTGAAAAACGCGGCGCCGGTCAGCTCGCGCAACGGCCGCACAGAGACGCCCTCGCTGCGCATGTCCAGCAGAAAGTACGTGATGCCATTATGTTTAGGCGCCGAAGGGTCGGTACGCGCCAACAGCATCCCCCAGTGCGCGACGTGCGCGGCCGTCGTCCAGATCTTCTGTCCGGTGATCCGCCAGCCGCCCTCGACCCTGGTGGCCTTGGTCGTCAGCCCGGCCAGGTCCGACCCCGCGCCCGGCTCGGAAAACAGCTGGCACCAGATCATTTCGCCCCGGAAGGTCGGGGGCAGGAAACGCTGCTTCTGGTCCTCCGTGCCCCACGCAACGATCGATGGCACCAGCCAGGTGGCAATGCCGAGGATCGGTCGTCGGACCCGGCCGGCGGCGAACTCCTGCTGGATGATGATCTGCTCGACCGGGCCCGCCGAGCGGCCCCACGGCTTCGGCAGGTGCGGCGCCACCCAACCGCCCTCGGCGATCGCCGCCGTCCGCTCCTCGCGCGGAATCGCCTTGAGCGCAGCGACTTCCGCCCGGATCGCCTCCCGTAGCTCAAGGGTCTCGGGGTCCAGGTCGATGTCGACCTTGCGAATCCCGGTGCTGGTCGCGGTGTCCACGACAAGCTGGGGGTAGTCGGCGGCGCGGCCGAACGCCGCCACGATCCCCAGCGCGCGACGGTAATAGACGTTGGTGTCGTGCTCCCAGGTGAAGCCGATGCCGCCGTGCACCTGAATGCAGTCCTGTGCGCAGCGCTGCGCGGCGACCGGCGCAAGTGTCGCCGCGACGGCCGCCGCGAACGTCGCATCGGGACTCTCGCGGTCCTCGTCGACCGCGCGGGCGGCGTCCCAGACGGCGGCCACGGCACGCTCGGTGTCGGCGGCCATCTCCGCGCACTTGTGCTTGATCGCCTGGAACTGGCCGATCGGCCGGCCGAACTGTTCGCGAATCTTCGCGTACGCCGCGGCGGTGTCGGTGGCCCAGCGGGCGACGCCGACGGCCTCGGCCGACAGCAGCGTTGAAACCACCGCCCGGGCGCCGGGCGCAGTCAAGCCGCTCAGCACCTTGTCGGCGGCGACCTCCACCGCGTTGGCGCGTACGTGTGCGACGGGCCGCGCCGGGTCCACGCTCTTGACGGGTTCGATCTCGAGCGCCTCGGCGTCGATCAGCACCCACGAGTTGCCGCTGGTCTCGGGGTCCAGACCGGCGACCGGCAGCACCAGCAGCGACGCCTGCGCGGCCGACGGCACGGACCGCGCCTCGCCGCGAACCACCAGCGCGCCTCCCTGCACGGTCGCCGTGAGCGAGGACTCCAAAGCGTACGCGGCGATCGTTGCGCCCGAAGCCAAATCGCCGAGCACCTTGGCCTGCGGGTCGTGGGCGGCGATCAGCGCACTCGCGATCGCCGACGGGACGAACGGTCCCGGCACCGCCCCGCGGCCGAACTCGGCGATCACGACGGCGAGCTCGAAGAGGCCGAAGCCCTGCCCGCCCACCGACTCGGCGAGGTGAACGCCGTGCAGGCCCTGCTCGGCGGCCGCCTTCCAGTACGGCGGCGGATTGGAGATCGGCGTCTCCAGCGCCGCGTGCAGCACCTCCGCCGGGGCAACCCGCTCCACCAGCGCGCGGACCGAGTCGGCCAGGTCTTTGTGCTCGGACGTGATCGCAATGGGCATGACGTCGTTGCCTTCCCTCGAATACTCGAATAACCGGTGGGTTGGGAACGACGTTACCCGTTGACCACGTGGGCCAACTCATGGCCATCGCGTAGCCGCGCGCAGTTGTCGACGCCCTCGGCCAGGTAGCGGAGCATCGTGTCGGCGGTGTACCAGGTGACGTGCGGAGTGACCACCACGTTGTCCAGCGCCAGCAGCGGGTTGTCGGCCGAAACGGGTTCTACGGTGAAGACGTCGAGGCCGGCGCCCGCCAGCTGCCCGGACCGCAGCGCCGAGACCAGCGCGGCCTCGTCGATGATGGGCCCGCGAGAGGTGTTCACCAGCACCGCGTCCTTCTTCATGCTCATCAGCGCGTCGCGGTCGAGCAACCCGGTCGTCGCGTCGGTGAGCGGCAGGTGCAGCGACACGATGTCGCTGGCTGCCAGCAGCGCGCCCAGGGGACGCCAGCCGGTGGTCCCGTCCGGGCCGGTGCTCGTGTGCAGCACATCAGCCCCCATCGCCGAAACGATCGCCTCCACCAGTCGCGCGATGTTTCCGTATCCGACCAGGCCCACGGTGCAGCTGCCGATGTCGCGCACGGTCTCGCCCAGTGACGGATCGGTCGGCCATCCGGCGCCGGCCCGTGTCAGCCGGTCCAACGAAACCAGCCGGCGCAGCGTGGCCAGCATCAGCAGCACGGTGCCCTCGGCGACCGATGGCGCGTTGGCGCCTGGCATGTTGGCCACCGCGATCCCCAGCCGAGAAGCCGCCGCCACGTCGATGGTGTTAACGCCGGCGCCGAGCTTGTGCACCAGCCTCAGCCGCGGCGCCCGCTGCAGGTCGGCCGCCGAGAGCGGCCGCAGCACGTGCCAGATCACGTCGGCCTCGGGCAGCTCGGAGTAAAAGGTGTCGTCGTCGTCCTCGGCGCAGTACCGCACATCGAGCCAATCACTATGCGGGGCGAGGAATTTCAGAACCTTCGGCCCGGGCACGAAGTGGGCGAGAACTCTCACCTCCACCGTTTGGCGATCCACTTGGCGATGGTATCCGCCTGCTCGCTTCGTGCCCCCGGGGTGGTGAAGTAGTGGTCGGTGTCGATCGACGTCAAGGTTTTGTCGGGGCCGGCCAGCGCATCGTAAATACGCCGGGCGTCCGACGGGAACACGCCGGTGTCCTGGTCGGCGTTGATTACCAGCGCCGGACAGTCGATGCGGGCCAGGTGCGGCTCGGCGCGAGTCTGGGCACACCGCAGGCTCCACATGCCCAGCCAGTTGCGCAACGTGCACGCGGCGGCGATCCCGTGGGCCGAGCGGTTGGCCTTCACCGGCTTCCCGGCGTAGCACATGTTGGGCGCTCGCTTCGACGGTTCCAGCGTCGGGTCCACCATCCGTGGGTCGGCCCATGTGCGCAACACCGTGAACGGGCGGTCCGAAAACCCGGCGGCGCCAACGCGTTTCATCTCGCCTTCGACCCAGTCGGTGATCGCGTGGTTGCGAGCGACTTGCGCGGCGCGGCAGCGCTCGACGAATTCCGGTGCGAATGGCGGCCCGTTGCGCGCGTCAAAGATGTCGAGGTCCCGATCCGTTGCCACCGGATCGTTCTCGTCGATGACGGCGGCGTCCATCCACGCGGTGAGCACATCCGGGCGGCCGGGATGGGCGGCGCTGGTCACATACCCGTCGCCCGGCGGCAGCTCGTTCACACCGGCAGCGGGCCGCATGCCGGGCAGCGGCCGCACGTTCGGCTCACGTGCCTGCGACTGGTAGGCCGCCATCAACGACCCGCCACCTGAATTCCCGAGCAGCACAACAGTTTCTACCGACTGCACTTCGCGCAACCACCGTATCCCCACCCCGATGTCGACCAGCGCATGGTCGAGCAGAAAGCTGCTCTCAAAGCCGCGGAAGCGGGTGTTCCAGCCGAGAAAGCCGATTCCGCGGGTTGCCATGTAGTCGGCGAGATAGTGCTCTGAGAAGTCGATTTGGTAGTGCGTGGCAATGATCGCGACCTTGGGCTTGCGGCCCACCCCGCGGTGGTAGATGCCTTGGCACGGATGGCCGCCGGCGCCGGCGCGCCGTGCTGTGGGCGACGGCAGGCCAACGAACTCGCGGAGCACCCCGGGTAGCGCAGTCATGTCAGGGGGCCGCCGGGCAGTAGATCGCGCGGTAGAAGATGTTGGCGAGCGTGGTGATGCAGGCCTCGTCGTCGACTTTCCCCGAATTCCGGCCTGACAACTGCACGTAACAGAACTGGTTCAACATCGACACGATCGCGACCGCTAGCAGATGGGGATCGTCGTCGGGGCAATAGCCTTCGGACTGAGCACGTCTGACCATCTCGGTGATGAACGAGATCGGGATCGCGCAGAGTTCCGCCCAGTATTCGGCGAAATCGTCGTTGATGATCGCCAACTGTGACACGCCGATCATCTCGGCCAGCCGGTGGCGGTATGTGAGCCAATGTGCGGCCGCCGCCTCCCGGGCGCGTTCGCGATTCGACAATCCGTGCCCGGTCACCGACTTTGCCCGCTCGTTTGCCTCGTCGCGGAAGCGCAGCGCCCACTCCCGGACCATTTCCTCCTTCGAGTCGTAGTAGTTGTAAAACGACGCAGTCGACCGCCGCGCTTGCATCGCGATATCGGAGATCGTGGTCGCGAGCACGCCCTTGCGCGCGATCACCTCGCGAGCCGCGGCATCGATCGCGGCGCGGGTCTGGCGTCCGCGCGCGGTCGGGAACCTGTCGCGCGCCTGGTCGGGTTGTGAGGGCACCGTTCTCCTTCGGTCGGCAAACGACCATTGAGCAATATCTGAATCTGATGTTAGATTCAGATTTAGGTGTTGAGAAGGGCCGGAGGAGACGCCAAAATGATCAAACCGCACAACACCAACCGCGAATTCGCGCTCAGCGGGATCAACCACGTGGCGCTGGTCTGCGCGGACATGGCGCGCACCGTCGACTTTTACAGCAACGTTCTCGGGATGCCGCTGATCAAGGCGCTCGACCTGCCCGGCGGGGTGGGTCAGCACTTCTTTTTTGATGCGGGAAACGGTGACTGCGTTGCGTTCTTCTGGTTCCGCGACGCTCCGGACGCGGTGCCCGGCATCTCGGCTCCGCGCCACATTCCCGGCATCGGCGACATCGTCAGCGCGGTCAGTTCGATGAATCACCTGTCCTTTCACGTGCCGGCCGAGAGGTTCGACGAGTATCGACAGAAACTCAAGGAGAAGGGCGTTCGCGTCGGGCCGGTGCTCAACCACGACGAGAGCGAGTCGCAGGTCGCGGCCAAGCTCCACCCGGGCGTGTATGTGCGGTCGTTCTACTTCCACGACCCGGACGGCATCACGCTCGAATTTGCTTGTTGGACGAAGGAATTCGGCGACGCCGATATCCACGCCGAGCCGAAGACAGCCGCCGCCCGCCGCCCGCCCGTCACCGCCGGCCATGACTGATGCCATCCTTTCCGACGAACTGATCGCGACGATGTCCCCCGACCAGCGGCGTGAGCTGATTCGCCGGCTGGAACGTCCGCTCGAGGAACTCCTGCCGGCGCCGGCGCTGCGGAGGATTCGCCGGCTTCGTCTGGTGCTGATGTCCGCCGGGTCGGCCGCATTGATTCCCTGGACCGTCTATCTCGGACTGACCCTTCCGGACAGGTACGTGAGCTACGACTGGACGGCGACCTGGGTGGGTTTCGACGTGCTGCTGCTGATGTTCATGGCCGCGACGGCTGTGCTGGGCCTGTTCCGCCGCCAGTTGGTGATGATGGCGGCGTTCACCACCGGCGTCCTGCTGGTCTGCGACGCGTGGTTCGACGTGATGACGGCCGCGCCGGGGGACACCTGGTTTTCGGTTTTGACCGCGGTCCTCGCCGAGCTGCCGTTGGCCGTGCTGCTCATCACCGGCGCGTTGCGAATTCTGCGGTTGACCGCGAACCGGTTCTGGCTGCTCGGTCCGCGCGCTCCGTTGTGGCGGGTGCCGTTACTGCCGTGAGCGCGCGTCGGCAAGCTGGTCGAGCAGCGACGCCAGCAGGTCGATCAGCTCGTCGGACGTCATCGCCATCCGGCCGGCGAGCCACGCGGTGATCGCCTGTCCCACGCCGCCGACGGTGAAATGAGAGATCGCCCGGAGGTGGTCGTCCTCCGAAAGGCGGAAGGTCTGGCTCACGTGCTGCGCCAGCAGCGTCGCGAGCAGTGTGCTCGACTCGTCGCGCTTGCGGACGACCACCGGATCGGCCAGTTCGGCGCTGAACAGCAACCGGCTCACCCGCATGTCCCCGGCGATGGATCGCACGATGTTGGCCATCCCGGCGCGTGCCTGCTCACGCGGAGGTGCCGCGGCCACCGCGGCCTGCGTGGTCGCGGTAAGATCGGCGATCACCCAGTCGTACACGGCGCCAACGAAATCGTCTCTGTCGGTAAAGCTTTCGTAGAAATAACGGGCCGAAAGCCCGGCCTGACGGCACACCCCCCGCACGGTCAGCGCCTCTGCCCCCGAGTCGGAGCCGAGGATGCTCAACCCCGCGTCCAACAGCCGGGCCCGCCGTTGCGCCTGCCGTTCAGCCGCCTCGACCCCGCGGTACGGACGCGCACCGGTCTGTGCCATGTGGACCATCTTGACACCCGTCCGAACGGCTGGGAATATTTTAGGAAACGTGCGTTTCCAGATTTAAGCGACAGGGGTGCCCATGACGGTCACCGAGCCCGGGGATACCAGAAGGCGGCGGCGTGGCCCCATTGAGGACGGATTCATGGGCAGCGCGCTGCTGGCTGGACCGGCCAACGTGATCATGCAGCTGTCCCGCCCGGCCGTCGGCTACGGCGTGTGCGAGAGCCGCGTGGAAAGCGGGCGGGTCGACCTGCATCCGATCAAGCGGGCCCGCACGACGTTCACCTACTTGGCGGTCGCCACGCAGGGCACCGACGAGCAGAAGGCGGCGTTCCGCCGCGCGGTCAACCGCGCGCACGCGCAGGTGTATTCGACCGACGACAGCCCGGTCAGCTACCACGCATTCGATCCGGAGCTGCAGATGTGGGTCGCCGCGTGCCTGTACCAGGGCGCGGTGGATGTGTACCGGTTGTTGGTCGGCGAGATGGACGACGACACCGCCGACGAGCACTACCGCGAGGGCATGGTGCTGGGCACCACCCTGCAGGTTCCAGCGGAGATGTGGCCGGCGGACCGCGCCGCGTTCGACGAATACTGGCGCAGATCGCTCGACCAGGTGCACATCGACGACACCATCCGCGACTACCTGTACCCGATCGCGGCGGCCCGGGTTGGGCTGCCGCTGCCGCGCGCGCTCCGCAGACCGGCCGAAAAACTCGCCCTGCTGATCACGACCGGCTTTCTGCCGCAGCGGTTTCGCGACGAGATGCGGCTGCCGTGGGACGCCCGCCGGCAGCGCTGGTTCGACCGGCTGATGGCGACGGTTCGAGTGGTGAACAAGCTGGCGCCCGGCTTCGTCCGGCGGTTCCCATTCAACCTGCTGCTGGTCGACCTGGACTGGCGGATCCGGACGGGTCGCCCCCTCGTCTAGCGCCGCTGAAACGTCACCAAGGATTTGTTGAGGTTCCGTGGAGGGCTCCTGCTGATTGTGGTGTCAGCGCAAGACAGCGCACCACACCCACTCACATCAGCAAAGGATCACAACAATGTTCACCCGCCGTTTCACCAAGTCCGTCACACGCACCACCCTGGCCGCTGCCATCCTCGGCATGGCCGCGCTGGTCGCCGCCGGCACGGCCAGCGCCGGCTCGGTCGACGACGCGTTCCTCGCGCAACTGCAAAAGGACGGGATAACGCCCCCGACCGCGGCTCGGGCCATCAACGACGCGCACGGTGTCTGCAACGCGCTCGACCAGGGCAACTCGGCCCAGTCGGTCATCAACGCGGTCGCCAACACGACGGGACTGGACCACCAGGGCGCCAACACCTTCGCCGTCGACGCGGCGTCGGCCTACTGCCCGCAGTACGTCACCTCGACGTAAGCCGCGAAGACCAAAATGCGGAGACCCCGCCGGGGTCTCCGCATTTGGCGTTTTCAGGCGCCCCGATTCCGGCTTGGCAGCAAACTGGCATCCGCCATGACGAACTCGTCGATGAGGTGCGCGAGCGTGGCGGGACGGTCGAGCATCGGATGGTGCCCGGCGTCGTCGATGATCTCCAGCCGGCTGCCCGGCAGGGCCGCGTGCGCCGCGTGCGCATGGCTTGACGGGATCACCTCGTCCTGCGCTCCCGCGACGATCAGCGTGGGAACGTCTCCGACCAGCCTCGGCAGCCGATCGAGCGCGGACAACGTCTGCCCCCGGATGTCCACGACCGAGCGCAGTGTCCGCAGGAAGGCGTGGCGTGTGAGCGGATCGGCCAAGGTGAAGTACTTTCTCCAGCGCTCCCTCGTTCTGGGCGACTCCACGAGCCCCCCGGCGGTGAGCAGGGCGAGCACCCCATTGCCAAGAAGCACCGCGGGCCTCGATGCGACCACAGGGAGCAGCAGTTCGGCGCCGGGCGTCGACAGCAGGCGCAACGGCATGCTCACGTCGGAGCCCAGCCCGCCGCTGTTGACCAGAACGAGCCGCCGGCTGTAGGCCCGGTGCTGGTAGACGAGCTGCAATGCGATGCCCCCGCCCAGCGAGTGGCCGACGAGTGTGACGGCGGGGATGTCGAGCGCGTCGAGGAAATCGCGCAGCCAGACCGCGAACGCGCCCAGCGAGTAGTCGGCGCGGGGCTTGTCGGATTGTCCGTGGCCGAGCAGATCCGGCGCGATGACGCGGTATTTGTCCGACAGGTGCGCGAAGAGCGGCACCCACGCGAGTGAACTGCCCGCCACGCCGTGGATCAGCAGCAAGGGCTCAGCCGCGGGGTCACCCTCGTCGCGGTATGCGACGAGATGGCCGTTCAGCTCAAGGAATCGGATGTCACTCATTTGCCGGGTCGGTGTACATGAAGTATTTGCCTCCGCGGGGCGCGGCGGCATTCGGACGATCCGCGGGCGACGCGAAAACGCCCGTCCGCTCATCATCTCCTGCGTCACGGCACAACCTCAGGCGGACATGGTCAACATTGCTCGGCTACTTAGTTAACGCTAGATAACGGTGGATTTATTCGCTTCGGTCGAAATTGACGCGGACGTCAGATACCGACACCGACGTCGTAAAGCGATGTGTGGCAGCGTGGGAGTCATGAGAATCGGCTTCATCGGGCTGGGGAACATGGGTTCGGGCATGGCGGCCAAACTGCTGGCGGCCGGCCATCAAGTCATCGCCTATAACCGGTCGCAGGACAAGGTCGACGCGCTGGCCGCCCGCGGCGCCGTTGCGGCGCGGTCGGTTGCGGAGGCGTGCGCGGCCGACGTTGTGTTCTCGATGCTGGCCAACGATGAGGCGGTGGAGGCCGTCGCGTTCGGCAACGGCGGCATTTTGCAGTCGTTGGACTCCGCGGGCCTCCATGTCTCGTCGTCGACGATCAGCGTGGCGCTGTGCGAGCGGTTGACTGCGGCGCACGCCGATGCCGGTCAAGGCTTCCTCGCGGCGCCGGTGTTCGGGCGTCCCGACGCTGCGCAGGCCGCCAAGCTTTTCGTCGTCGCGGCGGGGCCGGCGCCGTTGGTCGAAAAGGTGTCGCCCGCACTCGACGTGATCGGCCAGCGCACGTTCGTGGTGTCAGACCAGCCAAAGGCGGCGAGCCTGGTCAAGCTCAGCGGCAACTTCCTCATCGCCGCCGTGATCGAGACTCTCGGCGAAGCCATGGCGCTGGTCTCTAAAGCCGGCGTCGACAAACACCAATACCTCGAGATCCTCACGTCGACCCTGTTCGGCGCACCGGTGTACAAGACCTACGGCGGCCTGATCGTCGATGAACGGTTTCAGCCGCCCGGCTTCGCGGCGCCCCTGGGTCAAAAGGACATTCGCCTGGTGCTGGCCGCCGCCGAAGAACTCAACGTGCCGCTGCCGATCGCGAGCCTGCTGCGGGATCGTTTCCTGACGCTGCTCGCCAACGGCGGCGCCGATCTGGACTGGTCGGCGGTCGGCGCACTGGCCGCCTGGGAGTCCGGTGCGCCCTTCCCGTCGCCCGCCGCGTAGTCGGGGTAGGCGCCATGCGTACCGACGACGACACCTGGGACATCACCACCAGCGTCGGAGCCACCGCGTTGCTCGTGGCCGCGTCGCGTGTCCTGCACGCACAGCGCGGCGAACCGCTGGCCGTTGACCCGTGCGCCGAGGTGTTCTGCCGCGGTCGGCGGCAAGGCGCCAGACCACCGGCTGAAGACGGAATTCGGCGAGGTGTTCCAGACCTTTCAGGGGGCCCGCACGCGGTTCTTCGACGCCTTCCTCGGACGCGCGACCGCCGAAGGACTCCTGAT